>ENA-OQDF01001024-OQDF01001024.1-human-gut-metagenome-genome-assembly--contig:-NODE-1024-length-11594-cov-2.529345_pt1 | contig 11594 bp, 12 predicted proteins | sample MGYA00242769_ERZ504597 | MGnify/ENA primary metagenome ERZ504597 (study PRJEB26092, sample SAMD00036305) | human gut metagenome | host: Homo sapiens | study: EMG produced TPA metagenomics assembly of...
TTTTCTTTTTGAAGTTACCGCTGCGGACAACTACATCAAGAAGAACTGCACCAACAACGATCACACCGATGATGATACGCTGGAAGCCAACCTGTGCATGAATAAGGTTCAGACCATTTTCAAGTGTCTGCCATACACCTGCACCTGCGAATGTTCCAAGAAGGATACCGGATCCGCCAAGTGGTGATACACCACCGATAACACCTGCTGCAACACCGTACATTTCGTACATATTACCTGCATCCATGTTACCCATACCAGCCTGTGCACAAAGAACAAATCCAACGACTGCGGAACAGAAACCACTTACCATGTAAGCTTTTGTTGTTGTCTTAACTACATCTACACCAGAAAGTCTTGCTGCATCTACGTTAGAACCGATTGCATAAATGTGACGTCCGGATCTGGTTCTTGCAAGGAAAAACCAGAAAATAAGGAAAACAATAAGTGCAATCCAGAATGTATTAAAGATTCCTGCTGTTTTTCCATAATAGAAAATATTCTGGAATCTGTCTCCGGCCTCTTTACCGATTCCGGATGCGATGTTGTCAGTATTTCTGTTATTATTTACGATGTAAGCAATACCACGAGCTACAAACATGGTTCCCAGTGTTGCGATAAATGGCGGAAGTTTAAATTTACCAACCAGATATCCGTTCACAACACCTACTACCAGTGCCAGAATAATTGTTACGAGAATTGCAACAACCGGGTTCATTCCCTTTGTCATCATGGTTGCTGAGATCATAGCACTCATACCAACAACAGAACCGATCGACAGGTCAATATTACCTGTGATCATTACAAAACTCTGTCCGATACCGATCAGCAGATATTTTGACATTGAACGAAGAAGGTTCTGGATATTAAGAAGTGAAAACACCTTCGGGTTCAGAATACCAAATGCTATATAAATAATAATTAATCCTATGAAGCGGTTACTACCGTGCCGGCACCCTTCGCCCCCAAAATTTTTGAAAAGCCACTTTTTTCTTCATGATTATTCCTCCTTGTTGTTCTGGCTTTGAGAATCCAAGTTTATTCTCAAAGGATGTTGCATATTTCAGAATGTCATTCTGTGTGGTTTCTTTTGCCATTACCTCACCGGTAATACGTCCGTCACACATAACGATGATCCGGTCTGCCACACCCATAACCTCCGGCATCTCGGAGGAAACAAACATAACAGCGATTCCCTGCTTTTTCAGCTGATTCATCAGCTGATAAATCTCAACCTTGGCACCTACATCAATACCTCTTGTAGGCTCATCAAAAATTACAACTCTTGAATTTCTCGCCAGCCATTTACCAACAACGACCTTCTGCTGATTACCACCGGATAACGTTCCGGCATCAACATCCAGATTCGGAGTTTTGATCGTGAGGTCTGCTACAGCCTTGTCACAGAGTTCTTCTTCAACTTTGTATTGATCACTCCGCCTTTTCCACAGATAAGATCAAGGTTTGGAAGTGCAATATTATGACGGATACTGAGTTTGTACATAATCCGTCTTTCTTTCTGTCTTCCGGAGCAAGTACAACACCTGCTTTGATAGCATCCATCGGATTGTTGATCGTAATTTCTTTACCATCCAGGATCAGTGTTCCTGATTCTTTCGGATCAACACCGAAGATAGCTCTTGTTGTTTCTGTACGTCCGGCACCCATAAGTCCGGCAAATCCAACGATCTCACCTTCATACAGCGAGAAATTGATATCTCTTACCAGGCGTCCTGCGTTCAGGTTCTTGACCTCGAATACTTTCTTGCCTTTCTCGCACTCAACATGAGGGAATTTCTCTTTGATCTCACGGCCAACCATGTTGCAATGATCTCATCCATTGTAAAGTCTGTGAAATTACCTTCTGTTATGTAGTGACCATCTCGCATGATCGTAACTCTGTCTGTAATATGTGCAAGCTCTTCCAGACGATGTGAAATATATACGATTCCGCATCCCTGGCTTTTCAGCTTACGGATAATATTAAACAGTTCATCGATCTCACGGGATGTAAGTGCCGATGTAGGCTCATCCATGATCAGGATTTTTGCATTGATTGAAAGTGCTTTTGCAATCTCAATCATCTGCTGTTTGGAAACCGGAAGTTCTCCAACGATCTCATCCGGACTGATATCTACTCCAAGTTCTCCAAGATATTTTCTTGCGATATCTTCCATATTGGAGTTATTTAACACGAAGCCCTTACGTTCTTCTCGTCCAAGGAACATATTCTGTGCTACTGTAAGATCCTTACACATATTCAGTTCCTGATGGATAATCGCAACTCCGGCCTCTCGCGCCGAGCTCGGTGTAAGTGATTCATAATCTTTACCAAATATCTTCAAACTTCCCTGATCCAGAGAATATACACCACTCAAAATTTCATCAGTGTTGATTTACCTGCACCGTTTTCACCTAACAGTGCCATAACCTCACCGGCACGAAGATTAAATTTAACATCATCAAGTGCCTTAACACCCGGAAACTCTTTCGTAATGTGTTCCATGGAAACAATTACATCTCCCATATCTTCACCCTGCTTTCCGAAATACTTCTCTCTCTTGTTTATGTATTTATTATACACAGAGGTGTTTGTGCAAAAAAGGGGGGCAAAATATTGTTTTGAGATGGTAAATTATTTATTTTGTATAAATTATCGTAATTCCATCACCCGTTATTTGTTATTTTATATAATACTATTCCGTTTTCCTCGTCTGTAAAGTGTTAAAAAGTACAGCAATCAGTACAAGGGCGCCTTCTATTCGTTCACCATAATCGCTTTAACCGCTTTATCTTTCTCCGCAAGATACTGAGCCATTGCTGTTGGAAGATCCTCCAGTTTGAATCGATGCGAGATCAGTGATTTCACATCGACCATACCTGCTTCCAGAAGATTGATACATCTTGGGAAATACAATGCCGGGATCGCATTGGATCCGATAATGGAAATTTTTCTGAGATGTACAATATTTGAATCAAACGTTGCCTTTGCCCTGTCGCCATATCCGATTCCAAGAAATGCAACTTTGCCTCCCGGGTTGGTAACTCTTGTTGCAAGGTCAATCGTACTCGGCGGTGAAGTTACAAGAACTTTATCCACGCCACCTCGTGGGAATGGATATTTTTCAAGATTTTCTTTATCTGTAAAGATCACATCATCAGCACCAAATTTGCAGGCCAGATCTACACGCGCTTTACTTCCGGAATGCTGTGCTACATATATATGGCGTGCACCACTCTTCTTGGCCATCTGCATTGCCATAAGTCCGATCGACCTGCACCCAGAAGAAGAACATCATCATTCAGATGAATATCTGCTGTCAGGATAAGGTCTGCTGCAACTCCCATTGGTTCCAGGATACACGCTTCCTCAAAAGAAAGATCTCGGATATTTACAACCAGATTTGCAGGTACAATCGTTCTCTCTGCAAATCCCATGGTATCTCCTTTTTTACGTTTCATATAATCCGTACAGTCTGTACAAAGATCCGGTCTTCCATTCAGGGCAGCATCGGAAAATGGATTGAATGTTGAAGTTTCGATTGCCACACGATCACCTACCGCAACATTCTGTACCTCTGCTCCTATTTTGGTTACAATTCCCGCAAATTCATGGCCAAACGGCTCCCACTCAGTTGCTGCATAATTTGCCAGAATATTATCATGCCCACAGAAACCACAAGCTTTGACAGCGACTTCCACCTCGTTTCTGTCAGGTTCTCTTAACTCTACATCTCTGACTTCAAACTGATATTTCGCCTGTGACATGCTCCCACCACTTAAATCTCTGATTTTGAAGTGGGGCTTCTTGCTCAATGGCTCTACTGAGCCAAGTATCTACAAGCTATCCTCGCGTGCCCCGCGATTTTTATTAGTCCGGTTACGGACTTTTTATTGTGCTGTCATGCACATTCTGCAAAAATTCTTTTTCCTTCATTCATGATGTTAACTGCTGCATTTACATCTCGATCCATTCTGTTTCCACATTCACAACAATAAATCCTATCAGATAAAGACAATTCTTCTTTTTTCTTTCCGCATACACTGCAAATCTTACTGGATGCAAAATAACAATCTACTTTTATCAGATATTTTCCTCGTTCCTCCAGTTTATATTCCAGCATAGACAGAAACAGGCCATATCCATTATCATGCACGCCTTTTCCAAAATGAAATCCTCCTGCCATCCCTTTCAGATTCAGATCTTCCACGCATACTGCATCGTAGCTCTCGGCAAGACTGGTACTGAGTTTATGCTGAAAATCTTTTCTCTGATTTCGGATCTTTTCATGGCACAATGCAACTCGTTTCTTCTGTTTTTTATAATTCTGACTGCCTTTCTGACATCTGGACAGCTTTCTCTGTTCCCGTGCAAGCTTTTTCTCTGCGTGCCGATAGAACATCGGGTATTTGGCTCTTTCATTAGTAGAAAACACACACATCCCCTGCATGGCAAAATCAATCCCGATAAATTTTTCTGCTGGTCCTTTTTCTGCTGTTTGGTTTTCACAGTAAAATAAAAGACTGGCAAAATATTTTCCGGAGGGCTCCCTTCTGACTGTCACAGATTTCAGTTTCCATTTTTCTGATATTGGACGGTGAAGCTTTATTCTGACAGCTGCCATCTTAGGCAGTTTCAAATATTTTCCTTCCAGAAAGATATTTCCGTTCACTACGTTTGTTGTATAAGATTTTCTTGCTGACTTCTTTGATTTGAAACGTGGAAATCCTACCGATGGTTCGCGGAAAAACTTACGAAATGCACTTTCCAGATGCATCTGTACATTTGCTAATGCCAATGAATCCACCTCTTTCAGCCAGGGATATTCTTTCTTGTAACTGGCTGGTGTGTTCCTTAACATCTTCTTTTCTTTTTTATAATGTTCTATTTTATCCGCAAGCATACAGTTATAGATAAACCGCTGCAGCCGATTGTTTTTTCTATTTGCACACGTTGTTCTGCATTTGGATAGATTCGTATTTTTACTGCCCGATTTATTTTCCTCACCTTATTCCTACATATGAATGATTTCAATCATCGTTTTTTCGAACAATATGTTCTCTTTTTATTATTATAATACAATCCCAACATGCGAACAAGTGTTTTCTTTTTTGTTTATGAAATTCTTTTGAGCATTTATGCTCAGATCTACAATTCATCTCCCACCTATAGAGGAAGGAGAATTCTTGCTATGTTATGTTAAAAAGTCCTACTCCATAATGATATTCTCTTGCCGGTTTTAAAACATCGTTTAAATTTACTAACATGAATAATCCCCCTTTAATTTTTAATAGTTCTTTTAAAGAACTATTATCTTTTAAATTTACTCACCGACATATATCGGTGAGTTTATTGGTGTATATTTTTACAAAGAAAAATTTACACAAAAAACTGTAATTCCCCTTTGAAAATACTGTTTACTACCAATGCTGCCGCACCGACCAGCTGTGCCTGCTTGCCGAAATAAGCCTTCTTGACCGGAATATTCCATCCATCCTGTGCGATCTTACGGTCATTGATCAGTATCTCCAGTTTCTTTACGTAATCCTCCGGCCAATCTATTCCATCATATCCAAGTACGATCATCTCCGGCTGGAGCATATTGATAATGCTTACCAGGCCTGCACTGATATCCTGAATCATTCTTCCAGAATATCCTCAACTTCCGGTCTGTCATGAATCTTAAAGTAATCCGCATAAGACAGATTCAGCCCGGTTATTTTTTTCAGTTTTTCTCTGACCACATAACTGCTCGCATACATTTCCAGACAGCCTCTGTTTCCGCAGGAACACTGCAGTCCTTTACAGTTAATGCTGACATGACCAAGCTCTGTTTCAAATCCTCTGTGACTATGAAAAACCTCTCCTCCACATACAAAGCCGGAACCAATACCATTGGATACAGCAAGAAGAAGGAAATCCTGTTCCGCTTTACCGATTCCAAACAGTTTTTCTGCCAGTGCCGCACAGTTGTTATCATGATCAAAATAAACCGGAAGATTATATTTCTTCTGAATCGCTTCTTTGATCGGGACATGCTTAACGCCATAAAATCGTGGCGGGTTCAGAATAATTCCGTTGCGGATATCTACCGGTCCGATAGAAGCAATGCCAATTCCCAGAATATTTTTTTCCTCTTCCATCATCCGGTCAATCAGTTCAAAGCATTCTGAATCAGAATATCCCCTGTCAGCTCGCCAAATTCTATGGTCTCTGTGCGGAATATCTGCATGTCCAGGCTGCAGAGCACAGCCTGGATATTTGTTCGGAAAACAAGAATTCCTATGATCTTCGGGGCCTGATCAGCAACTTTGAGAATGATCGGATTCCTGCCGCAGACTTCTGTAAGCTCTTCCTCACATTCCTTTACAATTCCCTTCTCCATGAACTCTGCCACAATATTGGTCACTGTGGTTTTGGCAAGGCCAGTCCTCCTCGAAGTTCAATTCTCGTATTACAGGTTCCCGTAGCGATCAACTGAAAGATCAGTCCTCTGTTGAACTGTTTGGATGTTATGCTGTTCTTGCCATTTCCTTTTTTCATGTTTACCTGCATGATCATTTTCCCCTTCAAATCATGATATGATGCCAGGCAAGATCCCCGGCCATTAAATACAGGGGAGTATTATTTTTCTTTGATCGTAATACTCCATGTATTGGTATATTCCTGTCCACTTTCAAGCGAAAGCAGATCTGCCTGTTTTTCCAGATCCTCGACTACATTTTTGCGTGAAGGAAGCGAACTCCACGGCTCAATACAGACATAATCTACTTCTACATGTGGCCAGTGCCAGATTCCAAGATAATCCATATCCGGAAATGCGACTGTGATCTTTTTGCTGCCTTTTGCACTTTCAAGTGTTACTTCCCTCGGCATTTCTTTCAACACGATCGCATCATCATCGAACAGATTATGCTCCAGATTCAGATAACGGCCTTCTTCCAATGCAAAAGCCTCATCCTCCTCCAGTACGAAACAGTCCTCCGAAAAAAGAATCCTGCGTGGTTTGGGATCTTCGCCAAAATCAATCCTGTAATCCTCAAATTTCAGATTCTTCTCAATCGGAATCTGGAATCCCGGATGTCCGCCGATACCGAAATACATCTTCTTATCATCGGTATTCTTTACCTGATATGTAATTGTGATTTTTTCTCCTTCAAGTTTCCATGTGATATCAAGTGTAAACTCAAAAGGATACTGTTTTCTTGTTTCCGGTGAGCTTACAAGGCGCAGCGTCAGGGAATCTGCTTTCTGCTCAACAAGCTCCATCTCATCATACGGAAGAAATCCGTGAATATCCATATGATAAACGGTATCCTGGTATTTATAGCTTTTTTCTGTCATTCGACCGATATAGGGAAATAGATTCGGCCCTCTGTCTGTCCATGTTGCAGCGTCTCCCTGCCACAGGTATTCCTGTCCTTCTGCATCTTTGATAGACTGAAATTCTCCCCCCTTGGAAGAAACCACCAGTGTAAGTTTCTCATTGCTGATCGTATAGTTCATGTCTTCACCCTCCTTGTGTTTTCTCATTATAGCACGTCAAACTTCAGTTTCTATCTTTTTATAACAATCACCCTCTTATAGTCTGTCTTTTTACCACATTTTATCTTTTTATTGCAATTCCATTCTCATTCTTTTATAATAAGAATTAGATTGTTTTACAGACAAATTGAAAAGAAACGAGGAATCCATATGAGCGAAAAAACTGTCGTTGTTGCTCTTGGTCACAAAGCCCTGGGCGCAACTCTTCCAGAACAGAAACAGGCTACCAAGGCCGCTGCAAAAGCCATTGCAGATCTTGTAGAGGATGGTGCACACGTTGTCATCTCCCACAGCAACGGACCTCAGGTCGCATGATCCATACAGCTATGAACGAATTCGGTAAGGCGCATCCTGATTATACCTTTGCGCCAATGTCTGTATGTTCTGCCATGAGTCAGGGATATATCGGATATGATCTTCAGAATGCAATCCGTGCAGAACTGATCTCCAGAGGAATCTACAAACCGGTCGCAACGATTCTCACCCAGGTTGTGATCGATCCTTATGATGAAGCTTTCGGGGAACCAGAGAAATCATTGGACGTATTCTTACTTCTGAAGAGGCAGAAGCAGAGGAGGACAAGGGAAACTTTGTTACAGAAGTTGGAAATGGCGAATATCGCAGAATCCTTGCAGCCCCGAAGCCACAGAAAATCGTGGAACTTGAAACGATCCGTACTCTTGCAGATGCAGGACAGGTCGTGATCGCAGCCGGCGGCGGCGGAATCCCGGTCATGGAACAGGGAATCGATCTCCATGGTGCAAGTGCTATCATTGAAAAAGACTTGCAAGTGAGCTTCTCGCAGAGGAATTAAATGCAGATACGCTTCTGATCCTCACCAGCGTTGAGAAAGTCAGCCTGAATAAAGATACTGACAAAGAAACTTATCTGGACACTGTTTCTGTAGCTGATGCCCGCAAATACATCGATGAGAATCAGTTTACAGCCGGCTCCATGCTTCCGAAGATCGAAGCTGCGGTCGCATTTGCAGAAAAAGGCGATGGACATCGCACCATCATCACAGATATTGCTCATGCCAAAGATGGATACAAAGAAAAGACCGGTACTATCATTAAATAATTGGAGCATTCTTAAAATGGAAATAAAAAACAGAACTTTATCGAATTTTGCAGAACTGGTACGAACCGGAGAATGCAAGAAATTCAGAGGCCGTCTGAAGGTCGGTGTGGATCTCGGTACTGCCAATACGGTCCTTGCGGTTGTTGACAGCACAAACAGACCGATTGCAGGTGTCTCCGCACCTTCTCATGCAATTCGTGACGGTGTGATCGTAAACTATTATGAATCCGTTCAGCTTGTCACAAAACTGAAAGCAGAGCTCGAGGAAAAACTTGTCACCGAGCTCCCCTATGCTGCTGCTGCCATCCCTCCGGGAGTTTCCGAAGGCAGTGTCAAAAGCATTGGCTATGTACTGGAAGGTGCCGGATTCGAAGTGATGAATATCGTAGATGAGCCGACTGCTGCCGCTGCTGTCCTCAAGATCACAGACGGTGCAGTTGTGGATGTCGGTGGTGGCACAACCGGCATCAGCATCCTCAAAGATGGCAAGGTCATCTACACCGATGATGAAGCAACCGGCGGAAGTCATATGACCATGACAGTTGCCGGGCATTATAAGATTCCTTACGAAGAAGCTGAAGTTCTCAAGACTACTCCTGAGAAAGAGGATGAAATCTTCCCGGTCGTCAAGGCTACCATAGAGAAAATGGCAACCATCACTGAGAAATTTCTCAATGGTTATCAGGTGCCTGCAGTTTATGTTGTAGGTGGCTCCGCAAGCTTCAGGGAATTCACAAATGTATTCGAGAAGAAGCTGAAATTACCGGTATATCGTCCGGTTCATCCACTTCTTGTAACTCCACTCGGAATCGCATATAATTGCGAATTGCCGCCAGTTACACCGAAGAAAAAATAATAATTCTGCAAAAAATTGCCGGTACACTATAATGTACCGGCTGTTTTATTATTTTTCTGATTTACATTGATTTACGTTCTGCAATCTCTGCCATCTTTGCTTCGTTCAGTCGTGTATCACCATGGACACGGCTGTAAGAAAGATATCCATTCATTCGGTCGATCTTGGTCAGGTTATGGGAACCGCATACCGGACACACATCCATCTCCAGTTCCTGGTGACCGCAGTCATCACAGTATGCCAGAGAAAGATTGACACCTTCATAATATCCCAGATTCATTGCTCTGCGGATCAGAGTACGGATGGCTTCTTTATTATAGCCAATCGGATAACGTACATACTGGATCTTACCACCATTACAGAGTTCCCAGAATCGTCCCTCCAGATCCTGTTTCTCAATCGGAGTTACATCCTCTGTTACATGGCAGTGGAAGCTGTTGCTGACATACGGTCTGTCAGAAACACCCTCAACAATTCCGTACATCTTACGGAACTGTTCTACCTGCAGACCGCAGAGACTCTCTGCCGGTGTACCGTAGATTGCATACAGATATCCATCTTCCTGCTTAAACTGGTTTACTTTATCATTGATGTATTTCAGAACTTCCAGGGCAAACTGTCCATCTTCACGGATTGACTTACCATTATAAAGCTCCTGCAGTTCATTCAGTGCTGTAATACCAAAAGAAGCTGTCATTGGCTTCAGAAGCTTGCCGATCTTTTCATTTGGTTTCAGATGACCGCCATAGAAACCGCCCTCGCAGTATGCCAGTGGGTTCGTGGAAGCACGCATCTGTCCCAGGTATTCATAAGTACGGATATGCAGATTACGGATCATCTGCAGATAGAAATCCAGCACCTCATAGAAATCTCTGCTCTCGGCTCTTGCTTTCGCCAGGATCATTGGAAGATGAAGGCTGACTGCACCGATATTGAAACGTCCGACAAATACCGGTGTATCTTTATCATCTGCCGGATACATACCGCCGCGTTCATACCACGGACTTAAGAATGCACGGCACCCCATTGGGCTGATAACTTTGCCATATTGTTTATACATGCTGGCAATATAACCCTTACCTGTCAGAGACAGCCAGTCCGGATACATCGTCTTTGCTGAACAATCCACACCTGCTTCAAAAATATCTTCACATGGTTTTCCAGGTCCATGAAGATTTTCATCATAAAGAAATACGATCTTCGGGAACAGTACCGGTTTCTTGTGCCCCTTCTTACCCTGTCCGCCTTTGTGTACCTCCAGAAGAGAAATATTACACATCTTCTCAAACTGTCCGGTTCCAAGTCCCAATGTAACTGTAACGAACGGATAATCTCCACGGGAAGAACCTACTGTATTAAGTTTGTACTCAATTCCCTGCCATCCTGGTCAAAATCACGTCTTACTTTATCCAACGCATATTCGATTGCTTTTTCCTCTCTGCCGTTCCAGTTCTCATCCGCATATTTCAGAAATTCACTGATATATTTATCATAACTCTTCTGTGCATATGGTCCAAGGATCTTGTCAACTTCCGGTACGGTAAAACCGCCATACTGCTGTGCCGCAGTACTCAGGATAATATCTCCCATAACATCAAATGCAGTATCCAGTGTCTTCGGCTCATTGTACCAGACATTACCCATCTCAAATCCGCCTTTTAATACGGAGCCAACGTCAAACAGACAGCAGTTCATCGTATCCAGACGTGCTGACTGGTCATGAATATAGATATATCCATCTTTACATGCCTGCAGCTCGTTGCGGTTCATAAAAAACTTACGATACAGTTCCTTATTCAGTTCATTAAAGATCAGGCTTCGCTTCGTAGCAACCAGCGCACTGTCGGTATTTGCATTGCTCTTGTCCCCGATGTAACGGATTGCCTGGCTCTTTGTATATACGTCGTCCATCATGTGGATAAAATCAAGTTTATAATTACGATAATCACGATAGCTCTTGGCAACTGCCGGATTCACACGCTCCAGAGCTCCTTCAACGATATTATGCATCTCCTGGATCTCAATCTCATTTTTCCAAGAGAATCTGCATGCTCCCTGTGCAAACGACAGATAAATCTTTCTTCCGGTGAAAATTATAAAGGATTCGTGTCG
>ENA-OQDF01001025-OQDF01001025.1-human-gut-metagenome-genome-assembly--contig:-NODE-1025-length-11588-cov-3.275718_pt1 | contig 11588 bp, 15 predicted proteins | sample MGYA00242769_ERZ504597 | MGnify/ENA primary metagenome ERZ504597 (study PRJEB26092, sample SAMD00036305) | human gut metagenome | host: Homo sapiens | study: EMG produced TPA metagenomics assembly of...
CTGTCTCGCTCTCGCGCGAGTTGGCAAAGACCAGGCATTTGCGGCCGCGCGTATGCTCAAAGATATAGCCCATGCCGGGGTCGGCGTTGTCGGGCGCCGTGTCGGTGGGGTTGAGAAGCGCCTGCTCGGTCGCTCGTGGGATGTCGACTTCGCCCTCGGGGGCCGAGGAAGTGCGACGGTCTTTGGGAGCGGCCTTGCCCCGCGCCTGCTCACGACGTTGACGGTGTTCTTCCTGTGTAAGCTGTCCGCTGTGGCACATGTCTTGTCCGGATGCGGGCAGCGCCGCGGGCGCCGCCGTCTCAATACGCTCGCAAGCAAGCACCTCGGCTTCTTGTGGACCTGTGCCTACGAATCCTCGTTGCTGAGCCTGGGGCCCGAGTTGTAGAAGTGCTCCATGGAGATGCGCCACACGCGGTGCGGTTCCTCAAAGCGGGGGATAACGCAGTCGCGCCCCGTTCCCTGCGAGAGAAAGGCGCCCGTGCGCTCGGGGTCGCCGATGGTGGCCGAAAGGCCAATGCGGCGGGGCTGCACGCCTGCCATGCGCGAGAGGCGCTCGATAAGACAGAGCGTCTGCCCGCCGCGGTCGCCGCGCATGAGCGAATGACTTCGTCGATAACCACATAGCGCAGGTCGCAAAACATGCGCGGGATCGCCATGTGCTTATGGATCAGGAGCGCCTCGAGCGACTCGGGCGTAATCTGTAGGATGCCGCTCGGTTTTTGATGAGTTTGGCCTTGTGTGATTGCGAGACATCGCCATGCCAGTGCCAGACGGGGATATCGGCTTCTTCGCACAGGTCGTTGAGGCGGACGAATTGGTCGTTGATGAGCGCCTTGAGGGGGCCAATGTAGAGGCGCCCACGCTTGCGGGCGGGTTCTCCCAAAACTCGGTCAGGATGGGAAAGAAGGCTGCCTCGGTTTTGCCGGAAGCCGTGGATGCCGTCAGGAGCACATTATCTTGCGTGTTAAAGATGGCATCAGCTGCTGCAACCTGGATAGAGCGTAGGCTCTCCCAATCGTGGGAGTAGATGAAGTCTTGGATAAACGGGGCGTAGCGGTCAAAGGCGTTCACGGGGCCTCCTTTCAACAACGAATCTCTCAACGCGGCTGGCAACGGCTTGCTGCATTACTGCTTCAACGTTTGCCCAGATAAAACCTGCCAAAATAAACCTGTCCCTTTTTGGTAGGTTAGATGGTGAACTCGGCGAAGTTGCGGTTGCCGCCTGCGGTGCCGGTGTCGCCTGTTGCGGCTGCCGGCGCCAGCGCGTCGCCGCCGACGCTTTGCAGCAGCTCGGCCACATTTGCATCGGGGTTCTGACACAGGATATCGAGCAGCTCGATAAAGTCACGGATAACCTCACGCGGCGTCAAGTGCGTATCGGTTCCCACGCGGCCGAACTCAATCTTGAGAAAGTCCACCAAGTCGTTTTCGGCAAGCGTGGGCGTCCAGCCAAAGTAGCCGGCATGGATCTGCATGAGTTTTTCGATGAGCACCAGTAGCTCCTCGTAGGTGAGTGGCTGCAGGCGGATGATGGGCGCGAGCATGTCCTTAAGGTCTTCGCGCGCAAAGCGGCCCTGAGCGAGTCGGCTGCGCAGGGCCTCGTAGGAGAACACGCCGCGGCGGCGGTCTTCGATGGAGGTTGGCGTGCCGCCCATGATCATGCCCAGGTACTGCGCCTTGCCCTGGAGCGTGTCGTTGTACATAGTCAGGATCTTCTCGTAGTTGTATTGGCGCGTGATGGCGTTGGGAATCTTATACAGATTCACGAGCTCGTCGATGAGCACCAGCATGCCCTTGTAGCCACTGCAAACCAAAAAGCGCGCAATGAGCTTAACGTAGTCGTACCAGTCGTCATCGCTGATGATGGTCGAGGAGCCCAGCTCGGCGCGTGCCTCGCTCTTGGTGCGGTATTCGCCGCGAATCCATTTGGTCACGCGGCTCATGGTCTCTTCGTCGCCCCCGGATGCGGCCATGCGATAGCGGCGGAGCATGCGGGTGAAGTCGAAGCCGTGGACCATCTCCTCGAGCGGGGCCAGTTGGGCATTGACGACCGACTCGTCGACGTCGGCACACGAGGCGACCCAGCGATCCAGAATAAGGTTGAGCGCACCGCCCTCGGGGCGCGTCTTGGTCGATATATTGCGGATGAGCTCGCGGTAGGTGGCAAGGCCCTGTCCCTGACCGCCCTGCAGGCGGCGCTCGGGCGACAGGTCGGCATCAGCGACGACGAACCCCTCGCCCATGGCGTGCGTGCGGATAGTCTGGAGCAAAAAGCTCTTGCCGGCGCCGTAACGACCGACCAGAAAGCGGAAGCTCGCGCCACCGTCGGCGATGAGACTCAGATCGGTGAGCAGGGCGCGGATCTCGACCTCGCGCCCTACGGTGATGTAAGGAAGGCCGATGCGCGGGACCACGCCGCCCTTGAGCGAGTTGAGAATGACGGCAGCGACGCGCTTGGGCACGCGAGGTGCTGCGGATGCGGTATCACTCATGGTCTAGGTATCCTCTCACGTCTGCTTCGTAGTCCTCGATAATCTGCGGCCCTGCTGCGCTAAATTCAATTACGGTGTCGCCCACCAGGTCAAAGAGCGCCTCGTTGATGGTATCGACGAGCATGTCCTCGCTCTGCTCCGATTGCACTACCGCCGATTCCGCCTGTACTGCGTTGTGCTCGAGCAGAGCGCGGAGATAGGCGTTTGCGGCGGGCGCGAGTTCGTTTGTGGCGTCAGCGGGCGTAGCAGCTGCGAACGTGGCGTCGGCGCGAGAAGCGGTGCCACGACACCAAACTGTTCGGTGGATATGGTCGGCTCGTCGGACTCGTCCTGCCCTGCAGCCGCCGCGACCGCCTCGACCATCGCGTCGGCTACGGGCTCGGCTTCCGGTTGCCTGAGTCCGCTGCCTCGGCTTCTGCGGACGAGCCGTCCTCGCGTTCCTCGTCAATCAAAAGCGCCTCGCGCGTTTGTGCGGCGGCGCTCCGAATATGCCCCAGCTGACTCAGATCGATATCGATCTTGACGGGCTGGTGTGCGGCGTCCCACGAAAGCCATGCCACAATCTCGTCATCGATAATCTTGGCCAGATATTTGGGGACCTTTTCTTCCTTAAGGGGATGGGCAGGGTCCAGCGCCAGGCGCAGGCGTTGGTCGCAGGCGCGCATCATTTCACCGAGCTTGCTGCTCTTTTGCCTACTACCGTGGATACGCATGCATTCCCAAAAGCCGTTTTGGCAACGGTAGATATGGATGGGGTCCAGACGGTATTCGCAGTCCTCGTGGCGCTCGGGCGCAAAGAATACGGCCGAGGCAAACATGGTGTAGGGCATTGCCGTCTCCTCCCCAAATAAACTTGCCACGATGCCGGTCTTTCGGTGCGTGTCATAGTAGCGCGCCATGCGGACATACACGGCGCACGCCACGTGGCGCAGATCGCGGTGGTGGCTGCGGTCGAGCCGCGAGCTACTTAGGTTGTACGTGGAGAGGGCGTTGATGGCGGCCATGAGTCGCTCCTCGCGCACCTCATCGGGCGGAAGGGGGAGCGTGGGCTCGGAGGTTTTGCGACGCTTAGGGGTCTGGCCGGACGGTGCCGGTACAAGGTCTCGTGCCGCGCGCGCAGTTCGATAAGGGCGTTATCGAACATGACGGTTTTAGAGTCGCGAAGCAGCTTGGGGTCGAGCCCGTGGAACACGGCGTAATCTTGCAGCCACACGCGCGCAAACCGGTCGATGCCGGGCTCGAAGGCGCGATAGACATCCCAAAAAGCCCTGATCTTGTTAAAACCATCGAGTGGATCATCTACGCCAATGCCGCAGATCAGCTCATAGAGATACAGAAAGGCAAAGGACGTAGACGTTTCCTCGACGGTTCCGCGGCGCACTTGGGCACGCCAGGTAAAGTAGCCGCGCAGCTGCCGGTCGCTCATGGCGTTGTAGGTGGGAAAGTACGACTTAAAGGTGCCGTTGTAGGGACAGTCGTCCTCAAAGTCGGCCATCAGCAGGCCCTGGCGGTAAAAAAGCTCGGCTTCCGAAAGCCAGCGGCCCGCACCGCCCTTGGGGTCATCCTGCCAGCGCGATATCTCGCGCATTTTACGGTACTGGTCGGGGAGGAAATTCTGCATCTGTCGGCCGGTTTTGAGAATCGGCTCGTCTGCGTAGGTTTCGTTTGAGAAGCGGGCGGACTGATGGGTCCGGGCCTCGGCCATGATGCGCTCGATGAGCATCTTGATGTCCTGGTCGGCCACCGCTCCTCCTCTCGAACACAGCTACGGTGACCTCATATCATAGCACAGCATCAAACAGATGTTCGAGATGCCGCTGCGTTGATAGATTTAGAACAGGAGGGCGTAGATGACGGCGATGACGACGGAGGGAAGCATATTGGCCGTGCGGAAGGTCTGAGGACGGATGAGGTTGACGCCGACACAGAAGATGAGCATGGAACCTACGAGCGAAAGGCTGTTGAGGGCAGCTGTGGTCATGATGGGGGAGAGCGCGCCGGCAAACAACGTGATCGTCCCCTGGAACACGGCGACGGGCAGGGCCGAGAAGATGCAGCCGCGGCCAAGCGAGGCCGTCATGGTGCAGACGATGATGCAGTCCAGTGCGCCCTTGAGGGCAAGCGTTGACCAGTCGCCGAGCAGACCGTCCTGGATCGATCCCACAATGGCCATGGCGCCAATGCACACGGTGAGTGAAGTCGAGACAAAAGCGTTGGTGAACTCGTTATCGCCCTCACTGCCAGTCTTGCGCTTGAGCCATTCGCCAAGGTTCTCGATGGCGGCTTCCAAGTTGACGGCCTCGCCGATGAGCGAGCCGAGCGCAAATGAGACGATGAGCATGGTGGTACCGGTGGTCGCTAGCGCCTTTCCATCGATGATGAGCATCTTTTGCATGGTGCCGCCCAGGCCGATAAACAGGACGCACAGCCCCGATGCTTTCATGAGCGTGTCTTGGATGCGCGGTGTAATGAAGCGGCCGCCCGCTAATCCCAAAAGACCGCCCGCAACTAAAAGCGCAACGTTGATGATTGTTCCAAGCCCGGCATGAGCCTCCTGTATTGATGCCAACGTGGCAATCGTAGCAGAACGAAATGCGAGGCACATCGCGACTCATCTAATACGTTATATAAGTGGTATTAGGAATGATGCGCAGCATTTAAGCCTCAGGTGGTTGTCGGGACATAGGGGTAGTAGTCAAAGCGCAGTGTCATAAGCCGCTGCGGGGATTCAATAGCCGCGGCGATGATATTGGCATCGCGGGCACGATCAAACCCTTCGAGTTCGATCTGATACGAGACGTCTTGCATAATGTCCAGACGTCGCCAGGCTAGAAGTGTGTCGCCATCGAATTCCAAGGTCTTGCCTCCGTCTGGGGCAACGGCGTATAGACGCAGTTTAGCGGTGGTTGCAGGGTCGACAACCGTGACCTTTTTAATTTCGTTTCGAGTATTCTTGGCGCCCAACAAGGTGAGCAGTGTTGGGGCCACGACCTCGCCCGATGGCAAAAAGACGACTTCGATGGATTCGGGAAATGCGATGATGGCCGACTTGCGGACGGCTGATTGGCGGCGGCAACTTCGATGTTTGCAGCATCGATGACCTCTGTGTGGTCGAGGGCGGCAAGCACGCAGCAGTTACCTTCATCGATCTCCTGAGGATCAGCAAGCCCCAGACTGTCCGCGAGCTCGGGATCGTTTGGACCGGTAGCGGGCTCATTCGGTGCTTCGAAAGAAGCTGGGACGCTGTTTGTCGGCGACGGCGTGTCGCCCGCACCTGCTTCTTTGTCCGTGCTCTCTTCTTGTATGGTTGCGTTGATGGGTTCGTCGTTTGAGGGGAGCGTCTTGGCGTCAAGCGCGGAGGGGACAATCCCGACGCTCCGGATCCGTTCCACTCCATCTCGAGAAGCGCCGGGTCGGCAAGAATGCGTTGCCTGCCTAGCGTGTGGGTATCGATCGCAATAGGGCCTGCCTCCGTCCCGCGCGTAAGGCTGAGCGATCCGGCTGGCTTCTCGAAATGAATGTCTGTGTCTTCGGTGCTGGCGGCGTAGAACAGCAGGGATGCTTCTCCCGCCGCGATGGCATCGGTGCCCGCCTTGGTCAGCCGCAGCGATGCCGTGAATGAGAGGGTGGGCTGCACATCGTCTGCATTCGCGGCGGCGCAGCCCAGACATATACCGCCTCCTTTCTCGAAAAACGCACCGTCGAAGGCGACCTTCGCTCCGTTCGCCGAGTCATCGACCGAAGCGATATCGATGCGCAACCCCAAATCGCACGGATCGCCATCTGCATCGAGCACAATCGAGCGCCACGTGCAGACGGCGCACCCCGCCTGGGAGCCGTTTGCCTTGTTCGAACGATTGATATCCACGACTATCGAGCCGTCCGTATTACGACGAAGGCATCCCGAGGTTGAGATTGCGGCCTGTGCGAACGAAAAACGCTTGCACGCAATGGCGCTCGACGGATTTGGTGCGGAGCTTAGGGCTGCTGGTAAGGAGTCTGCCATGACGGGAGTCGCCCAAGCGGCGACAGGCGTTCCGGTTGCGAGCGCGCCGCAGAGTGCGACGACGGGCAAAAGGTTCTTCGATGCCATGGGGTCTCCTTAGCTAATTTAGTGCGGCCTGTCCGTGTTTCGTTTCTGGCTGCGTTTGATGTGCAGACCGAGGCCGGCGGTTCCCGCGCCTGCTGTCGTGGCGCCTGCTGCCAAGAGCCATCGTCTGTCGTCTGTCTGTGCCAACGGTTCCTTGCAGTTGCCGCGGTCGAGCTCCGAGAGGTCGACCGTCACCTGCGTGGCGGCCTGCGCCTGTTCTTGCTGGGCAAAGGCCATGGCTGGCCCAAACGCTAGGATACTGACGGCGGTGGCCAGGGCGACGGCCTTATGCCGTGTGCGCACCGGCTCGACCGTCCAGGTGATCGTTGCAACTTGATCGCCTTCGCCGGTTACGCGGAAGATGTCGCGCGTGACGCGGGCGACGTTTCCGCTTGTCTTGAGCTTAATTTTGTCCGTGCCGCCGGCAATGCCTGGTAGCCCATGTCGAAGGTGCATTCTTGGAAAGATCGAGGCCCGTCTCCTGCATTGCGGCGCTGGCGTTCTGGAGTGCGCCGTTGGGGCCGACCTTAAGTCGATGGAATTCTGCGCGGTTCCGGCCTTGGCGTCGGCGGCAATGGTCCAGGTGTTCATGGCGTCGATCTTCATGTTGGTGACATGGATGCCGTAGGCCGAATGATTGTCGATGGTGGTCGCGTCTTCTGAGGGGCCCTGAAGCGTGCCGTCGGCCTTGGCGACGAAGGAATAACCGTCGGAACTTTGAACTCTACGTTGTCGATCTCGGTCCTGACCATTACTTTTGTGGTTCCAACGCGCCCGGCTGCCAGAGCTGGCGTCGGGGCGGCGCCCATTGCGAGCGAGAGCGCGAGCCCTGCGCCCACGACGAGCGCTCTGGCTCCGTTCATGTTCCTGGTGATGTCCATGGTCGTTCCTTTCTATTCGCCGCGGGCCGTCCCCGCATGATTGGACGAATGCTGGTGAATTGCGTGCGGTGCCGCGTCGGTCGAAAAAGCTAGTTCTCGGCTTGCTCAACCCGTACCTTGACACGTGTCGGATTGCCGTGGCTGTCGAGGGTCTTGGCATCGAGTGCCTGGATCTCGATGTATGCCTCGCCTTCTTTGATGTCGCCGGCGGGGCACGTCTCGATTGTCTTGCCGGTCTCGACCACACCGGATTCGTACATGGTCTCGTCGTTTTGGATGACGCGGAATCGCTGGGGAAATTTATTGTCTTGGACGTTTTGCACGTTGACGCGCAGCTTGCCGTCCTCCTGTAGCTGAGCGACCGGCGCGACCGAAATCGTCATCATGTTGTCGCGGACGATGGCATCGAGCTCATCTTGGATTTCTTGTCGCGATTTACCCTCTGCCGTCGTGACTGAGGCGCCCGCTTCGGCACGGGCTGCGACTGCCAGGCGTATAGTCCTACGGCGACAAGGCGCAGACGATAGCCAGACAGACAACGACGAGTTTCTTGCGACGCCCCAGTCCTGCGAGGCGGGGCGGCTTCTTCGCACTCATGCGGCGTCCTTGGTGGTGTAGACACGTGCGAACGTGGACGGGTCCGCTCCAAAGAGCATGTGAAGCATCAGGCGGCGCGAGTAGATGAGCTCGTCAAAGTCGTGAGGGAGCTCGATGTCGTGGATACGCGCGATGTGGTGGGCGAGCGCGAGAACGACTCGGGGTCGCAGATAACATCGGTGGTGACGTGGTAGACCGCCGTTTCGGGGAACGCCTCTTCGTCGAAAGGCAGGAGATAGGGATCGTCGTCGACCTCGATGGCGACGCCGTACTGGGGCCAGTAATATGCCATGGGAACCTCCCTGCTTCTGGGGCCAAAACTTCTATCGGTTTTGGCTGTCGACGCCGACCGTATCAGCCGCTACTTGACCAATTTCTGACCAAATGCTTGACGGATTGACATCTCCGCAGGTAAAAGATGGAAATAATTACTTCAACTTTTTCGAGCGACAATCGAGCGGTCGGCGACGGCGGGGCGATATTTGTCAAAAGCATCGTCTGCCGAGGAAATCCAGCCGCTCGCCGAATTGCGCAAACGTAAAAATCGCCAATTATGGAGACGGTTTCGAACACGTCGACGAAACGATGCGGTAACATCTCCCTGCAAACACTGTAGTTAGATAAAGGGGAGTTCGCGTGTCTGCAACCATCAAACCCTTCACCGACGAGTTCGAAGAGTATGGCCGCGACGAATCTCGCGCATCGGGCGAAGCATCGAGCATCTCGTTTCCGACAACGGAAGACGAGGTCCGTGCCATTTTGGAAACGCTCCATGCCGAGCGTGTCCCGGTAACGGTTCAGGCGCCCGAACCGGCCTTGCCGCCGGTGCCGTGCCCCACGGTGGGCATATCCTCAATACTTCCCGTATGAATCGCTACTTGGGCCTTCGCCGCGATGAACAAGGCCAATTTCTGCTGCGCGTGGAGCCGGGCGTTGTGCTCTCGGAGCTGCGTAAGCAGCTGAGCAAGAAGGTACTGCCGACCGCTGGTTGGGACCAGGCATCGCTTGAGGCCTACGAGGAGTTCCAAGAGTCCCCCGAGCAGTTCTTTCCCACCGATCCCACCGAGCATCTGCCTGTCTGGGCGGCATGGCGGCATGCAACGCCTCAGGCGCCCGCAGCTACGCTTACGGTCCCATGCGCCCGCATATCACGGGACTCCACGTCGCGCTGGCTGATGGCGATTTGCTTGAGCTTCAGCGCGGCGAGGCTTTTGCCCAGGACCGCCACCTGTCGCTCGTGACGGCAGCGGGCCGTACGCTCGAGCTCGATCTTCCCGGCTATACCATGCCCGAGACAAAAAATGCCTCAGGCTATTTCGTTGCGGACGATATGGACGCCATCGACCTCTTTATCGGCGCGTGCGGCACGCTCGGCGTCATTACCGAGCTCGAGATCGCCCTGCAGGCGGCACCTTCGGTCGTATGGGGTGTGAGTTGCTTTTTCGATAGCGAGGACAAGGCGGTGTCCTTTACCGATTCCGTGCGCCCTGTCCTGTCCCATGCGGCTGCCATCGAGTACTTCGATGCTGGCGCCCTGGATATTCTACGTCGCCAGCGCGAGCAGTCGACGGCGTTTGCCTCGCTGCCGGCGCTCGACGACGAGGCAAAGGTCTGTGTCTACGTGGAGCTCGACTGCGACGACGAGGCGCAGGCGACCGAGGAGCTGTACCACCTGGGATGGGTGCTGGAGCTTGCGGGCGGCCGCGACGATGCGACATGGGTCGCCCGCACCGAAGTCGATCGCGAGTGCCAGCGGTTCTTCCGCCACGCGGTGCCTGAGAGCGTCAACATGCTTATCGACGAGCGCCGCCGCACGGATCCCACTATCACCAAGTTGGGCTCGGACATGTCGGTGCCCAATGCATGCCTTGCCGATGTCATGGCCCTCTATCGCCTCACGCTGGCCGAAAGCGGGCTTGAGTCTGCTGCCTGGGGACACATCGGAACAACCATCTGCATGTGAACATCCTGCCGCGCGATGCGCAAGACTACCGTCGTGGTGGAGAACTCTTTGCCCAGTGGGCTTCCGAGGTCACGGCCATGGGCGGTGCCGTTTCTGCCGAACACGGCGTCGGCAAGATCAAGGCGGGCTTCTTGGAGACGATGTACGGCCACGAGGCCATGGTCGAGTCGGCGCGTCTCAAACTCCAGCTCGATCCTGCCGGCCAGCTGGGTCGCGGCAACCTGTTTACGGAGAAGCTCTTGGATGAACTCGTTCAGAAAGGGGGCGCGTGAAGATGAGTGATTTCCATATGGTGGTGTGCGTCAAGGCGGTGCCCGGAAGCACCGAGGTCAAGATGGACCCCAAGACCAATACTATCGTGCGTGATGGCAAGCAGGCGGTCATTAATCCCTTCGATGCAAGTGCCCTCGAATGTGCGCTAGCGCTGAAGGACGACTTTATCGGCTTTGGCATGGACGTGCGTGTGACGGTGGTGTCGATGGGCATCCCCGCGACCGAATCGCTGCTGCGCGACTGCATCGCCCGCGGTGCCGACGACGCGCTGCTGCTGACCGACCGAGCCTTTGCGGGCGCCGATACCCTAGCCACCACCTATGCCCTCAATGCGGCATCGAGGCACTCGATGAGGATTTTGACCTGCTCATCTGCGGCAAGATGGCAGTGGACGGCGATACGGCCCAGATCGGCCCCGAGCTGGCCGGCGCCTTTGGGGTCCCCTGCGTGACCGACGTGAGCTGTGTGCAGAGCGCGGGATTTACGACGTGTGGCTCGCTGGCGCTCGTTCACGGCTGCGATGCCGGCGAGGAGACGGTGTACCTGGAGATGCCGTGTGCGATGACGACTGCCAAGGAGATTGGCCAGCTGCGCATGCCGAGTATTGCCGGTATTCGCGCGGCCGAGGATGCAGACGTGCGCGTGGCCAGCGCTGCGACGTAACGCCGACCCCTCGCGTTGCGGCCTTGCCGGATCACCGACGCAGGTCGTGCGCTCGTTTGTGCCCGACCGTGACCAAACGTGCGAGGCCGTCGAGGGAACGGCGTCCGGGCAGGCGGTAAAACTTGCAAGATTATTGAGGGGATGGCATAGATGAGCGGCTGATTATCGATAGCGAAGCCTGTATCGGCTGCGGTCGCTGCGTTCGCGCCTGCGCCTCGGGCGGCATTGTGGTGGAGGGCGAGCGCCCCAATCGCTGTGCCCGCGTAACCGACGGCTGTATCCTGTGCGGCGGGTGCGTCGACGCCTGCCCCGTCAACGCCATCTCGATCGAGCGCGACGAGGCCGCCGGCGCGGTAGACCTTGACGCATATCGAGACATTTGGGTCTTCGTGCAAACTGACAAGCACGATGCCGTGGCATCCGTGGCCTTCGAGCTCATGGGCAAGGGACGCGAGCTTGCTGATGCCCGCGGCTGTCGCCTGGTGGCACTGGTCGGCATGAGCCCGAGGGCTCGCTCGAGGACCTCGAACACCTGGTTTGTGCCGGCGCGGACGAAGTTCTGGTCTGTCGTGACGAGCGCCTGCGTCAGAACGACGCGGAGGTCTATGCTCGCCTGATCTACGATTTGG
>ENA-OQDF01001026-OQDF01001026.1-human-gut-metagenome-genome-assembly--contig:-NODE-1026-length-11584-cov-1.303570_pt1 | contig 11584 bp, 18 predicted proteins | sample MGYA00242769_ERZ504597 | MGnify/ENA primary metagenome ERZ504597 (study PRJEB26092, sample SAMD00036305) | human gut metagenome | host: Homo sapiens | study: EMG produced TPA metagenomics assembly of...
CTCCCGGGCGGCAGCCGATAGACCGGGCCGTCGTAGGGGCATACTGGCATATTCCTGCCGCGGCAGGCATCTGTTGCATAGGGGCAGCACTGTTCGATCATAGAACAGGAGGAACGGGATCGCCAGCAGAACAAAAACAGCGCCCATCACCAGCAGGATCTGATACGGCGCAAAGTACACTCCAAAATGCTGGCAGGGGACCAGATACAATACCGTCAGCGCTTTGACCTGTTTGCGCACCACCAGTCGGCTGTCCTTTTATTTCACACCTCCTGCTGCTTGCATCCTGCGGAAAATGCGATTATAATAAAAACCGTCCAACTCGTTTCGTACAACGTCGTACCACAATCAAAAAGAAGAGGCTCCTTATGCAGGAACAGAACATTGCACAAATGCTTGAAAATCCATTCATGCAGTACAATCACATCGAGATCGTATCGGTAACGTCGGACAGCGCTGTCATGTCACTGGATATCCGGCGGGACACCACCAACATCTACGGTTTTGTGCACGGCGGCGCATTTTTTACCATGGCCGACTGCTGTGCCGGGCTGACTGCCCGCTCTGACGGGCGGCAGTATGTCACCCAGAATGCTTCGGTCAATTTCATCCACAACGTCAAAGCCGGTCACCTGACAGCCCGCGGCCGAACGTCAGCCGCCGCCGACACATCTGCGTGGTGGCTGTGGAGATCACAGACGAGACCGACACCCTGTTATTTTCCAGCACCTTTTCCATGTACTGTATCAGCGCCGAGGGCTGACTGCTCTTTCTTCCCCGCACTGCGCACGTTTTGCGTGCCGGTGCGGGGCTTTTTTATTGTGCAGCGTATTCTGTCAGCGGCCCGCAGCTCTCCCTGGGAACATACTCGATCGGCAGCAGCCGGCTTTCCGCCGTGGCGATCCGGCCGTCCAGCTGCCCCAGCACCAGCTGGATGCACTCCCGCGCCATATCCTCCATGGCAGATAGACCACGCTCAGGCTCGGGATCGAAAACGCATCGGATTCCTCCGGGCCATTGCCTACAGCGATCAGCCGGGGCAGCTTTTCGCCGATATATCCAGCCTCACAAAAGCCCGCAGGGCACCATGCGCAATGGCCGAGGAACCGCAGAACACTGCGTCCGGCAGCTGCTGCTTCCACTCATGCCGCAGCCGATGCGAAACCGCCTCGTAACCGCCTCGTATGCTGTTTTCACAATACCGGTTGGCCAGGATCGTCAACCCGTGGTGCTCCCCTTCCAGCCGGAACCCATGCATCCGGTTTTCCATCCCCTCAAAGACCGGGCTGCTCGTCAGAACTGCCGCCGTCCTGCATCCTTGATCGGCAAAAGCCCGCGCCGCCAGAGCACCCATCTTCAGATCATCCACATTGACGCTGCAATACCCATTGCAAACGCGGTTGTACAGCACCACCGGGATCGGCAGCTGCGTGTCCTCCAAAAACTGCAGGTCCGCATAGGACGCATTGCAGATGATGGCCGCATGGCAGTTTGCGCCACTGGTCAGTGCCTCGCTTTCCTTCAGGTGGTCGTTGACATACGGATAGATGACCAGCCGCACCGGACGTGCCGTTTTTCGATCTCGGCCCGCAGACCATCCCAGAAGCGGAGCATCATGCTGGCCCGGAAATCCTGTGCCCAGAACATGGCCACCACCAGCTCATTGGCACCGCTGCCGCCCCGCAGACTCCGGGCAGCCATATTGCTGGTAGCCAAGCCGTGCCGCCGCCGCAAAAATTTTTTCCTGCGTGGCCGTACTGATCTTCCGCTCTGCCGCCTTGCCGCCCAAAACAATGCTGACCGTACTGGACGAGATCCCGACCTCCTGCGCGATCTGCTTGATCGTAACCATGCTCTTCCCCACCTTTTTCTGATATCAGGTTTATTGTACCCGTTTCCCCGTATCTTGACAAGCCAAAAAAGCCTCTCCAATCTCAAACCAGCCGTTTTTGTGCACTCTGTATATTTTTCTTTTTCCTTTTTAGCCGTTTCAACAAAGTTGCATTTCTCTTCCTCCAAACTTCGTTTTTTCTTGACATTAGTAAATCGTTGTACTACACTCAGTACGACGATTGAGTCAACGTTATACTTATGTTTGACGCTGATATCACCTTTTCATTTATAAGGAGGCTATCGAATGAAGAAGTTGCAATCGGCGGTGGCCAGGGCTTCTGGGGCGACAGCCCGGACGCGGCCATCCACATGATCCGCAATGCCGATATCCAGTATATGGGCTGTGATTATCTGGCAGAGCTGACCCTTTCCATCATGGCAAAGCAGCAGCTCAAGGACCCCACCAAGGGCTTTGCGCCCGACTTTACCACCCGCATCCTGAAGGAGGCCGGCAAGGAAGCCTGGGACAAGCACATCAAGATCTGCACCAACGCAGGCGGCATGAACATCAATGGCTGCGTGGACGGCATCCGCCAGTGGGCAGAAGGCAACAGCATGAGCGGCTATAAGATCGGTTATGTGACCGGCGATAACATCAAGGATAAGATCCCGCAGCTGCTGAAGGATGGCTGGACCTTCCCCAACTTCGACTACGACGGCAATTTCAACGATATTCTGGACAAGATCTACAACTGCAATGTCTACATCGGCCATGAGGGCATTGAGGGATGTCTGGCAGAGGGTGCCGATGTGGTCATCACCGGCCGTGCGGCTGACAGCGCCTGTTCCTGGCTCCGCTGAAGTACGAGTTTGGCTGGGCTGCTGACGATTGGGACAATCTGGCCCGCGGCATCATGGCAGGCCATCTGCTGGAGTGCGGCGGTCAGGGTGCCGGCGGCAACTATATGTACGACTGGCGCAATGTCCCCCGCATGGACGAGCTGGGCTTCCCCATCGCAGAGCTGACCGATGATACCTTTGAGATCACCAAGGCTCCCGACTGCGGCGGCATCATCTGCGAACAGAGCTGCAAGGAGCAGTTCCTGTACGAGGTCCACGATCCTGCCAACTACCTGACCCCGGATGTCAACGTGGATATCAGCCATGCTACCATCACCCAGGTGGGTGACAACCGTGTCCGCATCGGCGGTGTTAAGGGCAAGCCCCGCCCCGACACGCTCAAGCTCTGCGTGGGTTACCACAAGGGCTGGAAGACTGTTTCCATGCTGAGCTTTGCATGGCCTGATGCCTACGAAAAGGCTCAGTACTGCGCCGAGGTCATCATGAAGAAGATGCAGCGCCGCGGCATGAAGGCCGACGACATCCACATCAGCTACATCGGCCTGAACAGCCTGCATCTGGGCGTGGCCGATATGAGCGAAGAGGCACTGAAGAACCTGAACGAGTGCGTGCTGCGCATTGCTGTGTTCAGCGAGGACAAGAGCGAGTGCGCCAAGATCATTCCCGAGATCAGTCCCCTGCAGCTGAACGGCCCTCCGGGTGCCTCCTTCTTCGGCGGCCGTGCCCGCGTGCAGGAAGTGATGGCACTGTGGCCCACCACCGTGCCCCGCGATGCCGTACAGGTCGAAAGTCACATTCTGGAGGTGAAGTAAGATGGCAGAGATCTATCTGAACGATATTGCTCACGGCCGCTCCGGCGACAAGGGCGATACCAGCAATGTCTGTGTGTATGCACGCAAACCGGAATACTATAAGATCATTGAGCGCGAGGTGACCCCCGAAAAACTCAAAGCCTACTTTGGCGACATGGTCAAGGGCGAGATCACCCGCTACGACGTGCCCAGCCTGAACGGCTTCAACTTTGTTATGAAGCACGCTCTGGGCGGCGGTGCCACCATGAGCCTGCGTCTGGACAGCTGGGCAAATCCATGGGCAGTGCGTGATGCGTATGAAGATCCACGTTGAGGATGGAGAGCTGTAACATGAGTGAACATATGGCATTGGAGAATCTGACCGTTCTCGACCTGACCCGTGTGCTTGCCGGCCCCTTCTGCACCATGATGCTGGCTGACATGGGCGCAAACGTCATCAAGATCGAGGTCCCCAAAGGCGGTGACGACACCCGCGGCTATCCCCCTTCCGTGCCAAGAATCTGAATGGTGAGCGGGAAAGCGTCTATTTGCCAACATCAACCGCAACAAAAAGGGAATCACCCTGAACCTGAAGGCCCCTGAGGGCAAGGAGATTTTCAAGGAGCTTGTCAAAAAAGCGGATATCGTGGTGGAAAACTACCGCCCCGGCGTGATGGACAAGCTGGGACTGGGCTATAATGTCCTGAAGGAGATCAATCCCCGCATCATCTATGCGGCGGTCTCTGGCTTTGGCTGCTACGGTCCCTACCACCTGCGCCCGGGCTATGATATCCTGGCTCAGGCCATGGGCGGTATGATGTCCATCACCGGTTCCAAGGGCGGAGAGCCCACCCGTGCCGGTTCGGCGCTGGGTGATATTCTGGGCGGACTTCATGTAACCATCGGCATCCTTGCTGCAGTCACGCCCGCACCATTACCGGCAAAGGGCAGCGGGTGGACGTGAGTCTGATGGACAGCATGATCGCTGCCACTGAGAACACTGCCCTGAAGTACATCGAGACCGGCAACATCCCGGCCCCCATGGGCAACCGTTATGCCGCTGTTTCCCCCTACGACAGCTTCACCTGCAAGGGCGGCAAGGTCATCATCGCGGCAGGCAACCAGAAGCTGTACGAAAAGCTCTGCAATGAGGTGCTGGAACGCCCGGATATGATCACCGATCCCCGGTTCGTGGATATGCCGGGCCGTCTGGCCAATCAGGATGCCATTGCCGAGGTCATTGAGGAGCGGATCAAGGATCTGACCCCCAACGAGGCCGCCGAGCTGGTACTGGCCCACGGCATCCCCGCAGGCCCCATTATGAACATCAAGGAGATCCTGGACGATCCCCATGTCAAGGAGCGCGAGATGTTCGTGGAGATGGATCATCCCACCCTGGGCAAGGTCACCGTGAACGGCTGTGCCATCAAACTGATGGACACCAAGCCCTCTGTGCGCACACCCGCTCCCAGCTGGGGCAGAACAACCGGGATATCTTTGAGGGTGTTCTGGGCATGACCGAAGAGCAGTTCAACATTCTGCACGAGAAGCAGGTGTTCTGATCTCTGACCGCCTTTACACACATTATTGAGGAGAACTCACATGCTGGCAGTATTAGGATTCGTCACCATTCTGCTGGTGCTGGCACTGATCATGAGCAAGAAGGTCTCTACTCTTGTAGCTCTGATTTTTGTTCCCGCCATCACCGGCTTCATCGCAGCATTCATCAATGCCCCCAATGTCATCATCCAAGCCGCACAGGCTGCTGCCGAAAAGGCGGAACTGCTTATGTTGAGCCGGTCATCACCTTCGGCACCCGCTTTACCAAGGCACTTTCCATCCTCAGCGCAGATATATGGGCAAGGGCCTGAGCAGCATCGTTGCCACAGGTGTCATGTTCATCTTTGCCATCCTGTTTTTCAGTACCTGCTCGGATGCCGGTGTCTTTGATCCTATCATCAACCGCATCCTGAAGTTTACCGGCGAAGACCCCGTCAAGGTCTGTATCGGCACCTTCCTCATCGGCTGCATCTGCCATCTGGATGGCTCCGGTGCCACCACCTTCCTGATTGCCATCCCCGCCTGTATGCCCCTGTTCCAGAAGCTGAAAATGAACCTCTGGGTAGAGGCTACCATCGTGGCGCTGGCCGCCGGTATCATGAATGTTATGCCTTGGGGCGGCCCCACGGTCCGTGCAGCCGCAGCCATGTCCGGCCTGGGCTATGAAGTCACCGGCAGCGAGCTGTGGGTGGGCATCATGCCGCTGGATCGCAGGCTTGGCGACCTGCCTGCTCATCGCGGCTTTTCTGGGCAAAAAGGAAGCCAAGCGCATTGCTGCAGGCATCCCCGCGCAGGAGGTCACTGGTCTGACCGAAGCAAAGACCACCAACACCTCCAACGAACTGGCCCGCTCCGGCTGGCGCTGGTACTTCAATGTGGCACTGATCCTGGTCATCCTGTACATCCTCGTTACCAACCGCCTCAGCCCGGCTGTCACCTTTATGATCGGCTACTGCGTCCTGCTCATCGTCAACTACCCCAGTGTGGATCTGCAGCACAAGATCATCAACAGTCATGCACAGGCCGCATTCCTGATGGTCTCCATCGTCTTTGCCGCAGGCGCATTCACCGGTGTGGTCAAAAATTCCGGTATGCTGGCTTCCATGACCGACGCTCTGGTCTCCATCATCCCCACCAGCATGGGCACCTTCATTGCCCCCATCGTCGGCCTGTTCAGCGTTCCGCTGAGCCTGCTGTTTGACCCGGACTCCTATTACTACGGTGTTATGCCGGTCATCGCCAACGCTGTTTCCGCCATGGGCGGCAACGCACTGGCTGTGGCAAAGGTTCCATCATGGGCCAGATGACGCTGGGCTTCCCGCTCAGTCCCCTGACGGGTGCCACCTTCCTGCTGCTGGGCCTTTCCGGCCAGGACCTGGGCGACCACCAGAAGCACACCCTCCCCTACGCATGGGTTGCATCTGCTATTATGGTCGCTGTGGGCTGCGTAGCCTGTGGGCTGCTGTTCTGAGGTCTCACCAAAAGAAACACCTTCCTCCTTTTTCACCCATTCCTTCATTCTGATTCCGAAACGTCTGCCGGGCGGAGTACCCGCAGCACGCCACGGAATGCGTGCAAACCAGCAGGCTTCCACCCGGTGCTCCGGGTGGTGTCGGCTGGTTTTGCGTTTTGAAGGATACCACCCTGCCCTTGGGGCAGAAAGGAGTTTTCTCTTATGCCCGAGCCCATCCAGACTCCTGTTCCTGCGGCGGACGAACTGGCCGCACAGGTGCTGCTGCTGGCACAGAGTCGGTTGACTGCCGACCTGCGTTTTTTATCCTCCGCCTTGGAACAGCTGAAGCCGATTCCCGTCCCTGCGCTGGACACCCTGTTTGCCGGGGATGGCCGCTGCTTATACTATTGCCCTGAAACGCTGCTCCGCACATTCCGGGCACAGCAGTCTGTGCCACCCGTGCCCTGCTGCATATCACCCTGCACTTCCTTCTGGGGCATCCCTTCCAACGGCAGGAAATGGATCACCGCCTATGGAACCTTGCCTGCGACATTGCCGCAGAGGAAGTCATCCGGGAACTGGAGATTCCCTCCTGCGCCCTGCCGGAGGATGCTATGCAGGACAGCTGGCGCAGCCGCCTGCGGGATGCCTGCCCTCACCTGACGGCAGAAGCCATCTACAATTTTCTGCTGGAACGGCAGTACCCCGCCGATGTTCTGGCGGAATTGACCCAGCTTTTTTCCCGGGACAGCCATGCACTCTGGTATGCTGCGCCACGGCCCGGCTCTCGTCCGGCCCCAACGGGCAGCTGCTGCCCGCCGGGGAGGATGAGGATATCACCAACGAGACCGAACTGCGCAAAGCCGACACCCGGGACGAAACGCTGCAGCAGATGCAGCAGCGGCAGAAGGAAACCCTGCGCAGACAATGGAAGCAGCTGGCCCGCCAGGCCAAGACCGATCTGGAGACCTTCAGCCGCCGTCACGGCAAGCGTGCCGGCGCATTGATGGATGGGTTAGAGCCCGTGACCTTTGAGGAATGCGACTATACCGACTTCTTCGCCGGTTCGGAGCGCAAAACGAGGTGCTGAAGCTTTCCGAGGACGAATTTGACCTCATCTATTACACTTACGGTCTGCGCACCTACGGCAACGTTCCCCTGGTCGAGCCGCTGGAATACCGGGACGACAAGCGCATCCGGGAATTTGTGATTGCCATCGACACCTCCGGCAGTGTTCAGGGCGATATCGTTCAGAGCTTTTTGCAGCGCACCTGCGACGTTCTGCGGCAGAGCGGTTCCTTCACCGAGCGGGTAGAGATCTATCTCATCCAATGCGATGCCGAGGTGCAGAGCGTGGAGCGGCTGACCAGTCTGGACCAGCTGCATGAGCTGATTCCCCGGCTGAAGCTCCGGGGCTTCGGCGGTACCGACTTCCGGCCGGTGTTCGCTATGTAGACAGGCTGCTGGAAGAGAAAAAGCTGACGAACCTCAACGGCCTGCTCTATTTTACCGACGGCGTGGGCACCTACCCGGAAAAATCCCCTGCCTACAAGACTGCCTTCATCTTTAACCGTGACGACCACATCAGCCCCCACGTTCCAGCTGGGCCATCCGGGCTGTACTTACCACTGACAACATCCGCCTGCTTGAACCGCAGAAGACCCGAACCGAGGAGGACACCGAATCATGGATATAGCAAGTGCAAAGCAACAGATCAAAAATACCGTACAGATCTACCTGCAGAAGGACGCTCTGGGCCACTACCGACTTCCGCTGGTGCACCAGCGGCCCATCTTCCTGCTGGGTGCGCCGGGTCTGGGCAAGACTGCCATTATGCAGCAGGTCGCTGATGAGATGGGGCTTGGCCTTGTGAGCTATTCCATGACCCACCACACCCGCCAGAGCGCACTGGGTCTGCCTGTGATCGTAGAAAAGGAATACGGCGGCAAGCACTATCAGGTCAGCGAATACACCATGAGCGAGATCATCGCCAGCGTCTACGACTGTATGCGCACCACCGGCAAAACGCAGGGCATCCTGTTTCTGGACGAGATCAACTGTGTCTCCGAGACCCTCTCCCCTGCCATGCTGCTGTTCCTGCAATACAAAGTCTTTGGTGGGCATCAGATCCCCGAGGCTGGGTGGTGGTCACCGCCGGCAACCCGCCCCGCTTCAACAAAAGCGTCCGGGAGTTCGACGCTGCCACCCGTGACCCGCCTGAAGGTGATCGAAGTTGAGCCAAGTTATGAAGCATGGAAGGCCTATGCGCTGGAACACGGTGTCAGCCGCAGCGTCATCAGCTATCTGGATATCCGTCCCGAAGATTTTACAAGGTCGAGACCACTGTGGACGGTCTGACCGTGGTAACGCCCCGTGCCTGGGAGGACCTTTCCGAGATCCTGCAGTATCACGAAGAGCTGGGCCTTGCAGTCAGCGAGGAGCTGACTACCCAGTATCTGCAAAACAAGCAGGTCGCCCGGGATTTTGCCATCTACTACGAACTCTATCAGAAATATCGTCAGGCCTACAATATTGATGCCATCCTGCAGGGTGTGTGGGATGAGGATGTCCTCACGCAGGCACGCAGCGCCAAGATGGACGAGCGGATGAGCCTTGTCAGCCTGCTGCTGGAAGCCGTGTTCCTGCAGATGGACGCTGCACCCTGCGCCACGATGGCGCTGCGCCTTATCGTGGCCGCCCTCAAAGCCCAGCGCGGGACGCTGGATGTTCCCGGCAATGCCCTGACCGCCCTCGCCGGGCTGGAGGACAACTGGCGCGCCGAAGCCAACAAAGCCCCCTCTGCCCGGCAGAAGGTCTATCTCGATCTGCTGTCGCTGACTGCCCAATGGCACGGAGAGCTTTCCGGCTCCACCCCTTTTTCCGCCCTCAAGGCCTGCTATCAGCGCTCGGTCGCTGACCTGCAGGCTGAGGTCGCTGAAACGCAGAAGAAGCTTGGCGACCTGCTCCGTTTTTGCAGGAGCTTCGGTAAGGGGACGGAGCTGAGCATGGCGGTAAACGATCTGACCGTAGCTCCCGTAGCCACCGCATTTCTGGGGCAGTTTCTCAGCACCGATTACTTTGCAGCCAGCCGGGATCTGCTGCTGCACCGGCAATCGGAGCAGCTGCTGCACCAGATCGATCTGACAGGACTGGTGTAAAATGGAACTGCTGCAATTTGAAATAACCAACGCCGGAACGCTGGGCAGCCGCTGGACACCCCCCGCCCCGGAAACAAAAAAGGCCTCCTCCCTGCCCGGAGCCGCGCTGGCAGCTCTCTTGCAGGAGGAGGATGACGAGGATGATTGGGGCGGCGATGCTCCCGACATGAGCGCAGAGTTTGCACGGCTCAGCCATCTGAACGAAGAGTCCGACACCGATGCCCTGCCCCTGACAGCAGACTTTGCCCCTCTGCCGGATGGCTCTCTAGCGCTGGTGCGCTGGCCCCGGCTGGCACGGCCTGCTGTGGTACCCGACACTGTAGAAGGCCGCACTGTCACCGCCATTGCCGCTACCGCCTTTGCTGCCAGCCATCTGGATGAGAGCTGCTTTGCGCAGTTCGGGCAATCGCCTATCAGTTTCAGCATATTTTGTATGCGAATGGGCCGCGCAGTCACCACCGAAACGCTGGACGAAGGCGGGCCGACTTCCGTCACACTGCCGGACAGCATCACTCACATTGGTCCCTACGCGTTCTACCATTGCACAAATCTGACTTCCATCACCCTGCCGGATGCCATTTCCGCCCTGCCTGCCGGTGTATTCGGCGACTGCAGCCACCTTACCAGCGTCCATCTGCCGGAGCAGCTGCAGGCTCTGGGCTATCTGCCCCGCCCCACGGATCAGATCATGCCAGATGTCGGCACGTTTGCCGGGTGTCATGCCCTGAAACAGCTGACGCTGCCTCCACAGCTCAATGCGCTGGGCGCTCACAGCTTCAACAGTTCCGGTCTGGAGACCCTGACCGCCCGGGATGCTGGATGTGAAAATTGGAGTCGTACTGTCACTGTGGCTGTGTCTGCATTTGACCACACTGCCGCACTGCTCTGGCTGGAAAAGGCTGACGTTTCCGGCCATGTGGCGGCACGGCTGGGTCTACCCGTGGCCCGGGATAAAATTCTGGCAGGCGATGCCAGATTCGGAGCCATCCTGCGGGTACCGGTGCTGTTCTTCACCCAGCCGATGCCTTACTTTGACCAACTGGCCCGGGACGCGTTCCGGCTGGATTTTCAGCTCGCATGGCGCTGGCCCGGCTGGAAGCTCTGCGGGGCTTTCCCCCGCCGACCGCCAGTGGTATTGTGCAGTTCTGGTGCAGTATTTTGACCATGCCGCGCAGTTCATGCCCTGCCCGCCTCAACAGGCTTACGCAGAGCTGTTCCGCTTCCTCTGCCGCACAGACCTGCTCACCGCATCTGATGTCAGCACTCTGCTTCGTATGGCCGGAGCACTCGCCCTTCCCGCCGAACTCATCAGCGAGATGATGGAGGTGCGCACCCGTCGGTTTGAAACAGTCACCGGCTTGAGGATCTGGAGTTGGATTGATCAGAGTAATAAACATTGCGTAGAAAGGCACCCAGTCAGTACGGGCTGTTGCAAAACAGCTCCAACGAAAAAGAAAGACCAGAGTGGAGACGTTGATCAGCGCCTCCACTCTGGTCTTTATAAATTATACATTCTGCTTTTGGATGGAGAACGAGAACGTCATGCCCTTTCCACCGCAAAGCAGGCAGCTTCATGGGGCGTTGCGCCCCAGCTATTATCGCCGCCAACGCCGCGCTGGAACAAAGCACAGCGCACGACAGTCTTGTTGTCATCGTGGGACAACTCATAGAGGTGGCGGGCGTTTCCAGTTCATGGGGCGTGTAGGGCAGGGCCGAGAAGGTCATACCGTCATCGCTGGCAAAGCGGATGCCGGGCACCTCAGTATCCCGGCCGGTGAGCGCTGCGCTGTACACGCCGGTACGGCTGCCGCATTCCTGCGGGTAGACCGGAGTGTTCTGGGCAAAGTCCTGCCGGACGTTGTAGCTCCATGCGCCCATCTTGCCGCCTGTGGTGCGGTCGCAGTGGTCGTCCCGGGGCCAAGACCCAC
>ENA-OQDF01001027-OQDF01001027.1-human-gut-metagenome-genome-assembly--contig:-NODE-1027-length-11559-cov-1.603481_pt1 | contig 11559 bp, 8 predicted proteins | sample MGYA00242769_ERZ504597 | MGnify/ENA primary metagenome ERZ504597 (study PRJEB26092, sample SAMD00036305) | human gut metagenome | host: Homo sapiens | study: EMG produced TPA metagenomics assembly of...
GCCAAAAGCCGGTCTTCAAGCCGGTGACCGACTACTGGGTGAACTCGCTCTGGCGGAGTCTCCTGAAGGACGGCCACTACTGCTCGCATAACGACATCCGGGCCATACTGATGTCGGACTTCAGCGAGACGTTCCACCCTTTCCGCTCGTATTTCGAGGGGCTGGCCCCGTGGGACGGGGTGACGGACTGGATCGGGCAGCTGGCCGATACCGTGGACACCACCCGGCCGCCTTCTGGCGGGGTTGCCGTCAAGCGCTGGCTTATCGCGCAAGTGGCCGGATCCATGGAGCTAGGCGTGGAAAACCATACCATCCTGCTGCTGGCCGGCGGGCAGGGCTGGGCAAGACCTCGTGGCTGCGGAACCTCGTGCCGCCCGAATTGCGGGACTATCTTTTCACGGGCAATGTCAATCCCTATAGCAAGGGTTTCCCGCAGATGATGGTGGACTGCCTCTTGATCGTCATCGACGAGATGTCCGGCCAGAGCTACGCCGATCTGAACCGTCTCAAGCGCTCACCTCCACCGGGGTCATCTACCTGCGCCGCCCGTACGGACACTATGCCGAGACGCAGATACGCCACGCCTCCTTCGCCGCCACGGTGAACGACTTGCAATCGCTGCCGGACGATAACGAGTCTCGCCGCTTCCTCTGCTTCGAGGCCACACGGATCGATTACCAGTCGCCCGTGCGACACGCCGACATCTACGCCCAAGCTCTCGCCCTCTTCCGCCGGGGCGAGAAATACTGGTTCTCCGGCGAAGACATCCGGAAGATCAACGAGAACAACGAGACCTTCCGCCAGCGAAGCCCGAGGAGGAGTTGTTCTTCACCTATTTCCGCAAACCGGAGCGTTTCGACACGCCACAGTATCTTACGGCGAGCGATATTATGACGAAACTAAGTGTATTTACCACGTATCACGCCGACACGTTCCAATATAGTTACGTTGAGCAAGGTGCTGAAAAAACACGGTTTTAAGCTCACGAAAACTAGAGGAAAACTACTGTTTGAGGTCGCCGAGATCACCTCGGAACAGGTAAAAGCCAATTTTTGCGCCCTAGGCAAGAGGAAGAGGATAGAGCCCAAAAGGAGAATGATATCTTTAAGGTCAAGAAGATAAGCCGGAATAAAACTGACTTTCTAAAATGAGCAGGGCGCAAAGGCGCAAAAAACAGTGTCTGGAAAAACATTTTACAAAAAAATAAATATATATCACACTATAGCAGTGTGATGAAAAAATATATTTACAAGAAAAGTTTTATATAGGCACGTAAAGATGCGCCTTTCGCCCTAACCCGGCACCGATATTCGTCGGGATTAAGAAACATGACCGGAAAACCAATGAGATACGGTCGCTAAGTCAATGGAATCCGTCTCGCTTTCCATTGACTTAGCGCCCCTATTCCACCCGGATACCATCCGGCTCTCACGGCTCGCCGAGCGACTCGATGATGGCCCGCACCATGGCGGCGAATAGACCCGCTCGCCCTCGTGATAACCCAGCGAGAGGAGGCGACCGGGCAGGCCGGGATAGATCGTTATCCAATGTTGCAGCTTGCGGTGGGCCGAGCGGGGATGCAGGTCGGGCAGGTAGACCTCGGCCAGCTCCATCCGCCCGTATGCTCGTATCTTGAATGTCGTTTCCATATCCTAAAGATAGTGAATCTCCGGCATATATCCATCATTTTCCGGAGAAATAATTCACCCGAAATCACCCTAAGTCACCCAAAGCGACAAAGCCCCCATGCCCTGCCGTATCTTTGTATCAACATTAAAAAACAACACATTATGATCCGCTACAAGAAGTATCAAAACAAGAACGAGAAGAACGTGACAACCTTCAACAAGTGGTACGCCCGTGCCGTATGCGAGGAGACGGTAGACATCGCCGCCTTGGCCGAGCACATGTCCACCCACAACACCCCCTTCTCCACCGGCGCCATCCACGGCATGCTGAAGGACATGGTGAATTGTATCAAGGAGCTGCTGATGGACGGCAAGAACGTGAAGATAGACGACCTCGGCATCTTCAGCGTGGGCATCCGCTCGAAGGGGGCCGTCACGCCGGAGGATTTCTCCACGCAAGGCAATATCATCGGCGTACGCTTCGTGCCCGTGCCACGGGCAACCTCTCCAGCGCCTCGCTCAAGCTGACGGCCAAGCTCCGTGAGTACACCGAGTACTCGAACGGAGAGGTGACCCCGGGAGGTGGCGGGGGCGATTCCGAGAGCCCGGACGAGATTTAGGGAATTGAAAATTGAAAATTTGAAAATTAAGTGGTATGGAGATTTTCTGTTTTTATACGTGAATAGCTCCGCTGGCTGGGGAGCCGGGCGGCGTTCCGGATCGATCCGGTGGTGATCTTGGCACAGGCGGCCATCGAGACGGGTTGGGGCGAGAGTACGCTCTGCGGGAGTATCATAACTTTTTCGGCATCACGGCCTACGGGCTGCCCAACGTATGGTGGACCGGCCGGTGGACGGAGCTGTCGCCCCGCTCGCTACGTTTCCGGATCTACCCGGACGATAAGTGCTCGTTCATGGATTACTGCCGCCTGCTTCGCTCGGCTATCCCCGGGCGGCCGACATGAGCGCCAACTACGCCTTCGCCAAGGAGATCGCCTACAGCCCTACATCAGCGAGGTGAACGGCGACAACCGGGAAGCTATCGTAAGCTGATCGTCCAGCTTTGCCGAAAATCAGCTCGCAACTATCAATCGTTAATCAAAAGGGCGGGCAGATGCGTCCCTATCATCAACTGTCAACTAAAATGAAATACCTTGAACTCATCCTCCGTTGCCTCACGGCGCTCCTCCGGGTCATCTTCCCGCAGCATCCCCCTGTTCCCGAAACGACAGACGCTACCGGCGCTGCTCCTTCTCCTGCTAGCCTCCTCTCCCTCCTCATGCGGGAGACGGAGGTGACGCTAGCGGCGATCGGCGCCTCGCTGACGCTCTTCCGCCACGACGGCACCCCTCCTCCCCACCGCCCCCCGGGGCGGACTGGCTGGGTATCTCCGGCTACACCCTCCTCATAGCGGGGTGCGCAGGGTGCTCTTGAAGTACTGGGGTTATTAGAGGAAATGGGAATTTGAAGAATACTATTTTCTTCAAGCAAAAAGGGTATGCCGTGATGCATACCCTTTAACTTTTATTAAACCATCTATTCCTTTTGTGGTTATAAAAGAACATATAACCATCAATTATTCAAGACAAACTCTTCTATGGCATAACCGTTATATAAGTTGTCACTCCATCTACCCTAACTCCATTAACATATACATCACAAACTAGTCGATAAGAACCCGGAGAATATACGTTAATCGAACAATAATCACCATTCGGATAACAATAACAATTCCCAGAACCTACAATACTCCATCTAAATTCAGCACCACTAGGAGCATTGAACAGTTGGTAAGACGACCCTGCGTAACCACCACTAAACTTCAAAGAAGTTTCCCCCTTAATATACATAGCAGCAGCAACTGCCATTATATCTACATTATCGTTTTCCACTTCTACAGCTTGAATTGTAGAAAAAGAACACACAGAAAGGCACAAAATAATAAAACAGCATAATAACTTCTTCATAATTTTAAAATTTAATTGAGTTTCAATAAAAAAGAATTCTAAAATATAAGAAGACAAACTCTTTAAGAGCAAGAATCTGTAAGCACCATTCAAAATAAAAACGATAAGGAAGTCCCCTGCCTTCCTTATCGCCATAAACCTTTAGTTTCTCCAAGCTTCCGGCTGTACCAAGTACGGAGTACCTGTTTCCGGATCTGTACCCAAAGTCAAGATCTCATCGTCAGGAACGGGCAACATTGTCTTTTTCGATGACAGATAAGAAGCTCCCGCAAACTTAGAGATATACTGTTTCTCATAGTCCACATAGCTTTCAACTCACTAGCCATCACATCACCACCCAACGGGACAAATCGAACCAGCGCTCACCTTCCATAGCCAACTCTAACTTACGCTCCATGCGAATCGCCTTGATACAAACATCTTTGTTTGAGAATGCGGCATGTGAAGAAGGATATTCGGCAATCTTATAATTAGCGGCTGGAGTCCCATCATCTAACTTAACAATATTAACATCCAAAGCCGCACGACGACGAATCTTGTTAACCTGCTCCATCGCACCTTTCAGATTCCCTGCGTTAGCCAAGCATTCAGCATATAATAAAGTTAAGTCACGAACACTTAAATATTGCAAGTTCATAGCAGAACCCGGTGCCCAACCACCATATAACGCTTTCATACCAGCCGCATCCTCAGCCTTGCTATATACATGCTTTTTCGGCATGAAGATACCGCCATTCGTAGCATCTCGTACCCAACCATTCTCTGGGAATCCCCAATCCTTATAAGGAATACCAAAACGACCTACAGCAAAATCCAATCGAGGATCGACCGCAATGTTATTATCGTTAACGGCTAGCACAGCATCTTGGGAACTATCGGAGTTACGAACAGATACACTTTTCTTCGTACGATATTCACCGTTCAAGTAAGGAAGGCCATTCGCATCTACTTGGAACGAATTCACCAACTCAAAAGAAGGCTGGTAGAAACCACAACATCCACCGGGACCTGTATTATGCGGATAAGCTAAACAGAAGGGAGCCCCCCCATATTCTCTGCCGCATTTGAGTATTGTACCGCAAAAACGGATTCCTTACCATTTTCTGTCAAAGCATTGAAGTTATTGTCCAGATCATCTTCCAGTCCATAAGCCATACCCTTAGACGTAACACCATTTGTCAACACATCCGCTAAGATAGGTTGCGCTTCCGCCAAATCACCATGCCACATCAAGATCTTAGCCTTCAAAGCCTTCGCTGCGGATTTATTCGCCCGACCAACCTCACCAACAACCTTAGGATCATCCGATAAATTCGCTATAGCATCATCCACGTCGGCAACGACCAAACTATAGATATCTTTGTCATTATGCACCTTTGGGTCATTCTCTTGATTAGTCTCATCAATATAGGGGAGATAAACACCAAACACACGCATTCCCTCGAAATAAGCCAAGCTCGTAAGAATTTCAACTCGCCTTTACGCATTTGGCGAATTTCCTCCTTCATATCCTCCGCTTTTTCCAAGACCTGAAGAGCCAAGTTAACACGTTTACTCATTTGATACACCCAAACCCATTTTTGCTTGATATAGCCATTGGTCGACAATGTATTATACAATTCTATCTCATTCACCGTAGATTGGTCGTTAGGGTCTGATCCCTTGTTGGCATCACCCCATAAATACCACCCCATACCCAGTTAAACGGAGAAGCTTGATAGGGATCGTATCCTTCCACAGGAGAGGCTAAACCCGCATAAGCACTAGTAACCAGCAACTCCACACCTTGAGCATTCGCCAAAGCCTCCGGGGTCAAAACTCCTTGCGGCTCCTTTCCCAAGAAATCATCGCCACAAGACCCTAAAGTCAGCATACTGGCAAAAGCCAACGCTAATATATATTTGTTGTGTTTCATAATAAAATTCATTTTAAAAGTTAATCAAATCCCTAAACATTAGAAAGCGAAATTTACACCGAACAAGAAACGCATCGTTGAAGGCCATCCACCCATATCAACACCTCTCTGTAGGTCTCCCCCACTTTCTTTGCCCATATCCGCATTCGTATATTCCGGATCCAATCCAGAGTAACCGGTAATAGTCAGCAAATTCTCGGCTTGTACATACAAACGTAAGTTTTGGATACCCACCTTAGATAACACGCTCTTCGGAAGCGTATAACCCAAAACCACATTCTTCAAACGCAAGAACGAAGCATTCTCTACGTAATAAGAGTTCGAGAATTTACCAGAATAACCATCGTTCGAATCCAAGATCGGCAAAATGGCATTGCTATTATCAGCACCGGGAGTCCAAGATTGATCACGCATACGCTCAGACTTGTTACCGTTGAACATCCAGAAGTCCGTAAAATATTTCGTATTGTTAAACAGGTCATTGCCGATAGTTGAATACCAGAACATCGTGAAGTCCCAGTTTTTCCAAGTAACCGTAGCGTTTAAGCCAGCGATCAAATCAGGATGGGGAGAACCGATGAACGTACGGTCTCTTTCCGTCAACTTACCATCCTTATCCACATCATCAAACTTAAATTTACCGACCCAAGCTTGGCGGACTCAGCGTTCAATCCGGATTGTCCTAGAGGCGGCAAGGCCAAAACCTCGTCAACGTTCTCATAGAAACCATTCACCTTGTAACCATAGAACTCAGAGATAGCATGTCCTTTCGTCGTACGGGTCACGTTTCCATCCAAGCGAGTTCCCGCTCCCCACAAAGAGGCATCATCCGACTCCGAGATACGCAGTACCTCATTCTTATAATGGGAAAGGTTCAAACTTACGTCCCAAGACCAATCACCTTTTGAATCTCTATAATTCAAGTTCAAATCGACACCCGTATTCTTGATATCACCGAAATTGATATATGGTTTCTTGATCTCCGGGTTAGCAAACGCTGAATATTGAGCCTCGATCAACATATCCGTTGTCTTCTTCCAATACCACTCAGCACCAATATTGAATTTACCATTTAAGAAAGTAGCGTCCACTCCGACGTTCCACATCTCTGTAGACTCCCACTTGGTATCCTCGTTTCCATATTTATCTAAGATGAAACCTGTTGTAGTAGAATTATTCTGTCCGTTCAAATCGTAGTCAGAACGTTTCGGGTAAGTTGCAAGTTCCATAGCATAGTTCGTAATACGAGGAACCTCAGAGTTTCCTGTCTGTCCATAACCGACACGCAACTTCAAATCGTCCAACCAATCTCTCGTACTTTCCATGAAATCCTCTTGGGAAATACGCCAACCTAAAGAAGCGGATGGGAACACACCATAACGATTAGATTTTGAGAAACGAGATACACCATCCCGACGGATGATACCTGTGAACAAATATTTATCATTGAAAGAATAATCTACACGGCCGAACAAGCCAAACAAAGCAAACTCACCCTTATATTCGGAATTCGCCAAACGCTGGTTGTTATTCTCACCCATATTCAGCACCCAACTATTCGTATTATCCTCAAACAAATAATTGTAACGACGACCGGTCAACTTGCGTCCCAGACCGTCACGGATAGCCTCCGTACCTAACAGAACGGTAAGTTTATGGATATCATTAAAAGTCTTGTTATAGGTCAACGTATTCGTCCATACCCAACGATAATTAAACTCACTTTGTTCCTCAAAGTTATTCTGTCCCATAGACTCTGAGAACTCCGGATTTTTCTTTTCCATGCGATAATAATACCGGTTCGTATAGTCGATACCGAAGTTCGTACGGAATGTCAAGTCCTTGAAAATATCCGCCTCAGCCCATAAGTTACCAAAGATACGGTTGCGAGTATAATAGTTGTCCTTATTACGGACTTGATTGGCTACCGGATTCTGGAAGTTACCCGTACCGGAGAACTTTGATCCAGCGAAATTACCTGCGATATCATATACCGGAACCCAAGGAGAAGCACGATATGTCCACGAATAAGGATTAGATTCCGCTCCATTCGCACTCAAGCCATTATCTTTCGTGAAAGCATACGTTAAGTTCTCACCCACACGTAACCAGTCACGTACATTGAAAGAGGTATTCGCACGCACTTGATAACGCTGATAGTAAGAATCAATTACCGTACCGTCTTGTTTGAAATAGTTTGCGCTTAAGTTATACTGTCCCTTTTCCGTACCACCGGACAAGCCGATCTGGTGATTTTGAATCATGGCGGCACGATCTAACTCATCCCACCAGTCCGTATCTGAGAATGGTGCGTAAGTTGTAGTAGGATAATCATAGTCGCTCGGATCTATTGTAGTAGAACCCTGAGCACCTGATTGTGTCAAGTAATTCGGGATAGAAGGTCTATCCCCCGTACCAATTGAGGATTACTTGGATAACCTCCGATATCACGCATAGCAATATTATTCTTCTGCGCCTCCCAATCTAGGTTCAAGCGATCCATAGAATTCAACACGTCATATTTCTTACCCGTCTTCTGGACACCAATATAACCGTCGTACGTTAATCTCGGTTGCCCGCTCTTCGTACCTTTCTTCGTCGTGATCAAGATAACACCGTTCGCAGCCTGCGCACCATAGATAGCGGCAGAAGAGGCATCCTTCAATACCTGCATACTCTCAATATCGTTCGGATTCAAAGTACTTAGATCCTGATTACGTGTTGACACGCCGTCAATTACGTATAATGGGCCGTTATCATTAACCGTATTGATACCACGAATACGAACCATTGAAGGAGAACCCGGAGAACCGGTCTGACCGATATATACACCGGCCGCCTTACCTTGCAACTGCTGGGTAGCGGAAGATCCGGAAGATGCCAAAGGTCCTTCGTATCGACTACTGCCACGGAGCCTGTGATATCTTTCTTCTGCTGCGTACCGTAACCTACTACTACTACCTCATCAAGGTTTTGCGTATCTTCTTTCAAAGTCACATTTACCACTTCTCCCGAAGCCGGAATTTGTTGGGATACATAACCAATGTAGGAAACGACTAAAATGGAGTTGGGCTCAACTTCCAAGGAATACTTACCGTCAAGGTCGGTAATCGTACCGTTTGTAGTACCTTTTACTACAACATTCACACCCAAAAGGGGTTCACCCTTTGCGTCAGTTACCGTACCGGTAACTTTCTTAGCTTGTTGGGAGATGGACACATTCGCGTTAGACGCATGGATTGGAGGGGTTACACCCGCACCGACCATAAGGAAACAAAGTGCCAAACCCAGCCCGCTTTTAACAAAAGCCAACTGTTTGTTCATCATAACACAAAAATAGGTTAACATTAATAATTATATCCACTCTTCGGATATGGGTACAAATATAAATTATTATTCTCAATAAACAACAATAGTATGCATATTTTTTTCACATTCCCTTGAACTTGCGGATATGTGTTCGTACAAATAGCTATTATAGACCCAATAAGGCTTATTCTTGTTAACAAAAAGACACCTTCACAAGAATCAACAATATGTTAAAAACCGCATAAAAAATACAATCTATTCCTAATTTTTCCAAAGACTTTTAAACCTTATTATCAATCTACAGCACGGTAAATGAGTCTCTTGGGCCATATAAAAGAAAAGAGGACGCCGTTTTACCGACATCCTCCTAAGCTCTTATCGCATTAGATCCATGAGCCTTACCGGCTACCAGCTATCGATTTACTCACGATATTCGTTACGGCCTCTTGCATCTTCTCGATGACGCCGCTGTTTTCCATCCCGTATTCGGAGGCGATCGTCTCCAGATTCGGGGAACCGACCCAAACCTTGCCGTCCGCATCTTCCCAAACGGAGATACGTAGCGGCAGCTCCAAGAGATAGACGGATCTTGCTGCATCAATAAGTCCCGACTTTCGGTGAGCCGAAGACGATCACCTTATTCGGAGGCAGCTTCATCCCTACCTCGCTAGCGTTTCGCCCATGATCGAACATGGCGAACACGGAACCTCCTTGAGACTTGATAATCTCCTCGATCCGCCGCATCGTCTCATCACGCTAAACGGGCTTACTGTTTTTTCCATCAAACGATTCTTTTTCTCCATGGCTGCAATTTTCTTTAGTTTTGTCAAGACAGGAGTCTTGACCGTCCGTACGCTCGACTTCCGGTCATTATTCAGCTGCTCATAAATAACGATTTTATTCTCTCCTTTGTTCAGCCATACGCCCGGTATGTAAAGCGTTTGCTGAGGGCCGGCGTACCAATAGCGACCGATATTGATGCCATTGATGAAAATAATGCCCTTTCCCCAATCCTCCATATCGATAAACGTATCGCCGGTATCGGACAGGTGGAAGGTTCCCTCGTAGAGAACCGGCTTATTCCCCAACGCCGCTACCTCGGGCGAGCCATTCTTATAGACATAAGGTTCGCCGGAGACCAAAGCCGGCATCCGGTCCATCGGGAGCTTGTACATCTTCCAGTCCGATATCTCGCTGCCGTTAATCTTGACCGAGCTGATGATCCCCTTCGTATTGCGTACGATCTCCTCGCCATAATTGATACGCCCCATGTTCTCCACCAAGATGTCCAAGGTAGCGTTGAACGGGATATCGATTTCCATCGCATATTGGTTGAAGCAACGGTTTAACTCGCCGACACGCTCGCCATCCACGTAGATCGTAGCGTAATCACGCAAGCCCGGTATCTCCAAACGGCCTTTCAGGGGTTGGTTGAAATGGGTAGAGTACAAGACGTAGCCGTATCCTTGGTTCAATTGCTCGAACGTGAGAGGTGTCGGAGACGCTACCGGTTCCCCTTCTTTCGCCAAGGCCAACACATCGGCTACCTTCGTCAAGGAGATCGACGGGATCTCGATCAGCGGTATAGGGGCTGGGGCCTCGGGGACGTCATAAGTGACGTATTTCCGGATCACGTTGCGGATCGAGTCGAACTTCGGGGTCACCCAACCCGCCTCGCTGATCGGGGCGTCGTAGTCGTAGCTGGTCAAGTCCGGCTGGATATCATGCTTCTTGTCGTAATTGGCGCCACTGGTGAAACCGAAATTCGTACCGCCATGAACCATATAGAAATTGAAAGAGACATCGTTTTGGAGGTACGTCTCCGTCTGCCTCGCTATGCCGGAATCGCTTATATCGGGGAATGGTTCCGCCAGTGCATCAGCCAACCGGGATAAAACTCGGCTACCATATACGGGCCTACTCCCCCGTGATACTCGTTCACCACCTTTTTCAAGTTCTCCACGTTGCTCTCCCCGTTCGCCGTAGGCAACGCTCCCGGGGTGGAACCGCCCTCGAACAACCAGCTTCCGTCCGAGGTGAACAGAGGCACGTTGAAACCGGCGTCCGCCAATTGCCGCTTGATCTTGGCGTTGTAGCGGCGATGCTCCTCCAAGGGGATATCCTTACGTTGCGCCACGTAAGAGCCGAACTCGTTCTCGGCCTGCACCATGATGATAGGGCCGCCTTTCGATACCTGCAAGTCGCCGACCTGCTCGTAAAGCTTATCGATATAAAGCTTCGTGCGTTTCAAGAACTCCGGGTTATCCCGGCGGATCTCCATGCCCGGTATATTCTGCAACCACCACGGATAACCACCGAACTCCCACTCGGCGCATACGTACGGGCCGGGACGGAGGATTACCATCAATCCCTCCTCTCCCGCTATCCGGATATACTCGGCCAGATTCTTGTCTCCCTCGAAATCCCATTTACCCGGCTCCGTCTCGTGCAGGTTCCAGAAGACATAGGTAGCGACCGTATTCAAGCCCATCGCTCGCATCATCCGAAGGCGATGCCGCCAATATTGATGAGGGATACGAGGGTAATGCATCTCACCCGAGAGGATCGGGGTTACCTTCCCGTTTACATAAAAATGACCGTCCTTGATCTCGAACGTACGTTTCTCCTTGGCGAACGAGCGACAGGTATCAGCATCAAAAGGAGCAATAGATAGGCGATTTTCTTTTTCATGGAATCCATGTGTTATAAAGATTTATTTTTAGGTTTAAGATCTCGTGGCA
>ENA-OQDF01001028-OQDF01001028.1-human-gut-metagenome-genome-assembly--contig:-NODE-1028-length-11551-cov-3.517244_pt1 | contig 11551 bp, 17 predicted proteins | sample MGYA00242769_ERZ504597 | MGnify/ENA primary metagenome ERZ504597 (study PRJEB26092, sample SAMD00036305) | human gut metagenome | host: Homo sapiens | study: EMG produced TPA metagenomics assembly of...
TAATGGAGGGGGTTACTATTTCGCGTAATTTCGGGAATAACTCTCAGATTTTTGAGAATAACTGTTTTATCGGGAAGTTGTATGGAAAAAGGCGAAGAAGTTAGAGGGGAATAAGCTGGCAAAATTGACGAGGTTCCCGGAACGAAGCCATTGCTTACCGGAGATATGACTCTGTCTTTGGGGGAAGCTATCTCGGGTCATCCTTTGTTCAAACCAAGCCATTCTATACAGCACATCAACTAAGTTTCAAGCATTTGGCCGTGAATAGAACAATATGAGTAGATATATCAGACTATTACCATACGGAGACCGCATCCCAGGCAATACGTGATGCTATGGCGTGTGCTCCGCGATATTTTTACAACAGGCACACGCCATACTGATATTTATTTGAAAAATTCAAGCGTTTTGCCGTTTTGGCAGGATAACTATGTCGGTGACGATGACGATGTAGTAGTTCTGTCCAGACATGTCATGCCATTCGCAGGGACGTCCGATGAATTCGACCGTTTCGCCGCCCCTCAACGATTCCAGTTCCTTGCGGATCCGGCCGGTCGACGGCATGAGGGAGACGAAACGCGCCTCATCGCCCTCGAACCAGCAGGCGCGGACGGTTTTGATGCGTCTGCCTCCGGTGAGATTGAGCGTGGAACGCGGGCAGACGGGCGGGATCTTCACCCTGCCGATCTGCGGGCACACTCCGATGCCGCCGTTCCGTGGCAGTAGCGCTTTCCAAGAGCGGTTGTTCGTGGTAACCATGTTCTCCTACTCCTTGTCTTCCTTGAGGGTTCCCTGCGGCTGGCCGAACACTTTCTCCCGGTCTGTCGGATCGAGGTTGGTCGCGCAGCCGCTCATCGCCGTGGTCAGATTCTGCTGGGCTTTGGTCAAAGCGTCGTAATCATCCGACTTGGAGTCCACGAGTCGTTTCGCGGTTTCGTACGCGGCTTTGAGATCGCCGCAGCCTTGCGTGCCGGACAGGTTGTCCTGTTTGATGGTGGCGACCTCGCGCGCGGTGTTGTCCAATCCGGACGAGAGGTCGTCTCGTCTCGCCTCGATACCGGCCTGCATGGCTTGCGGATACCATTCGCGTGCGAGGCTGCGGATCGTGTCGATGTCCTTCTGCTGTCCGATCGCGTCGTACAGGTCCGTCGCTTCGGCGAGGTCCTGCCGGTTGTGCCGGTACAGCAGGTTGCCGAGCGTGTCGACGTTCGAGTTCTCCGGCGCGTTCAACAGGTCGCGCACGTCGTCGGCGATCTGTTCCGCGTCGCCGGTGAACATGGATTGTGCCTGCTGTTGCAGGGTGCCGGACGGTTTCGTCGTCTTCTTTTTCTTGTTCTGTTTGTGGGATCGTGTCTGTGTGGATTGGCTGGATTGCGGCGTGGACGTCGCGGACGTCTGCTGTTTCCATGGGTTGGCGACCAGGACCATGACGGTGATGGCGATGATGGCGATTGCGCACCAGATGGCCGCCTGTTTCTTCGATTCGGGCGTGGACGCCTGACGATGTTTGTTCTTTCCCATTGTTGTGCTCCTTTCCCGTTTGTCAGAGGCTTGAGTCGTTGCTCGGCAGACTGTTGTCGTTGGTTTCCGGTGGCACGTACCATCCGCCGGAGTTGCCGTTGGATGTTCCGCCATTGTTGTTGTTCGTGGTTCCTCCGCCGTTGCCTTGCGGCACGCTGGTGGAGCCTGAGCCGGAAGAGCGGCGGTACTGCGGCGTCGGCGCGGGCATCGTCTGCTGTTGCTGTTGCGGGGCTTGCTGTTGGGCTTGCGCCTGCGCTTCGGTCTGCCGTTTGGCTTCCTCGTCGGCTTTGGCTTTCACGTCCACGCCTGGGAGAGGTTCCCGCGCGCCTTGTCGAGCTTGGATGCCATGTCGTTCCACGTGTCGACGGTGGTTTTCGCATCGAGCTTGCGGGCCTGGCCGATCAGCTTGTCCAACGTGGCCTTCGCGGCGCGGGTCGCATCATCCGATGGTTTCGCGTCCGTCGACGCTTTCACGGCCTTGTCCAACGCGTCCCGGCATTTCCTCCTCGCGTCCGTCAACGGCTTGGCTTTGACGAGCCGGTCGACCTTGCCGGCCAGTGTGCGGGTTCGTTTCGTGGCCTTGTCGGCTTGGTGGAGAGCCGTTCGGACTCGCTGATGGACAGGCCGGCGCGTTTGGATCGGATGAGTTTGCCGTTCGATGCGACGAGGTCACGCAGCGAGTCCACGTCCTTATCGTCCACGCCGGCCTTGTCTGCATTGCCGACCGTGGTTTTCGCTTTACCGTTGCATGCGGCCAGTTGGCTCATGGACGCTTGCACGCGCTCATAGGCGTTTTTCTCCTTGACGGCCGTCGAGTGGGAGCCCGCCAGGGCGAGGATGATGAGCAGCATGATGGCGGCGCCCGCGATGATCAGACCGCGTTTGACCCAGGTCATGGCCTTCGAGTCGCCGGAGGCGAGTCGGGGTCGGCCACGTCCTCCAACGCCTCTTCCGGAAGGATGGTCGTTTCGGATTCGGGTTCCGTTCCAATCACGGTGGTTTCGGCTGGACTCCCATCCGGCGTTTCCGGGTCGGGCGGTTCGATCACGGTGGTCGGAGCCTCCAATCCGGCCGGTGGGATGGGCTCATCCGTTTGGGTCATGTCGGGCACGATGAGCATGGGCCGTTCAGGCTCATGCTCGGGCTTGGCCGGCGGTGGCGGGGGAGTGGGCTGTTCGAGCTGATCGTGTCCTGTTGGAATGTTCTTCCGGCCGCGGCGTTTGCGTGGCTTGCGTTCCTGCCTGGCGGGCTTGTCGTCCTCCTGCGTGTCTTCCTGCAGGGAGTCGATCCATTCGAGATCGTCACGCAGCGAGTCCGACGGCGTCAACTGGTCGAACAGGCTGGGCTGTTCGCTGCTCATCGTCCGTCCTTTCCACGTTCGAACACGTCGTCGAGCTGGTCGAGCATACGGTCGCAATGGTCGAACACGTTGGCTGGATCACCGTCCACAAGCCGGTTCAACCGTTCGGTCAGATCGTCCTGCATGTCGATGGAGCATGGCTGGTAGCGTCGTCGAACTGGCTGCTTCCGTATTCGCGGAGGATGCTCCGTCCTTGGTCGATCAGATCGGCGAGGGCGCGGCGGTCTTCGTCCGTCATGAGCATGGAGCGTTCCTGGTCGCGCGTGAGTCTGACGGCGGCCGTGACCGCACGGTCGAGACGGTCACGGCTCGACCGTTCACGGTTCGTGTAGTCCAGGAGGGCGCGACGGATCCGTTCCTCGTCATTCCTTGCGGCGGCCAGATGCTCCGGCTTGTGGTCCATGGCATAGTTGCCGCGCAGGCCTTCCAAACCGGCACGCCACTTGTCGACCTGGTCGGACAATGCCTTGTCGTCCCGATCATCCTCGTCATCGACGCGGGTGGGTGTCATCAGATCGCATACCGCGTCCAATCCCTCGGACGCGTTCGTGAACCGCCAGGACGGTCCGAAGCCGGGCTCTCCGGCCCAACCACCGTCGCGTTCGAACCAATGCCTGTACTCGTCGCATCGCGCCTGTTCGCGTTTGCGGTCGTCCGCCGTGGACAGGTGGTGCTTGTGGTCCGCGCTGGACGTGTCGGCCGAGGACAGGTATCCCTTGACGCGTTCCAACGACGAGTGGATCAACGATTGCAATGTCGGCGCGTACAGGCCGCCGTTCGGGCTCGCGACGATCATGTCCATGTAGCATTTGAGCGAGTAGACCTCCTGGACCACGTCGTCGTGGCGGATCCAACAGGATGGCAGGGTGCGCGCCCAATCCGTGTAATGCGTGGTGAGGAACCGGCCCATGCGTATGGTGTGCAGCATCATCAGATCGATGTCCATGCGCGTGGGAGAGCCGGTCAGGTCCAACGGTCGGGCCTCGACCATGGTGGCGAGGGAGTTCTGCGGGAGTTTGGCCCACAGGCCGGGACCATGCTCCGGCTCGTTGAGCGGGGCCATGGTGATCTGCGTGAGCAGCTGGTCCAGGTTGCGCGCCATGGAGGACGGCAGGTCCTTGCCGGTCAGCTCCTTGTATTTGCCGTTCACGGCGGCGGTCAACTGTTCGTACGCGTGCTCGCATTGCTCCCTGACGGACAGTTCGCCACGCTGCCTGTTCACCATGTCGTCGAACATGGTCCTGACTTCCTCCTGGAAGTCGCGTTCCATGTCGTCGGTCCAGAACGACGGCCGTTCCAAACCGTCCGTCACGCCACCCGGGGTGGACGGCCCATACTCCGGCTCGTCCCGTCCCGTGGAGTCGTCCATGATCGCATCCGGTTCCCCGGGCTTGTCGGCCTCGTCCGGCGGGGTGGATTCCGTCGGCGTGGACGCGGGGGAGACCATCTCGTCGAAGAACTTGTCCACGGCGTCGTCGCTCATGCGGTCGCTCCTTCCGTCTCATGCCATGCCTGGCCCGCGGAGGGACGTAGGTCCTCCAACCCCTCGCGCCACCAGTCGCGGTCGTGGAACATGATCATGTGCACCAGGCGGGCGCTGGCCCAATGGTTCCACGAGCGCGTAGCCGACGGGCAGGAGGCTCAGTTCCTGTTGGGTGACGGATTCCTCACGTTCGTGGCGTGTGGTCAGACCGCCCAACGGTCCCTGTCCCGGATTCCAGGAGGATTCGCGGCGGGTATGGTGGTGCGTGCCGATCTGACTGATCCACCATTTCAACGTCTCGTCGTCGGACACGCCCTTGAGCATGATCCGATGGCAGTTCTCCCACACGGTCTGTTCCACGGCCTTGCCGTACCCGTCCTTCTCGTCGGCCATCTGCTGGCGGGACTGTTCCACGATGATCAGCTGGTAGCCGTTGCCGCCGCCCTGGGTGATGGCGTTGCGCAGGCCGGGCCATTTCTCGATGTTCGACAGTTCGTCCAAAACGAATCTGGCGGGAGGTTCGATCTTGCCGCGCGAGCCGGAGGCCTTGTCGAACGCGAGGTCCTGGCACGCCTCCTGGAACGTGTCGAGCAGCAGGCTCACGAAGATGCCCGCGTTGCCGGCCACTCCGCCGTCACGGCGTGGCTTGGACAGCACGTACACGGTGTCGCCGCGCAGCACCATGCGTTTCGGGTCGATCAGTCGCGGGTCGGATGGACTCAGATTCATGCGGGCTCGCACGTTAGGATCGGCGAGGATGCTGAACGCGTTCTTCACGCCGAACCACTCGCTGCCTTTCTGACGGGGATCGACGTGCGGCAGCGCGTTCAATGTCGCGGCCCAACGGTCCATCTCGCGTTCCGGCGTGTACTTGCGGATCAGGTCCGCGGCCTCCTGCGCGGCCTCCGGCGACAGGCTCCAACGGTAGCAGTCGTTGATGGTGCGGTCCGCGATCGCGGCCGCGTACAGCATGGCCTGCACGTACATGGCCGCGCTCACGCCCCACTCCTGGTTGTTCGATCCGGAGCCCATGCCGCCGATCGCGACCATGGTCTGCGCGCGGCGCATCGCGACGGCCGGATCGTCGCAACCTGCAAAGGCGTCCAACGCATGTTGTGCCGCGTATCCGGATCGTTCTCCGCGACGCCTTCCGGGTCGAAGATGTGCGTGGTTCCCGGCCCGCGATTGCCGAACGATGCGCCGGTCACCCGATCCTTCACGCCGCATTCACGCAGGTAACGCGTCGTTTTGATGATGTCCCCTCGCGTGGAGGTCGCGAGCACGAAACCCGGCGCCTCGACCACGGCGGGGATGACGACGCTGACGGTCTTGCCGGAACGGGTAGGACCCAATACGTAGATGTGCCGTTCGGAACCCAGCCACACCTCCATGTTCCACGAATCGCCCACATACCATGCGGCATGCCAGGGTCGGGGGCGGATGGCGCCCGGCTTCCGGTCGCGGAAATCCGCCAGCATGCGCGGCAGTACGGACGGGACCACGTCACGGTTGATGGCCCGCGGCCCATAGTCCGCGGCGAGCTGACGCCACGTGGCCACGCCGACGCGTGGACAGCCAGTCCGCCGCGCGTTCCTCGGAATCACGGTACGCGTCCCAGAAGATCCACAAGGCCATGACAACCATGAACGCGACCGCGAACACGGGCAGCGTCAACAGCGTCCAGGCGAGCATGTTGCCTTGGACGGCGAGGAACAAGACCATCGAGAGGATCAACGCGAACACGCACACCATCGCGCCGACACGCGCCACGAGATGGCTTTCCTCGTCCGAGAGACGTTCCAGCAGGTCCGTGTGCCGGCTCAGCCATACGCCCGGCTTCGATGATTCGAACCGTTTCCACGCGTCCATGACCTTGCGGCGGTTGTCCGAGTTCAATTCCTCACGGTCGTAGCCGCGGCGTGCCGTGATCCGATGTCCCGTCATGACGCCAATCCCTTCCGGTTGTCTTCCGCATCATTGGACCAGCCTTGCTGGGAGAAGTCGTCTTCCTCATCTTGGCCAGACGAACGGAGGAACAAATCGAACAGCTTCAACGCGAAGGAGAGCAGGTTCAGCACGAGGGCGATGAACAGCACGGCCACCGTCAGCCGCTGGCCGGCGTCAGCACACATAAAATTGCTTATAAGATCCATGGAAAACCTCCAGAATAGGGAAAGGGAATGAAAGAGAATGGTCCAAAAAAGACGGAAACCCCCGAAGAAAAGGAACTCCACCGAGGAAAGGGAACCCTCCGACGGATCCAAAGCGACGAATCACGCCGATACGGCGAAGAGCATCGGCGGAAGCCCGAGGACGGAGTGGATGAAACGGTGGAAATGCGCGACGGAGGTGATAGGCCTGTTTGCGAACGTGGCTACAATCGTCGCCATAGTGCTGACGGGCTATCAGATCGTCGTTGGCAACTGGCAGTTTGACCGGTCCGGCCCAGACTATACATGGTTCATGCTCGACAGGATGGAACCCAATGTGAGAATCAAGGCGGATGTCATGTCCACTCAGTCCACATTCGCGATGGTTCTGGCCAACAGCGGTAGGACGGAGGACACCGTCATTTCCCTGAGCAGGGATACGAAACATGCTGAAAGCATGAGAATATGTATGCCGGAATTCGACAGGAAAGGAGGATACAAGGCTGGTTCCGCGGTCCTCAACGATAAGGGAAGCTTCGGTCTTGCTCCAGGTGAGTCGAAACTCCTGTTCGCGGTCGCCCCGCGAACCAGCGTGATCCTGACCGGCCAAACGGACAAGGGCGAGGAATACCGGAGCGAAAGTTTCGAAGTCACCGGCAATCTGACGGTGTACAGCGCTTCTGGAAAAACATGGCCCGCGAAAGAACTGCATCCCGATCAAAGGGTAATCCGCCATTATGAGGACCTTTCGGGGTTCAGACAAGCGAAAAAAGACTGCATGAGCCTTGTGAACAAAGACATGGGAGTGAAATAGGATCCGATACTTCATGGCGATTCTCCTATGACGCCCTGCGCAGCTTGACGTGTCGAACACGCGCGCCCACATGGGGCCGGCGATGGGCAGTATCATGCGTGGATGCTCGTGTCCGATACGCCAGATGCCATAACCCTGCGCCAAGCGTGGTATCTGTTCGAGTTCGTCCTCGCTCAAGTCGGGGATGAGCCGGTTCAGCAGGGGGATGTTCTCGCCACCCTGGCGGTAGATGATCTTCGTCTCCATCAGATTCATCAACTGTTCGACCTTGCCGCGCAGGCCGGAGCCGGCGGTGAACACCTGAGTCATGTCGCAACGCCATGCACGATCAGCCATGTCGCGCAACCCCAATGGCCCGCGGACCGTTGGCGCGTCTGCAACGAGTCGACCAGCTGGGGATTGGACAGCAGATCCCACGCCTCCTCGCACACGATGATGCGACGCAGTCCGTCACGCGCCTGCAACAGCCGGTCGATCCACGAGCTGACCGCCGCGGTGTACACGCGTTTCAACGTGGGATCCTGGAACACGGGACCGGACGTGTCGAACACGATGATCGGCGCGGTCGGATCCAACGTGATGGTCGACTCCTTGTCGAACATGCCGCTCATCGTGCCGTCATCGACCATGGGGGAGAACACGCGGGCCGCCTCGCTGGCCTTCTCACGCGCCAGATCACGGTAATGCTCGAAGCCGTGGATATGCGAGTATATGGAATCCACCCAATCCCAGTCGGACAGTCGTTTGACCGCGGCCTGCAACGTCATCGGACCGATACCGTACGAGGCGATGAGCTGGTCGATCAGGGACAGCATGTCCTTGTCCAACGGGAATGGACGGTCCGGTTCCCTCACCGCCTCCGCCAACGCCATCATGGCGCTTTTCCTGCCGGCCAGGACCTCCTGGCGCAACGCGCGCTTGTCCTCCTCGGATTTGAGGTGGGACATGTCGGGCATGGCGAACGGGTTCAGATAGTTGCCTTTGCCGGGGGAGACGACCTGCCGCCGGGAATGGCCCGCGCGATGGCTTCCATTCGCCCTGCCGGTCGGATTGGACGATGATGTTGCGTCCGAACCCGATCTCGCGCACGGCGATCGTCTTCGCGCAATAGCTTTTGCCCTGGCCGCGCAGGCCGCTGAAGAACAGGTCGGGACTGGTGGTCATGTGCGCGTCGTACGTACCCCAGCAGTCGAATTGGAACAGTTCGCGGGAAAGCGCGTCGATGCCGATCGGCGGACCCGGGATCAGCTGCGCGCCGGAACCGGCCACGAAAGTGGTGAGCACTCCCGCCCGTCCCGTGCTGGTCTGATGCCATGGGATCAGGGGACGTTCGTTGAAATCGCGGGTGATCATGTCCAACGGACTCGCGGAACCCAACGGGAGCATGCCTTCCTCGTCACGCTGCCGCGCCTTGTACAGGCTCTTCGTCTGGCTGACCTGCTTCGACACCATCGAATACAGGCGTCCGCGAGCCGATTCGACCGCGCCGCGGTCGGAACGCGAATACCGGTGTTCCGGCACACGCACCGACCGGCCGGCGCCGTCACGCACGCGCATGAGCCAGTCAAGTTCGGGAATGGACAGTCTGGTCGGCGCGGGAACGAAACCCACCACGCCGACGCCACGCCGCGCGGGACGGCCGAGCCTGTGCCCATCGTCCTCCAACATCGGCACGAACGGATCGGCCCCATCGCCGTCCGGTTCCATGCATCTGCTTCCGAACCGTCGTATTCGTCTTCATCGTCGACGGACATTCCCACCTCTTTTGAAAAGACGGAAGATGGGCGGGAGGAATCCCGTGGATACGGAACCATCCCACCCATCATGGATGTGAGCCGGTCCGACGTCACACGTTGTATCCGGCATGGGCCATCAGCATGCCCGCCACGACCATCAGCACGAAGCAGACGACGGCGAGCACGATGAACAGGACGGCCTTGCCTTGACGGGTCTTACGGCTCATGGCGAGAACCTTTTCCTTGGTCTTGCGGCCAACGAAGGTGCTTTTCTGTTTGACGGCCATGTACACGAACGCCTCATACAGGCATGAGGCGGCGACGACCATCAGGACCAGGATGCAAAGGGTTGCAGCCATATGGATTCCTCCCTAGTTAGGACATGTCCCGGAATCGGCCGGCCATGCGACCGTACGGTTCCGCACAATCCACATGACACGCGGACGATATCAGACAGGGGGAGGGAATCGAATGCTTTCACAAAAAAGGCAATTCATCAGCAGCGGATATCCACAGGAAAACCAGTATGCCGAAAAATTCTAACGAAAAACATGTCATTTAACGGAGGATCGTATTGACAGAAAACCCGCCCCCTATGAGATAATGGTTTATAGGATATCCACCGGAATGGCCGGGTTCACAGCGGTATTTCTCCAAGAATGACAGAAGGTAATTTTGGACAAAGAAAAAGATCCCATTCTAAAATTGAGGCGCATGGAGGGAAAGCTGCTTCTACTTGATTTGAAGAAGATTATTTGGGTCGCGCCTCTGTCTTGGCTGATGATGTTCATCAGCTTGGCAAGTTTGCTCTTTTCGGAGCACCAGTCAGATTGGAAATGGAATATCTCTAGCGTGACCAAGTCAATTATTCCCTTTGCGAAACAGGTTTGGGCGGATGCCGCGGATCATGTTCGACCAGGCTGCTCCGATCCGCTTACATGCTTGTTGACTTTTCTGACATTGAACGCTGCCATTGTTGTGGTGATTGTGCTAGAGGGGAAAAGCAGAGTAAAAGGGACGATAGAGCTTTTTTCCTCAGTATCTATCGGAACTTCCGTTTCATACTGGCTCTCACAGGGATTCTGACTCCATGCCTGATAGAGGAATACGGTCTTATTCTCGGTCTTCTCTTCATCCTGTTCATCTTGGTTTGGTCGTGCATATTGGCGAATGCCAGTAGGATTTACAGCGAAGAAGAGCGAATCAAACGCTCGGAAAAAGAGCAGAAGAAAGAACTTGAATCAGAGAAGAAAGTTCTCGAAGATAAACTTGAAAAACTACCCGGCGAGGCTAATAAGACAAAATACCTCAAGTGGCACCGCTACGGTCCACCTGTACTGCTTGTATTTATTCCTACATTCCTGCTCAGCTCTGTGCTTTTCACCGTTCTTCTCGGTAACCGGTCCAGCAATTCTGGATTGCTATTTCTTTCGATCCTCATCTGTGCACTGCTGATTTCTTTGTTGTACACCGGGCTTCTTGTCCCCATGCTTCTCGAAGTTGTTGTCGACGCTGAACAACACTCTTTCATTAGGGCAATGGGGATTCTTCTTTGGCTCCTTATGGTTATTTTTTTCTCTCCGCTCCTTCCTTTGCTCACGGTCTATCCCTCTTGGAGCCATGACACACTAGTTCTAATATGCATTGCATTGTGTGCCGTGGCTTATGCTTATTTTTTGATGCGTCTGCCCTGGACCTGCGCATCGAGAAAAACTGGAGAGGCAGACTATTTAATTGTTATCGTTACCATTCTTTCACTAATAGCATTAAGCGAATTGACAAAGAACTTGAGCCGGTTAATAAAAAACTAGAGCAGAGGAAAAAGTCCGATCAAAAACAGGATCAAAATGGAACTGTTCCACCCTATGCTCCTGCTTCAAATATGGAACAACCATTAGAACAGCGTCTTGCCGTTTTGGAACGTCAGACAGCCGCACTCCTCGACGTTACGGAAAAACTGGAAGCATCCATTTCCAGTACGAAACAGAAAAAACTCTCTGCGGTCTTTCCCATTGGTTCGGCCATTTTTAGCCTGTAAGATCTTCGATTTACTTGAATCGAAGACTAATCATATGTATCTGTTCTTGTAGTCGGCGCCGCTCCCGTCAAGCTTTGGTGTTCCAGCCGGCGCGTTTGAATCCGTTGACGGGCGTGGCGGTTCTCTTCCATACGTCGGTCGGCTCGTGCCGCGAGACGCACATGCTCCATGCCGTCAGCAGTCCGAAGAGCCAGAAGACGGCGATGATGATGATTACGCCCATCGTGTTCCCTCCTTGCATCGGGGATTCTCGTTCCCTGTGCCGTTCTTTCCACATGCACCACGTCCGATACCGTTACGGGGGTGATTGTGAGGGGCGTGTGGCGTGTGGAGCCGGTTTTCCTTTTTCGTTTCCGAACGTCGTTGGACGGGAGCAGAGGGCCGCAGGGATATGAGGAGCGCAAAAGGGAGGAAAAAACGGCCGGAACAGGATGACGGAAACCCATACA
>ENA-OQDF01001029-OQDF01001029.1-human-gut-metagenome-genome-assembly--contig:-NODE-1029-length-11549-cov-2.273332_pt1 | contig 11549 bp, 16 predicted proteins | sample MGYA00242769_ERZ504597 | MGnify/ENA primary metagenome ERZ504597 (study PRJEB26092, sample SAMD00036305) | human gut metagenome | host: Homo sapiens | study: EMG produced TPA metagenomics assembly of...
CACTCCGGTCGATATCGCCGCAGCGCACGTGAACAATCCCGTGCCTCCGCTGCCGGACTCGGTGGACGTCCAGTTACGCGAATTTGTCATGTCAATGCTGGCCAAGGACCCGTTGGATCGCCCGAAGACGCGCTGGTGGTGTCCCGTACGCTGGCACGCATCGAACGCCGTCTGCTGGATCAGCAGACCGAAATGGCCAACACCGCCATGGCCACGTCCGGCAATCGACTGCCGCGCCGAGTGACCAGCACGCCACGCATTGTTTTGGAGGCCCCGGCCTCAAGATTGGGAGGGAATAAGCAATGAGCACCAGTATGCCCACCGCATTGGCCGGCGGACGCTACCAGCTTGGCCAGCTCATCGGTCGTGGCGGCATGGCCGAGGTCCACGTGCTCTTGACACCCGTCTGGGCCGTACCGTGGCCGTGAAAATCATGCGCGCCGATCTGGCCAACGACGACATCTTCCTGGCCCGTTTCCGCCGCGAAGCACACGCCGTGGCCCAGATGAACAACCCGAACATCGTGAACATCTACGATTCGGGAGAAGAACTGGTTTCTTCCGAAAGCGGCGATGCCGAGCGTCTGCCATACATCGTCATGGAATACGTCAAGGGCCAGACCCTGCGCGACATCATCAAGGTCAACGGCGCACTCAGCCAGCGCGACTGCGAACAGGTGATGTTGGGCGTGCTTAACGCGCTCGACTATTCGCATCGCATGGGCATTATCCACCGCGATATCAAGCCCGGCAACATCATGATTTCCGAGCAGGGCGTGGTCAAGGTCATGGACTTCGGCATCGCCCGCGCTCTGGACGATTCCGCAGCCACCATGACCCAGTCGCAGGGCGTGGTGGGCACGCACAGTACCTTCTCCCGAGCAGGCGCGCGGCGAGACCGTCGACATGCGTTCCGACCTGTATTCCGCCGGCTGCGTGCTCTACGAGATGCTCACCGGCCGCCCGCCGTTTACCGGCGATTCCGCCGTGGCCATCGCCTACCAGCATGTTTCCGAAGTCGCCACGCCGCCATCCGCCGTGGTGCCGGGGCTGCCGAAGATGTGGGATTCGATCTGCGCCAAGGCCATGGCCAAGGACCGCCAGAATCGCTATGCCACGGCCTCCGAATTCAAGACCGACATCCTGACCTACATGAACGGCGGCGTGCCGGTGGCGGCCGCGTTCAACCCGTTGACGGACCTGTCGAATATGAAGGCCCGCAAGGAAGCCGAACGTGATTTGCCCACCACGCCGGTGGAACCGCATCAGCAACCCACCCAAGCATTCAACGTGACCGGTCAGTTCGAGCAGATTCCACCGGCCAATGGTGCCAATGCAGCGGCGTTGCAGTCCCGTGCGCAGCAGCGTGCGGCGGCGGCCAAGGCCAAGAAGCGCAAGAAGATCATCATCGGTTCGGTGATCGCGGCTATCGTCGCGGTGCTTGTCATTGTGGGCATCGTGTTCGCCATGAACGGCTCCGGCAACAAGTCCTCGGAAGACACCGTCACCATCTGAGGTGTGCAACGCTTCCACATCCAAGGACAGCATCGAGCTCAAACTCAAGGCATCGGGTTTGAAGATGACCGAAAAGCAAGACACCGACTCCACCGAGCCGGAAGGCACCTGCACCAAGATGAGCCCGGACGCGGCTCCAAGGTGGCCAAGGGATCTGCCGTGAAGGTGTGGTTCTCCGCAGGCCCGCAGTCCACTCAGGTTCCGGATGTCAAGGAACGCAGCCAGGAAGAGGCGCGCAGCATTCTGGAAAGCGCCGGGTTCAAGGTGAACGCCGCCGTCAAAACCGAAGACAGCGCCGACATCGCCAAGGATATGGTGACGAAAACCGATCCTGCCGCCGGTCAGTCGGTTCCCAAGGGCACCACCATCACCATATATGTTTCTTCCGGCATGACCACCGTACCGAGCAATTTGGTCGGTCAGTCGAAGGACAGCGTGCTACAGCAGTATGAGGGCAAGTTCAGCTTCACTGTGGAGCAGGAGAGCTCCGATACGGTGGAGGCCGGTCTGATTACCCGTGTAAGCCCTGATTCGGGCTCTTCCATCGCACAGGGCGGGTTCATCACCATTTGGGTGTCCACGGGCAAGGAGAAGGTCGCTGTGCCGAATATCACCGCTGGCACTGACTACGTCACCGCCGAACTCATGCTCAAGGCCGTGGGCCTCAAGGCTCAGGCCAATGGTCCAACCGGCAGCACCGCTGTGGTAGTCAGCATCAATCCTGGCGCTGGCAGCCAGTAGATGCGGGATCGACCGTCACCATTACCACGAGGCCGGCAGCACTGGCGGCGGTACCGGTACCGGAGACGGTGGCAACGGTACTGGCAACGGGGGCGGAACCGGTGAGTGAACCGGTGAGTAGCAAGTAAGCGCCGGGCGTGTATGTGTTGCGCATATGCAACGCAAATAGCGCAACACATACACGCAACACAAAGGGGAAGGGCTTCTGCGCCCCTCCCCTTTGCTGTATAAAGAGCTATCCCAGCGCAACAATCCCGGGAAGCGTCGCAAAACCAGTACGCAAGCCTCGTTCTAGCGACACATTCCGGGGAGAGTATCGCCGCGCGGAAAAGCTACTTCGTAACTTTGGGCTGGAGGCCGGCGGACTTGGCCACGGCGTTGTCTTGGCCGCAGACCTTAAGCCAGTTGGCCAGCAGACGGTAGCCGTCCTGGGTCATCACGGATTCGGGATGGAATTGCACGGCGTACATCGCTTGCCCTTGACACGCACGCCCTGAATAATGTGGTCGCCTTGCGTCCACGCGGTAACCACCAGCGTATCCGGCACCGAATCGGGCTCGACGGCCAACGAATGGTAGCGGGTGGCGGTCATGGGGTTGGCCACGCCCTCGAAAATCTCGTCATCGATATGTTCCACCAAGCTGGTCTTGCATGCATGATGGTGGGCGCATGGTCCACAGTGCAGCCGTACACCTCAGCGAGCGCCTGCAAGCCCAGGCACACACCAAACATCGGCACGCCGCTGGCCGCGCACAGGCGAATCATATCCTCACTGGCACCGGATTCGGCCGGAGCACCAGGGCCGGGAGAAATCAGCACGCCATCGTAACCGTCCAGTACACCCGGCGCGGCTGGGTCGATAGCGTCGTTACGCACCACATCAACAGTGGCGCCAAGGGTTTGCAGATAGCCTACGATCGTGTAGACGAAGGAATCGTAGTTATCCACCACCAAAATATGCGCGGAATCGGTCATAGGGCTCTCCTTGAGGGACGTGTACTGCAAGCCATAGTACTAGGATGCCGTCAGCTCGCTGCCACGAAGTTCGACATCTGCTGTAGGAATGGGATATTGGCGGCGGCCCAAGGGAATCCCCACTGGAACAGCGCCGCGGCGGCTGCGAACAGCAGCAGAGCCAGCAGCAACCATCGAATCGGTGCCACGCCGGGCTGCAGACGCAACAGTCCGCCATAGATGCTGGCATCCGGACGGCGACGCTCACCCGCGCGAATCTCGCGCAGCACCGGCCAGCGCCATGCCACCGCAGCGGCAATGAACAGAACCAGCCACACTACCAGCGCGCCGAATACCACCTTGTCCAGCGAGCCAATGCGGGAAGCGATCGAGGGGGTTTCGGTGGTGGAGAACATCACTGCACCGGACGAATCAGTAGTAGCCAGCTCTTTGGGCACACCGTCGGACACTTTGGCCCAGTACGCCAACTCACCATAGCTGATCCATCGATGGGTGGGGGTGGAGTATTTCGGCTCACAGGTGGTCAGTGTGATCATGCGTTTGGTGGGATTGGCAGTGGAGTCTTCCGGATTGGGGGCGATCACATGCACGTCCGTGGGCAGCACAATCTCGTACCGGGTGTAGTGGTAGACGTACCAGTAATCTTGGTACGAACGATGATGGGATCGCCTTCCTGCAACTTGTCCACATCGCCCAACGGCTGCCCGTAGCCGTTGCGGTGGCCGGCGACGGCGAAGTTGCCGACCTGCCCCGGCATCTGGGTGGTGTCGTAATGGCCCAGACCGTGGCGATTGAGCTGCTCGAGCGTGGTGCCTTCCACGATGTTGCGGTGCCATTGGGAGCCGAAGCGCGGAATGTAGATCTGCGCAATCAAGTCGCCATATTTCGCGTCTTTCGGCTGTACCGGCGCATCGCCCTCCTGGGCTTTGGCGATGGTGACCGTTCCCCCGTTGTTGCTGGGGTCGCTCCAGTCGACGGACTGGGTGGTTTCGTTCTGGCTCGCTCCGCCTCGACACCGGTCCACCACATCTGCCAGACGATGTACAGGGCGCAAATCACGGCAGCGGTAATCAGCAGTTCGGCGCAGATGCCGAGTGCCTGCCAGACCGGGCTCCGCTGGGGCGAAGACGCGCCGCGTACTGCGGCACGACGGGACCTTGCCCTACTGGCGTTGGCCGGGTCTGCCGCCATTCGTGCGGCATCGTCCTCGGGGAAGGGCTGTACGTCCGACACGGACGCGAGATCAATGGGCGCCGGTACGCCGCTGTTGTGCCTGCCGTGTCTCATTGCTGAGTCTGCTCCTCATCTGTGGTCTTTGACGTATCGACCGTGGCATATTTCAACTGCTGCAGCAAGGCGGCGGTAGCGGGGAACTGAAGGTCCTCGGCATTCTCCACCTTGTAGCCAATGCCAAACGCGGTCACATATTGCTTAAGAATGGTAATGGCTTCGGAGTCGTTCAACGCTGCGCGAAGTCTTTGAGGGTCACCAATCGCGGAAATGGTGAACGGCGGCGAGTATTTCTTACCGTGCAACGACAGCACGTTGCCGGAACAGATGACCGCCGAATTGAACAGCACCCGCTGATCCATAATCATCAGCGCATCGGCACCGCCGGCCCACAAGGCATTCACCACCGATTCGACGTCCTGCTGGTGGATCACGTAATCGTTGATATTGGCGGTCGTGCCGTTGTTGTTGACTGCGTTCTCCCACAACGGAGAATCATCCAGCGTTACCGTTACGCCGCTGCCGCTGAGCGCGGGCAGCATCAGGCTGGAATCCACATTGCTGGAGTCCTTGCCTTGGTTCTGTGTGCTGTCGGTGCCATCGGCCTTGAGCGCGTCCGTAAGATTGGCGACCTGTTTGGTCAGATCGCTGACGTCCTGCTGCAGCTGGTTGGCCTCGTCCACGCCTTGCTCCACCAGATCGGCCGTATCGTTGGTGGCGGCAACCGTACGATTGACCCTCACGTTGGTGCTCAGCAGAAAACCGGTCAAGGCAATGACGACGAATACCGCGACACCACCCCATAGGGAGTGCCGTGCACCGTGCTTACCTACATGTCTGGCCATGAATTTCCTGTCTTCTTGCCGACTCTGGTCGCCGCTTTCGAGTGTAGCCACTATTATGACTTTTAGCCTATTGAATGGAGACTATGCTGATGGCTGACGAAGAGCTGCACGAAACCGACTCGAACAACCAGAAGGACTGGCAGAGCGAGACCTCATCCAGCACCGTTGCTGACGAGACCGCCAGCAAAGACACCGAGCAGAACGCAGAGAACGCTTCTGCCGAGGAAGGCGCGGCTTACGGCGTGAATATGGAGCAGGTGCAGGCCGTGCTCAACGCCACTGCCGATAAGGCCACGCTGACCCCGCAGATGCAGCGTATGATGAACCGCCAGGCGGAGAACACCAAGCGCGTTGAAGAAACCATTAAGGGCACCAAGTCGAACCCGCGTTGGTTCGTGCCGCTGTTCTGCGCGTTTATGATCATCGGCCTGATTTGGTGCGTGGTGTACTACCTCTCCCCGTCCGGTTCCTGGCCGATTCCGAACATCGGTGCGTGGAACCTCGGCATCGGCTTCGCCCTGATCATGATCGGATTCCTGATGACGATGGGATGGCGCTGAGTTCCGGCTCGTTGCGCTTATCTATCGGTAGATTGTTTTTTCTATCGTTAGGTTGTCCTTAATTCTTATGAGAAAGGCCGACCTCCCGTATGCGGAGGTCGGCCTTTTTCGTGCCTTAGCCTGTTCATCCACAGCTATCCACCACTTATCCACGACTTATCCACTACGTTATCCACAGCCTGTGGATGAATTACACCCATGTATTCCACCGAATGTGGAAAACCATGTGGATAAGTGGTGGATAAGCGGCGTTTCTCGGTGTATATCTCGTGCATAACTTTGGCTTGGCATACATCGCCACAGCGAGGGAACAGTTATACACCCGAGTTATCCACTGCAACAAACCCAATAATACCGCGGCATTCCTAACTTATCCACATAAGTTATCCACAGTCTTATGCACTTTTCTACACACTTGTGCACAAGTCACCATTGTGGATAACTCATTATCGTGGATAACTCGTCATTGCGCGCATCTCATTACTGTGGATATCTTCATACGGCACACACCCACTCGCCGAACGACGATATCCACATCGCCGCTTTCCGCACATACACTGATGCCGGGCACTGCATGTTCCGCAATACCCGGCATCAATCGTTTTTTTTTACAGCCATATCAAGCCATATCAGTGCAGGGAGCCGAAACTCATCCACCCGTAAGGATTGGCCATATTGCACAACAGAATCAACGCAATGACCAGCACCACCATGGCCCAGCCGTACACCTGCATGCGCCATTTCAGGCTTTTACCGCGCCACGCCGGCACACCACCCACCAGCAGCCATGTGAGTATTCCACCCACTACAAAGCCGCCGACATGCGCCTGCCACGCCACGCCACCGACCACGAACGGCAAGGCGAAGTTCACCGCCATCCAGATCAACATGGAGCGGATATCGGCGCCGATACGGCGATATACCACCAGCAATGATGCAAACAGGCCAAATAAGGCTCCAGAAGCCCCATAGGCTGCCATCTGCCAGCCGATGCCTCCCGGAGCCACCGCAGCCCACACCATAAGTCCCAGGGAGCCGCCAAGGCCGGAAATCACATACAGTCCCAAGAACCGCCAGTGGCCGATCATTCGTTCCAGCACTGGGCCCACGGAATACAGAGCAATCATGTTGAACAGGATATGCAATAGCGAGTTCGGCGCATGCAGGAACATCGAGGTGATGAGCGTCCACGGCTCAGCCACCAGTCTGACCGGAGCCGCCATGCCGAGGTACATCAACCAAGCCCTCAGGCCCGGGGCAATAAATCCCAACAATACCTCCAGTAGCCACACTGCCACGCACGCAACAATCAGCGCCCAGGTCATCACCGGACCACCGCGCTCCCACTGGTATCGAATCTCCCGTTGTGTAGGAATATGCATGCAGCCCACTGTATCGAAGGTCTCGGATGCGTTCCACGCGCCGCGAAGATGCCGAGCCGGCCAAGGGCAGACGGGCGCGGATGAATCGCCCACGAATGTCATTCCACCCAATCGTCACAAACAGCGGCCTAGAATAGGGAGCAGAGTCGGTCTGAATGGGCATACCGACCAGACGATCCCTAGGGAAAGGAGCCGTCATGGAGAACAAGTCTTCTAACGGTTGGAAGTTCTTCGCGCTGCTGTTCGGCGGATTGCTCGCCGCGCTTGTTGGCCTGTACATCTACAAGCAGCAGAACCCGGATTACGATCCGTGGGAGGAGCCGTGGGAGAACAGCTCCTCGCCGGTCGACCTAGGTCTGAATAAGGCCGAGGATGAGGCCGATGACGAGGCGAAAGCCGCCCCGGCCGAAAGCCTGATAGGGCGGTCTTTCAACGCAAGAAGCCCCGCAACCGATGGATGTCGGTTGCGGGGCTTCTTATGCTCCGGCGGCCGTCAGGCCAGAGGAGCAGTGTGCCAGATACGTTCCAAATAGTCTTCCATGGAGCGGTCGGAGCTGAAGTAGCCGGAGTTGGCCACGTTGAGCAGGGCCTTGCGGTTCCATTCGAGCTCATCAGCGTAGAGGGCCTCGATCTCGGACTGGATGTCCATGTAGGCGGAGAAGTCGGCCAAGGTCATGAACCAGTCCTTGGTCAGCCAGTCGGCCACGAGCGGGAGTAGGCGTTGCGGTCGCCGTTGGAGAAGGTGCCGTCGGCCACCATATCGATGGCGTGCTTCAGGCGCGGGTCGGCCTCGTAGTAGGAGGCGGGATTGTAGCCCTCGGCGTACTTCTTCTCGACCTCGTCGACGGTCATGCCGAACAGGAAGAAGTTCTCGGCGCCGACGCGCTCACGGATCTCGACGTTCGCGCCATCGAGCGTACCGACGGTCATCGCGCCGTTGAGGGCGAACTTCATGTTGCCGGTACCCGAGGCCTCCTTGCCGGCCTGCGAGATCTGCTCGTCGAGGTCGGTGGCGGGAATCAGGTGCTGGGCGAGGCGCACATTGTAGTTCCACGGGAAGTACACGGCCAGCTTGCCCTTGACGTCCGGATCGTTGTTGACCACGCGGGAGACGTTGTTGATGAGCTGGATGGTCATCTTGGCCAGGTAGTAGCCCGGGGCGGCCTTGGCACCGAAGAACACGGTGCGCGGGGTGACGTCCTCGGCCTTGACCTTGCCGGACTTGATGTCGGCGTAGGTGGAGATGACGGACAGGATCTTCAGGGCCTGGCGCTTGTACTCGTGCAGGCGCTTAACCATGGTGTTGAACATGGTGTTCGGGTCGAGCTCGAAGCCGTACTCGCGCTTGGCGTAGGCGGCGAAGTCGACCTTGTTGGCCTGCTTGACGGCGGCGAACTTCTTGACGAATTCATCGTCCTTGGCCAGCGGCTCGAGGCCCTTGAGCATCTCCAGGTCGGAGAGCCACTTGTCGGTGCCGAGGCCTTCGGTGATGAGGTCGGACAGGCGCGGGTTGGCGAGCTTGACGAAGCGACGCGGAGTCACGCCGTTGGTCACGTTGGTGAACTTGTCCGGGTAGACGTCGGAGAAGTTCTTGAGGGTGACGTCCTTCAGGAGCTGGGAGTGCAGCTCGGCCACGCCGTTGACGTGGGAGCCGCCGTAGGTGGCCAAGTAGGCCATGCGCACGGCGTCGCCAGTGTAGATGGCCATGTCCTTGATGGTGTTCTTGTCGACGCCCTTGGACTTGAGCTCGTCCTCGAACTGCGCGTTGATCTTCTCGATGATCTCAAGGTGACGCGGCAGCAGCTCGCCGATCAGGCTGGCCGGCCAGACCTCAAGGGCCTCCGGCAGCAGGGTGTGGCAGGTGTAGTTGAAGGTCTTGGTGGTGATGGACCACGCGGTATCCCAGTCGTAGCCGTACTCATCGATGAGGATGCGCATGAGCTCGGGGATGCCGATCACCGGGTGGGTGTCGTTGAGCTGGAAGACGATCTTGTTCGGGAAAGTCGTCAGATCCGGCTTGTCCTGGCCCGGGTAGAAGACGCGGATGGCGTCGTGCAGGGAGGCGGAGACGAAGAAGTACTGCTGCTCAAGGCGCAGTTCCTTGCCGACCTTGGTGGAGTCTTCCGGGTAGAGAATCTTGGAGATGTTCTCGGCCTTGACCTGCGGGGTCACGGCTTCCATGTACTCGGAGCGGTTGAAGGCGAGCAGATCGAACTCGTCGTAGCTCTTGGCGCTCCACAGGCGCAGGGTGTTCACGCGGCCGGACTTGTAGCCGGGGACCAGGTAGTCCACCGGCACGGCGCGCACGGACCATGCGGGCTGCCAGGTCTTGGTGCCGTCGGCGTTCTCGACGACCTTGCCGCCGAAGGAAACCTTCTGGTCGCGGTTGTAGTCGATGTGGCCCCACGGCTCTTCGTTGGCCAGCCAGTAGTCCGGGGTTTCGACCTGCTTGCCGTCCTTGTCGAACTCCTGCTTGAAGATGCCGTACTTGTACTGGATGCCGTAGCCGAAGGCCGGCACGCCCAGCGAGGCGAGGGAGTCGATGAAGCAGGCGGCCAGACGGCCGAGGCGCCGTTGCCGAGGCCCGGCTCGTATTCGGCGTCGACGACGTCCTGGACCTTGAAGCCGAGGGCTTCCACGGCCTTGTCGAACTGCTCGGTCAGACCGGCGTTGAGCAGCGCGTTGCGCAGCTGCTTACCCATCAGGAATTCTGCGGACAGGTAGCCGACGGCCTTGGTGTTGCCGTTCACGGTGTCGGCCTGGGTCTTGAACCAGGAGTCGGCAAGGTGGTTGCGCACGGCCTTGGATGCGGCGACATACACGTCAGCAGGGGTAGCCTGCTCGGTGGTGACGTTCTGAGTGTATTTCAGTTGTTCACGAATCTCGTCGGCGAATTGTTCCGCCGTGACAGGAGACTTCGGTGCGGTGATTTCGGTCATTCTGACTTTCCTTCCGGGATAAGTGCCCGTGTTTATTATGCCGCGCGATAGGTATCGTCGCACAAACGTAAGCATGAACTCTCCGTAACGACGATGGCGGAGCGCTCTTGCATACGTTCTCATTTAGAGCGTAGCACATGCCCCGATATTCCGCATCACACCGTATGCCATCGTTTGCATTATGGAAGATCTTCGGCTCCGGTGCCATGATGGGATACATGGCAGTAATTCTTGAAAAAGACCTGAAACGCGGGCATGACGCGCTGGTGCAATGGCGTGCCGCGGCCCGGGAGCTGGCGGACAACACACCACATCGTCTGACCGTCTCCCCTGTCTTGCCACGCCCGGTGTGGGCGATGGCCGTGCGCTACTCGCTGTTTCTGCTGGAGCGGCGCGCACCCGGCCCTGGCGTGGAGGTGCGTGTCGCGCCGTGGGGGGCGGTCAAAATCTTGGACGGCCCGGAATCGGACCCGCATAACCTGACCCCGCCGGACGTCATCGAGCTGGACCCGGAAGTCTGGCTGCGGCTGGCCTGCGGCATCACCACATGGCAGAGGAAAAGGACGCCGGCCACATCAGCGCGGTCGGCGAGCGCGACGACCTGAGCGACCTGCTGCCGCTGTGAGGCCGCGAAGCGTAAGTAAGCCACCAGCGGCGGCACCATCAGCCATAACCACAAATCCCCTTGTGCTCAACCAAGCACAAGGGGATTATTACGAGAAGACCGGCGTTCAGCTCTTCTTGGGCTTGAGCGCGGAAGGCATGGGCATCGGAATCGGCTTGCGCGGGGCCGGCTTCGGTGCGGCAGGCGCGGAGGCCGGGAACTCGCCGCTGGTCGCCTTTGCGGCGGCTTCGGCAGCCCACTTGGCGTACTCGTCGAGGTCATCCTCCTGCGTAGCGGGAGCTGCCTCGGCGGCACCGGAAGCGTGGTCATCAGCAGCGGAATCCACATCCTTGTCCGCATACTGGTCATCGATGTCGGCGAACGGGTCAGGAGAGCCCATTCCCGGCTCCTGCTCGCTCAGCTCTTTTGCCAGCTCATCGTAGTCGGTATCGGTGGTCAGGTACTTGAGCTTTCGGGCAATTTTCTGCTGTTTTGCTTTTTGACGTCCGCGGCCCATCTGACCCCCTGCGATTACTGTGCTGTTCGATTCATCAACAATAGAGAGTACCACTAATAGTGGCTTGTTCGTTGTCGGCTCACACTTTTACCATAAAAAGCGTTTATTTAGGGCATATTCAAAGGATTTTCGCATGACCGACGAGCAGCAACTGACAGCGGCAGGCAATGAGATGAGCGCGAGCTTCCTCGCGGCCAAAAAGCGTTCGGACGAAACGCTCGCCAAGCTGGAGCCAAGCCGTC
>ENA-OQDF01001030-OQDF01001030.1-human-gut-metagenome-genome-assembly--contig:-NODE-1030-length-11545-cov-2.339026_pt1 | contig 11545 bp, 13 predicted proteins | sample MGYA00242769_ERZ504597 | MGnify/ENA primary metagenome ERZ504597 (study PRJEB26092, sample SAMD00036305) | human gut metagenome | host: Homo sapiens | study: EMG produced TPA metagenomics assembly of...
ACCTCCATCCACGAATCATGTCAGCCACGAGACGCATTTTACGGGGGGAAGTAGGAACATTGCAATTTCGCAAAATACATGGTCTTAAGGCTTCTTTTCTTTTTTCAGCCGATATTTTTTTTTCTTGCTCCCATTATATTATTACTTTATTATTTCAGATAAATCCTGTTTTATTTTTTCTTGTTACCAGCGTGTCCTCTGAAGTACGAGTTGGAGCAATTCTCCCAACTTGTGTCCTACCATATTTTCGGTAACATAAACAGGAATAAATTTATTTCCGTTGTGAACTGCAACAGTATGGCCTACGAAATCAGGCGAAATCATTGAAGCTCTGGCCCAGGTCTTAACTACCACTTTCTTGCCCGATTCATTCATGGCAAGCACTTTCTTCTCAAGCTTAACGTTAATATACGGACTTTTTTAATGAACGACTCATAATTTACTCAATTAATCAGATTACTTCTTTCTTCTCTCAATAATATACTTAGACGATTGTTTCTTCGGAGCTCTTGTCTTAAGACCCTTAGCATACAATCCCTTACGAGATCTCGGGTGTCCTCCTGAAGCACGTCCTTCACCACCACCCATCGGGTGATCAACCGGGTTCATAACAACACCACGGTTACGCGGGACGACGTCCTAACCAACGAGAACGTCCAGCTTTACCCGAACTTTCCAATCCATGATCTGAGTTACCTACACTACCGATAGTAGCCTTACAAGTACTGAGGATCTGACGAACCTCCCCTGAAGGCAACTTGATAACGCAGTACTTACCTTCTCTGGAAGTCAACTGAGCGAAGTTACCGGCCGAGCGAACCAAGGCAGCGCCTTGTCCCGGACGTAATTCGATGTTGTGAATTACAGTACCGACCGGAATATTCTGAAGTGGAAGTGCGTTTCCGATTTCCGGAGCAGCAGCCTCACCTGACATCAAAGTCATACCAACTTGCAATCCGTTGGGAGCAATAATATATCTTTTTTCTCCATCTGCATAAAACAACAAAGCAATACGAGCCGAACGATTCGGAATCATATTCAATTGTTTTAACCACTGCAGGCACACCGTCTTTATTTCTCTTGAAATCTACGATACGAATAATCTTCTTACTACCGCCACCGATGTAGCGCATAGTCATCTTACCTTCATTGTTACGACCACCTGAAGATTTCTTACCAAATACAAGAGACTTTTCTGGTACCCGTGCAGTAATTTCTTCGTAAGTACCAATAATTTTATGTCTTTGCCCCGGTGTTGTGGGCTTAAATTTACGTACTGCCATTTTTATTAAATATTGCTATAAAAATCAATAGTATCTCCTTCTTTCAACGTAACGATAGCTTTCTTGAACGCATTCGTACGTCCGTTGATGATACCGGCACGAGTATAGCGGCTCTTATTTTTGCCGGCATACTTCATCGTATTCACATCAACTACTGTAACGTTGTAAAGGGCTTCAACTTCCTTCTTAATTTCCAGTTTATTAGCTTCAGGACGCACGATAAAGCCGAAACGATTGTTCGTTTTATCAGTAATTGCAGTCATCTTCTCTGTCACTAACGGTTTAATAATAATTCCCATTATTTAAGCCTCCTTTTTACATTAAGATATTGTCGATAGCAGAAAGTGCACTTTCAGCAAACACAACAACCCCAGCGTCCAATACTCTATAAGTATTTAACCCTGAGATAGTCTGCACATTAGCACCCTTTACATTACGAGCCGACAAATATACGTTTTTATTTGCTTCTGGTAAAATCACAAGCAGCTTTTGTCAGAAACTTTAAGATTTTTTGTCATTGCAACGAAATCTTTAGTCTTCGGAGCTTCAAAAGAGAAGTCTTCTACCACTACAACCGCGTTGTTCTGAGCCTTGTATGACAAAGCTGACTTACGAGCCAGAGCCTTTACTTCTTGTTTAATTTGAAGTAGTAATCTCTCGGTTTCGGACCGAATACGCGTCCACCACCAACAAGTACCGGTGAGTTCATGTCACCACGACGTGCACCACCGCCACCTTTCTGGCGACCGATTTTACGAGTAGAACCACTGATTTCGCTTCTTTCCTTTGACTTGTGTGTACCCTGACGCTGGTTAGCCATAAACTGTTTAACATCCAAGTAGATAGCGTGGTCGTTGGGCTCAATTCCGAAGATAGACTCGTTTAACGTAATCTTTCTCCCAGTGTCTTCACCTTTAATGTTATATACGTTAACTTCCATTATTTCTCAATTATTACGATTGAACCTTTGCAACCAGGAACAGACCCCTTAATCAAAAGAAGATTATGCTCCGCGATTACCTTTAATACCTGCAGGTTTTGAACAGTTACTCTGTCGCCACCAAGCTGTCCACCCATGCGCATTCCCTTGAATACTTTTGCGGGGTAAGAACAAGCACCAATAGAACCCGGCTTACGAGCGCGGTTGTGCTGACCGTGAGTAGTCTGGCCTACACCACCGAAACCGTGGCGCTTTACCACGCCCTGAAACCCCTTACCCTTAGAGGTACCTACAACGTCAACAAAAGTTGTGTCATTGAACAGTTCTACAGTAACAGTGTCACCCAGATTCAACTCTGTTTCAAATTCTTTGAACTCAGCCAAGTGTTTCTTGGGAGTTACTCCAGCTTTTTTAAAGTGCCCCATCAAAGGCTTTGTAGTGTGCTTCTCCTTCTTATCTTGGAAGCCCAGCTGAACAGCTTCATAACCGTCCTTTTCTACAGTTTTCACTTGAGTAACAACACAAGGACCTGCTTCGATAACAGTGCATGGTACATTCTTACCCTCGGCACTGAAAACGGATGTCATTCCGATTTTTTTCCTAATAATCCTGGCATTTCACTTAATTTTTAATACTTACACTTTAATTTCTACTTCCACACCACTCGGCAACTCCAACTTCATCAGAGCGTCTACTGTCTTAGCTGTTGAGCTATAGATGTCAATCAGTCTCTTGTAAGAAGAGAGTTCGAATTGTTCACGCGACTTCTTGTTAACGAAAGTCGAACGGTTCACGGTAAAGATACGCTTGTGCGTAGGAAGAGGAATCGGACCGCTAACGATAGCGCCCGTTGTCTTCACCGTTCTTACAATTTTCTCAGCTGACTTGTCAACCAAGTTGTGGTCGTAAGATTTCAGTTTGATTCTAATTTTTTGACTCATTACTGTTTTTAGTTATTAAATAGTTATATAAGATGAAGTTCCGCAGGCTAAGAGTCATTCGCTAGCCTACGGGACTTCAAGTTTTTTTAGATTAAGTCAGCACGGCCTTTCACTTCCTCCAATACTGCCTTGGCAATAGAGTTGGAAACCTGGGCATGGTGAGAATATACCATTGAAGAGGTTGCACGACCAGAAGTGATGGTACGCAATGCTGTTACGTAACCAAACATTTCTGCCAGCGGAACCATTGCCTTCACGATACGTGCACCGGAACGGCTAGATTCCATACCTTCCACCTGGCCACGACGCTTGTTCAAGTCACCGATAACATCACCCATGTTTTCTTCCGGAGTAACAACTTCCAGCTTCATGATAGGCTCCATCAATACCGGACCCGCCTTAGCACAAGCGTTCTTATATGCCTGGATAGCACAGATTTCGAAAGACAACTGGTCAGAGTCAACCGGGTGGAAAGAACCGTCAATCAAAGTTACTTTCAGTGAATCCAGCGGATAACCAGCCAACACACCGTTCTTCATAGCAGTAGTGAAGCCCTTCTGTACAGACGGAATAAATTCCTTAGGGATGTTACCACCCTTCACTTCGTCAACGAATTGCAATCCACCTTCCTTGAAGTCTTCATCAACCGGGCCGATATTCACGATAATATCAGCGAATTTACCACGACCACCAGACTGCTTCTTGTAAACTTCACGCAAATTAACTGTCTTAGTGATAGCCTCCTTGTAGTTAACCTGAGGCTTACCTTGGTTACATTCAACCTTGAACTCACGTTTCAGACGGTCGATAATAATATCCAAGTGGAGCTCACCCATACCAGAGATAACTGTCTGACCAGTCTGTTCGTCAGTCTTAACTGTGAACGTCGGGTCTTCTTCAGCCAACTTAGCCAAACCATTTGACAGCTTATCCATATCTTTCTGAGTCTTAGGCTCAACAGCGATACCAATTACCGGTTCCGGGAAGTCCATAGATTCCAATACAATCGGTGCAGTTTCGTCACACAATGTATCACCAGTATGTATATCCTTGAAACCTACGCCAGCACCAATATCACCAGCACCGATAACTTCTACCGGATTCTGCTTGTTTGAGTGCATCTGGAACAAACGGGATACGCGTTCTTTCTTACCAGAACGAGAGTTATAGATATAAGAACCAGCCTCTATCTTACCGGAATAAACGCGGAAGAAAGTCAAACGACCTACATACGGGTCAGTTGCAATCTTAAATGCCAAAGCAGAAGTCTTTTCGTCTTCGCTCGGTTTACGATCTTCTTCAGCACCAGTTTCGGGATTTGTACCGACAACATTCTCTGTATCCAGCGGAGAAGGCAAGAATGCACAAACGTAATCAAGCAATGTCTGTACACCTTTGTTCTTGAATGAAGAACCGCAAAGCATCGGAACGACAGCCATTTGCACTGTTGCGTTACGGAGAGCTCTCAAAACCTCTTCTTCTGTAATGGTAGAAGGATCATCGAAATATTTCTCCATCAAAGCATCATCAAACTCAGCCACTTTTTCGAGCATCTTATCTCTCCATTCGTTAGCTTCGTCTACCAGATTTGCAGGGATTTCCTCTACTGTATAGTCAGCGCCCATTGTTTCATCATGCCAATAGATAGCTTTCATTTTGATAAGGTCTACCAGGCCTTTGAAAGATTCCTCAGCACCGATAGGAACGACGATAGGACACGGATTAGCTCCCAAAACATCCTTCATTTGGCGAACTACTTCAAAGAAGTCAGCGCCCGAACGGTCCATCTTATTAACGTAAGCGATACGCGGTACGTTATATTTGTCAGCTTGGCGCCAAACTGTCTCAGATTGCGGTTCAACACCACCTACTGCACAGTAAGCAGCAACGGCGCCATCAAGAATACGCAAAGAACGCTCTACCTCAGCGGTAAAGTCAACGTGTCCCGGAGTGTCAATCAAGTTAATTTTATAAGTATCACCGGCATATTTCCAACGAGTGGTAGTAGCAGCAGAAGTGATAGTGATACCACGTTCCTGTTCTTGCTCCATCCAGTCCATTGTAGCGGCACCATCGTGCACCTCACCGATTTTGTGGGTTAAACCCGTGTAAAACAAAATACGTTCAGAGGTCGTTGTCTTTCCGGCATCGATGTGGGCATGATACCGATATTACGTGTCAAATGTAAATCATGCTTTGCCATTTTCTAATTCCCTTACTTTAAGTTTTTAATCTTCTAATTGGTTAGTCTCTTATAGTATTAGAATCTGAAATGAGCAAACGCACGGTTAGCTTCTGCCATTCTGTGCATGTCTTCTTTACGTTTGTAAGCACCACCCTGTTCGTTGAAAGCATCCATGATTTCAGCGGCTAACTTGTCAGCCATTGACTTGCCACCACGCTTACGTGCAAAGATAATCAAGTTCTTCATTGAAATTGACTCCTTACGGTCAGCACGGATTTCTGTAGGAACCTGGAAAGTAGCACCACCCACACGGCGAGACTTCACTTCCACCTGAGGAGTCACATTATCCAGAGCTTTTTTCCAAATTTCAAGAGCGGATTTCTCTTCGTTCTGCATTTTATTCTTCACTGTTTCCAACGCAGCATAGAAGATTTCATAAGAAGTGTTCTTCTTTCCATCGTACATCAAATGATTCACGAACTTGGAAACTTTTACATCATTGAACACGGGATCCGGAAGGATAACGCGTTTTTTCGGTTTTGCTTTTCTCATTTGTCTGAAAGAATAATGTTTTTCGTTCTTGGTTGTTTACTTCTGTCTTCTTCAACTCTCCCTCCGGAGAATTTACTCAACCTTTAGCATTTCCAACAAACTAAAACGTAAGTTATTACTTTTAATTTTTCTGTTTTTGGGTATCAGGCCACCAGATTATTTCTTCTTAGCAGGAGCTGCTTGACCCGGTTTCGGACGTTTTGCGCCGTATTTGGAACGTCTTTGTGTACGACCTGCAACACCTGCAGTATCCAAAGTACCACGTACGATATGATAACGCACACCCGGAAGGTCTTTTACACGACCACCACGTACCAATACAATAGAGTGTTCTTGCAAATTGTGACCTTCTCCCGGAATATAAGAGTTCACCTCTTTACCATTGGTCAAACGTACACGAGCTACTTTACGCATAGCTGAATTCGGTTTTTTCGGAGTGGTTGTATACACTCTCACGCAAACGCCACGTCTTTGAGGACAAGAGTCCAAGGCTGGAGACTTTGATTTCTCCACCAGCACTTCGCGTCCCTTTCTTACTAATTGCTGAATTGTAGGCATTTTAATTGTTTTTAGTTATATATTATTGTTTATATTAATTCAGAACTATACACTTTGGGCTGCAAAGATACTAATAAGTTTTGAATAATCAATGCACTACAAGTTTTTTTTTAATTTACGCTTCACCCTTTGATGTTGGGAAGAGGCGGAAATGTTTGTTCGTCCGGCATGTGAATCGGTCCGAAAGAGCGTTCGTATTTCCCAATATTCTCTTCGAGTGCACGCAGCAAACGCTTGGCATGTTCGGGTGCCAAAACTATGCGCGATTGCACACCAGCCTTTGGCATTCCAGGCATCACGCGAATAAAGTCGAGAAATAAATTCCGAACTGGAATGAGTTATAATAGCCAATTGGCATATGTACCTTGCGCCACTTCTTCCTTCAATTCTATCTGAAGTTGACCGTTGTTGTTTTCTTGATTTTCCATGTTGCACAATTATTTTTAAAATGTTCTTAAAAGATAGACCAAAAGTACTCTTTTTTTCGGACGATATACATTTAAGTCCCCAAAAGACACATAATAATCCGTCCAGAAAAAGAAGCAAGCCACTACAATCGTTTTGCAGTAGCACTATAACAAACATGCAGAAGCGTTGCAATACAGAAGGAAGAGGCAAAGATAAAACAGAGAGGGAATACTCCTTCTTATAGGATATTCCCTCTCTCTATTTAATAGAATTATATTGACGTTGTAAGGTTATCCCTCTACTTTCTCGTCTACAGCATAATCAAGTACCGTCTTCTTGTTAGCAAGCATACGGTCGTACTCTTCTTTGGAGCCAACAATAATCTTCTCGAACTCGCGCTGTCCGGTACCGGCAGGAATCAGGTGACCGCAGATTACGTTCTCCTTCATACCTTCCAGACGGTCCACCTTTCCGTTGATGGCAGCCTCGTTCAGCACCTTCGTCGTTTCTTGGAAGGAAGCAGCCGACATGAAGCTTGAAGTCTGCAATGCAGCACGGGTGATACCTTGAAGAATCTGAGTAGAAGTCGCAGGTACAGCGTCGCGCACTTCCACGGGTTTCAAGTCGCGGCGTTTCAACATGGAGTTCTCGTCACGCAGCTTGCGGGCCGTCACGATCTGACCAGCCTGCAAACTCTGGGAATCTCCAGCATCCACTACCACCTTCTTTCCCCAGATACGGTCGTTCTCTTCCATGAATTCCATCTTGTCAACAACTTGCTGCTCCAGGAAGCGGGTATCACCCGGCTCGTCAATTTCCACCTTGCGCATCATCTGACGTACGATGATTTCAAAGTGCTTATCGTTAATCTTCACACCCTGCAGACGGTAAACGTCCTGAACCTCGTTCACGATATATTCCTGCACGGCTGTAGGACCTTTGATGGCCAGGATGTCCGCAGGTGTGATAGCACCGTCTGATAACGGAGTACCGGCACGTACATAGTCGTTCTCCTGAACCAAAATCTGCTTGGACAACGGTACGAGGTACTTCTTCACTTCGCCGGTCTTGGAAGTAACGATGATTTCGCGGTTACCGCGTTTCACTTTACCCATGGTAACCTCACCGTCGATTTCTGAAACCACAGCAGGATTAGACGGGTTACGTGCCTCAAACAGCTCAGTGACACGGGGAAGACCACCCGTGATATCACCCGCTTTACCTACGGCACGCGGAATCTTCACGATAACTTCACCGGCCTTTACCTTTTGACCGTCCTCAACCACCACGTGGCCACCTACCGGCAAGTTGTATGTACGGATCAGTTCGCCGTCTTCTGTCATGATGTGTGCGGTAGGCACCTTCGTCTTATCCTTAGACTCAATGATGATGATTTCGCGCAAACCGGTAGATTCATCAGACTCTACCTTATAAGTCACGTTTTCAATAACGCCTTCAAATTCAATCTTACCGGTAGCTTCGGTAATGATAACTGCGTTGAACGGATCCCAACGGGCAATCATCTTGCCCTTCTCTACCATTTCACCGTCAGCAGCATAGAGCGTAGAACCGTAAGGTACGTTGTGGGTAGAAAGAACAATACCCGTGTTGACATCCACGAAACGCACTTCAGCCAGACGGCCTACCACTACCTTTGCAGGTTCGCCTGCTTCGTCAATAACGTCTACCGTACGGAGTTCTTCGAATTCCAAACGGGCAGGGTTCTTAGCCACGATACTTGCGTTGGCAGCGATATTGGCTGCCGTACCACCGGCATGGAATGTACGCAGTGTCAACTGTGTACCCGGCTCACCGATAGACTGTGCAGCAATTACGCCGACTGCCTCACCTTTCTGAACCATGCGGCTGGAAGCCAGATTACGTCCGTAACACTTGGCACAAACACCCTTCTTGGATTCGCAGGTCAATACGGAACGGATTTCAACACTCTCAATCGGGGAATCTTCAATCTTCTGCGCAATGTCTTCGGTAATTTCCTCACCGCCAGCCACAATCAGTTCGCCAGTTGTAGGATGAACAATATCATGTACGGATACACGACCGAGGATGCGTTCATACAGAGTGGCGATGGTTTCGTCATTGTTTTTCAATGCTGTACAAACCAATCCGCGGAGCGTGCCGCAGTCTTCTTCATTAATAATCACATCGTGCGATACGTCAACCAGACGACGGGTCAGGTATCCGGCGTCAGCCGTCTTCAAAGCGGTATCGGCAAGACCTTACGGGCACCGTGAGTAGAGATAAAGTATTCCAACACGGACAGACCTTCCTTAAAGTTAGAAAGAATCGGATTTTCAATAATCTGACCGCCTTCGGCACCTGCTTTCTGGGGCTTTGCCATCAAACCACGCATACCGGAGAGCTGACGGATCTGTTCCTTAGAACCACGGCACCGGAATCCAGCATCATGTATACAGAGTTGAAACCCTGGTCGTCGCTTGAAATGGTTTCATCAAGATGTTGGACAACTCTGAGTTCACGTGTGTCCAGATATCGATTACCTGATTGTAACGCTCGTTGTTGGTGATGAAACCCATGTTATAGTTATTGATTACCTGCTCTACTTCATCATAACCTTTCTGTACTAATGCTTCCTTCTCTTCCGGGATGATGATATCCCCAAGTTGAACGACAGACCACCCTTGAAGGCCATGTAGTAACCGAGGTTCTTGATCCCGTCGAGGAAGTCGGCTGCTTGGCAACACCACACACCTTGATTACGTGACTGATGATATCGCGGAGTGACTTCTTGGAGATAATCGTATTGATATATCCTGCTTCTGCCGGAACAATTTCGTTGACAATGACACGGCCCACGGAGGTATCGTGCATCATCTTGTCCACAATGTTGCCATTCTCATCAACGTCTTTCACTATGACGCTTACCGGAGCGTGAATGTCGCACTTACCTTCATTATAGGCAATCAGTGCTTCTTCTGGACCGTAGAATGTCAACCCCTCACCTTTGGCACCTTTGCGCAACTTAGTGATGTAGTACAAACCGAGTACCATATCTTGGGCGGGCACAGTGATAGGAGCACCGTTAGCAGGTTCAATATATTGTGTGACTGGAGCATCAGCATTTGTGCTTCCAGAATCGCTTCGTTGCTCAGCGGCAAGTGAACGGCCATCTGGTCACCGTCGAAGTCGGCATTAAACGCCGTACATGCCAACGGGTGCAGCTGGATTGCCTTACCTTCGATCATCTTGGGCTGGAATGCCTGAATACCGAGACGGTGAAGTGTCGGAGCACGGTTCAACAGCACCGGATGACCCTTCATCACGTGTTCCAGAATATCCCAGATAACAGGTTCCTTGCGATCTACAATCTTCTTGGCACTCTTTACTGTCTTCACGATACCGCGCTCAATGAGCTTACGGATGATGAACGGCTTATAAAGCTCAGCTGCCATCAGTTTTGGAATACCGCATTCACCCATTTTCAACTCTGGACCTACAACGATTACAGAACGTGCGGAATAGTCGACACGCTTACCCAACAAATTCTGACGGAAACGTCCTTGCTTGCCCTTCAAACTGTCAGAAAGTGACTTCAACGGACGGTTAGCGTCAGTCTTCACAGCACTCGATTTACGAGAGTTGTCGAACAGAGAGTCGACAGCTTCCTGCAACATACGTTTTTCATTACGTAAAATCACCTCAGGAGCCTTGATTTCAATCAATCTCTTCAGACGATTGTTACGGATGATGACACGACGGTAAAGATCGTTCAAGTCAGAAGTTGCGAAACGCCCTCCATCCAACGGAACCAACGGACGAGTTCGGGTGGAATAACCGGCACAATGCGTACAATCATCCACTCAGGCTTGTTGCGTCCACGTGATGCACGGAACGACTCAACTACCTGAAGACGTTTCAGGGCTTCGGTCTTGCGTTGTTGTGAAGCATCGCTTCCGGCACGATTACGCAGTTCGTAAGACAAAGAGTCAAGATCGAGGTGTGACAGCAAATCGTAGATAGCTTCCGCGCCCATCTTGGCAATGAACTTATTGGGGTCTGAATCTTCGAGGAATTGGTTGTCTTTCGGCAACTTTTCCAGTAAGTCCAGGTATTCTCCTTCTTCCAGCAAGTCGTACTGTGCCACTTCGTCGGACAGTACACCTGGCTGAATGACAACATAACGCTCGTAATAGATAATGGCATCCAGTTTCTTGGTGGGCAGGCCCAACAAGTAACCGATTTTGTTGGGAAGTGAACGGAAATACCAAATGTGAGCCACGGGCACAACGAGCTGGATATGTCCCATACGCTCACGGCGCACTTTCTTTTCAGTCACTTCCACACCACAACGGTCGCAGACGATGCCTTTGTAACGGATACGCTTGTACTTACCGCAATGGCACTCGTAATCCTTGATAGGACCAAAGATGCGCTCGCAGAACAATCCGTCGCGTTCGGGCTTATACGTACGATAGTTGATGGTTTCAGGCTTTAATACTTCACCACTCGAATTCTCAAGGATTTCCTCAGGAGAAGCCAAACCGATAGAGATTTCGAGAAATTACTCTTTATCTTGTTATCTTTTCTAAAAGCCATAAATTTATTTAATTGATAATTGACAATGGAAAATTGAAATTGAAAAACTGAAAACCGATAATTGAGAATGGTAACTTGCATTATCCATTCTAATTATCAA
>ENA-OQDF01001031-OQDF01001031.1-human-gut-metagenome-genome-assembly--contig:-NODE-1031-length-11545-cov-1.596252_pt1 | contig 11545 bp, 15 predicted proteins | sample MGYA00242769_ERZ504597 | MGnify/ENA primary metagenome ERZ504597 (study PRJEB26092, sample SAMD00036305) | human gut metagenome | host: Homo sapiens | study: EMG produced TPA metagenomics assembly of...
GGCACGATAATCGCCCCATAAGTAACAACCGCCATATAAGCGATGCACCAACGGGAGCTGTCTTTACCGATCAACGCGATCTTGTCTCCACGACGGACTTGGCACTCATGGAATAAAAGATGAATACGTGCGATCTCCGTCGCCACATCACCGAAAGTAAAGGTCTTACCTTTCCCGTAATCCGTTAATGCCGGCAAGGCCCAGTTTTCCTTGAAACTCTCCTCGTAAATCTTAATGAAATTCTCTTTGATCATAGCACACTTTTGTGAAATTCGCGTAAAAGTAAAAACAAATCCTTACTTTTGCCATGATATAACCTATAAATTTAAAATAAGAATGAAAAGAATCACTCTCGCATGGGCATTGACCCTCTGTAGTTTTATTACATTTATCGCCTGTTCATCCCCAGATGTTGGAGAAAGAAGCGTAAGCATTATCCCCGCTCCGGCCCAAATGACAGTAGGCGAAGGTACATTCACGATCCATCCCGCATCGAGATCGGTTATGCGGACGAATCCTTAAAGGGTATGGGCGAGTTGCTATCCAACGAGATAGAAAAGCTATCCGGCATCAAGCTGCTTCCGCCTCAGACAAAGAATCGAATTGCATCATCTTCCTCGAGTTGACAGATCCGAAAGAGTTCGCCGACCTGCCAAAAGCTTATGGATTGAGTCCGAAAGATAGTGTCCCCGTAGATGAGTCTTACTCCCTCTCCATCCAAAAGAGAAACATCTACATCAAGGCCACTACCCTAGAAGGTATCTATCGAGGTATCACTACCTTGAAACAAATCGTGGGTGGTAATCTACAACCCGGAGGCGAGAAGATTTATCTACCGCTACTGGAAGTGAAGGACTCACCTCGTTTCGCTTGGCGTGGGCTTTCTTTCGATGTATCTCGTTGCTTCTTCGATCCCGAGGAAGTGAAACAAGTGATCGATATGATCGCCTTATATAAGATGAACGTACTGCATATGCATCTTTCCGATAACCAAGGCTGGCGTATCGAGATCAAGAAATATCCCGAGCTAGCGGAAATAGGAGGTCAACTTCCCAACAACGGGAGAAAAGGAGGCTATTATACGCAAGAGGAATTCAAGGATCTCGTTAATTACGCAAAAGAACGCTTCATCACGATCATCCCGGAAGTAGATATCCCGGGGCATACAGCTGCCATATTCGCCGCTTATCCGGACTTTAAGAACGCTGTCAAATTCAAGACCAATGTTAACATCCCGGGACAGGCCTTCAATGCCCTCGACGTAGATGATCCGAAAGCGATGCAATTTACGGAGGATGTTATCGCGGAGCTAGCCGCTTTAGCACCCGGAAACTACATTCATATCGGAGGTGACGAGGCGATCGGCTTACCCCATGATAAGTTCGTCCGTTTTATAAATAAGACACGGGAAATCGTATTGAAGAATGGAAAGAAAATGGTCGGCTGGCAAGAAACCGCCCGTGCGGATATCTCGGAAGGCGATGTCATCCAGCACTGGATTTATCTGAAGCAAAAAACGAGGACTCTTCTAAGAAAAAAGATAATATACCTGCCGAATATAAAGAGATCATGGCCTTATTCGCCGAATTCATGAAAGAGGCACCAAAAGATCCGGGTCTTGGTATATCCAAAAAGCGAAAGTGATTCTCTCGCCGAGCGGTTACGTTTATCTGGACCATAAATATCTGGAACCAAGTGCGGACTCCACCCAAAACGCGGAGCAAGAACGTTTAGGTATGGCCGCCTACGAGAAACAAACGATCCAAGAAATGTACGACTGGGACCCGATGACCTTCAACCCGACTGTAGAGAATCCTCAAAAAGATGTAGCGGGTATAGAAGCCGCTATCTGGTGCGAGACGATCACCAATTTCAGAGATCTGCAATTCCTGTTAATGCCTCGTTTGGCAGGTGTCGCCGAAAAAGGTTGGTCCAAAGTAGAGAACACACATTGGACGAATATAAAGTAAGACTTGGTGCGCAAGCCCCCTTATGGGAAAAGGCCGATTGGAACTATTTTAAATCATCCTTAGTGGATTGGAAATAACAGTACAAAATCTTCATAATATTACGAATATTTCGAAACAAATTAAATATCTTTGTCCTATCAACTTTAGGACAAAGATATTTTTATGAATAAATGGCTTATTATATTTGCGATATTACTAACCGCTTGTACCGGCACAAGCGAGAAATCAGAGGAATGTATAACAATTGACCTAGCAACTGTTTTTGACCATCAGCCTCAAGAAGTAGCCTTAAAGAAATGGGCGAAATCCATCCAATTCATCCCTCTGCAAACGAATGACTCAATCTTGATCAAATACATCTCCCGCATTATTAAACATGGCGATAAGCTATTGGTACAGCATGATAACAGAGCTTCCGTTTTCGACTTGGCAGGAAAATATTTATACGATATCGGCAAACAAGGAGGAGGTCCGGATGAGTTTAGTCGTATATCCGGACTAGAACCTCATGATCATCTTATTTATATAAAAGATAGCCCCACTCGGATAAAGATATACGATTGGCAAGGGAAATTCCACCAAACCATTCAAATTCCGGATAAGAACATCCGGGGATTTTATCCCCTCCCTAAGACGAACGTTATCCTAGGTCACGTACCCAACCTCTCTGGCAACGCACCCATTCGGTTCTATTTTTGCCAAGATATAGTCATATCGGATAGCATACCTTACTATAAATCTTATACAGAACCTCCTTCGTCATGACATTTACCTATGAGTCCGTCCTTTCGACGGAAATAAGATTGCCGCATTTAAGGAGTTGTTCTGCGATACGATATTTAAAGTTTCCAACGACATGAAGCTAACTCCTTATGCCGTCCTCGATCTAGGTAAATACCGAACACCCGAGGAACTCCGTTATAATATCACGATAGACGATATAAAAAACGACCTGTTCAGGACAAAGACAATCCCTGTCATACCCGGGCAAATCGGAGACCGGCTCTATATGCATAACTTCTCTGATAAAGATACCTATACATTATATTATGATATAGCGGAGAAGCAATTAGCCTATGTACAATTCATATACCCGGAAAACTCATTTGAACTTCCCGAAGAAGCCTATTTCACTCCCAAATACATCTCAAACGACAACCGTTACCTAATCGACTGGGAGCAACCCGAGAATGATAACAATCCGGTATTAATCTTAGTGGAACCTAGTTGCCGTATTTCCTCTATCGGCACAATAAACAAAACAAGGCCGCAGCAAGGACTATTCGATAACAAGTCTTCATAAATAATGTTGCTTGACTGTATCTATTCCTTAGTTCACGCATGGTTTTTACAGACCACTCATGGTTTATACAGGCCATGACGTGAATCGCACAAACCACGCCGTGGTTTGTAGAATATATCCAATAGCAAAAAAGAATAGATAAGCTTCCGGAAAACTATTTATGCAATAGTAATGAGTTTTTAAGTCCATCTCAATCCGAACTCTTTACTAATCCGGGCTTAATTAGTACCTTTGCACTCTAACTAAATCGAAAATGATAGATCAGACCGTATTTAACAATAAAAAGGCCGCTTATTATACGCTGGGTTGCAAACTAAATTTTGCGGAGACCTCTACCATTGGAAAGCTATTAGCCGAACAAGGGGTACGCAAGGTGCGCCCCGGTGAAAAAGCGGATATATGCGTGGTGAATACTTGCTCCGTAACGGAACTAGCCGACAAGAAATGCCGGCAAGCGATTCGCCGGATCGGTAAACAACACCCCGGTGCCTTTATCGTGGTGACCGGTTGCTACGCACAGTTGAAGCCGGAGGAAGTCTCCCATATAGAAGGCGTTGACTTGGTTCTTGGCGCCGAACAGAAATTAGAGATCCTTCAATATCTGGAGAACCTAGAGAAGAAAGAAAATGGTGGAGCGGTTATCGCCTCACAAAGCAAGGATATACGTTCCTTCTCCCCTTCCTGCTCGGCGGACGACCGTACCCGTCATTTCTTGAAAGTACAAGACGGATGCGATTATTATTGCTCTTATTGCACCATACCCTTCGCCCGCGGAAGAAGCCGGAACGGGACGATCGCCAGCATGGTGGAACAGGCGCAGGAAGTCGCACGTAAAGGAGGCAAGGAGATCGTATTGACAGGCGTGAATATCGGGGACTTCGGCAAAAGTACCGACGAGACCTTTATCGACTTAATCCGGGCTTTGGATGAGGTAGATGGAATCGTACGCTATCGTATCTCTTCCATCGAGCCGAATCTGATTACCGACGAGGCAATAGACTTCGTGGCTCACAGCAAACGTTTCGCTCCTCATTTCCATATCCCTTTACAAAGCGGCAGCGATGCTGTCTTGCAATTAATGCGCCGCCGTTACGACACCGCTCTTTTCCGTCATAAGATCGAAAAGATCAAGGAAGTAATGCCGCATGCTTTTATCGGTGTAGACGTAATTGTTGGAACCCGTGGCGAGACAGACGAGTACTTCGAGGAGGCACGCCAATTCATAGGCAGTTTGGATATAAGCCAACTTCACGTGTTCAGCTATTCGGAACGCCCCGGAACCCAAGCGTTGAAGATCAATCACGTGATAGATCCGAAGACCAAGCATGCACGCAGCCAACAACTCTTGGATATCTCGGATCGGAAACTACATGCCTTTTATGAGCCCATATCGGACAGGAAGCGAATGTCTTATTCGAGCATACCAAGAAAGACGGCAAGATGCACGGTTTCACCGAGAACTATATAAAAGTAGAAATCCCTTATGATGCCGCTTTGGTCAATGAGACCCGCAAAGTCGTACTAGGCGGCTGGAATGAGGATCGCACCGCATTAATAGTCAACAATCAATCATCAACCGTCAACTAAGATGTGGGATAAAATACAATATGCCTTTCTTTATAGCTGGGTAAAAGTACACGCCTTACTTCCCATGCGGGCTTTATACGTGTTATCAGACATCCTATATGTCCTTATCTATAAGATAGCCGGATACCGGGTAAAGTAGTGCGCCGTAATATAACCGCCTCTTTCCCGGATAAATCCAAGGCTGAGTTGCGTCAGTTGGAACGCCGGTTCTACCATCATTTCGCCGATTATATCGTGGAAACGATCAAATTGGCCCATATCTCTCTGGATGAGATACAACAGCGAGCCTATCTGAGGAACCCGGAATTGGTTGACCAACTTATGGAGAAAGGCCATACTTGCTTCATCCTCACGATGGGGCATTATGGCAACTGGGAATGGTTTTCCGGCTCGACCACTCGCTTTGAGGACTCACGCATCTATCAGATATACCGTCCGTTAAACAACAAGGCCTTTGATAAGCTATTCGCCGATCTCAGGACACAGTTCGGTTCTTTCGGCATCAAGAAAAACGATACGATACGGGATATCATCAAGTTAAAACAAGACAAAACCAAATCAGTTGTCATCTTCTTGGCGGACCAGACACCCAGCAAGGCGAACCTGCATTATTGGACCGAGTTCCTTCATCAAGACACAGCCATATTAACCGGTCCGGAGCGTATCGCACGGAAACTGAACCTGCCTGTGATCTTCCTCGATACCCAAAAGGTAAAAAGAGGATATTACACCGTAGACATGAAGCTGATTACGGAGAATCCAAAAGAGACTCCGGAGAATTACATCACCGAGCGATACGCACGACTTTTAGAGAAAATGATCTTGCCGTGATCCGGCTTACTGGCTATGGACCCATAAACGTTGGAAACATAAACACGAGCAACAAGGATGAAAAAGTAGCGATTGTCATCTTAAACTGGAACGGAAGAAAGCTAATGGAGGAATTCCTTCCTTCCGTCGTATCCAACTCTCCGGAATGGGCGGAGGTCATCGTAGCAGATAACGGTTCAACCGATGACTCGATCAAGATGTTGAAAGCAAAATTCCCCACGGTCAGCATTATCTGCCTCGACCGGAACTACGGATTTGCCGAAGGATATAATCAAGCGCTCAAAAGGCTCGACCATGAATATTGCGTTTTATTAAACAGCGACGTAGAAGTTACTCCCAATTGGTTAGATGCCCCGATTGCCTCTCTCGACTCTGATCCGTTAATCGCTTGTGTCCAACCCAAAATACGGGCTCAACGAAATAAAGAATACTTCGAGTACGCAGGTGCGGCCGGAGGATACATTGATAAATACGGCTATCCATTTTGTCGGGGGAGAATCTTGCATATCGTGGAAAAGGACGAGGGACAATACGACACTCCCGCCGATATCTTATGGGCGACAGGAGCCTGCTTATTCGTTCGCACGGCTACGTATAAGGAAGTCGGGGGATTAGATGCCGGATTCTTCGCACATCAAGAAGAAGTCGATATGTGTTGGCGTTTACGTTCCCGAGGATATCGGTTGGTATGCGTCCCACAATCCATCGTTTACCACGTCGGTGGAGCCACCTTGAACGCGGAAAGTCCCCGCAAGACCTTCCTCAATTTCCGGAATAGTTTGCTGATGCTTTTATAAGAACTCCCGGGAAGCTGATTTAAAGCATGTGATGCGCATTCGCTTTTGGCTGGACTATATCGCCGCCGCTAAGTTTCTGATGGAAGGTCATATCCAAAATGCGAAAGCGGTTTATGAGGCACGGAAAGCCTATCACCAGCTGAAGCCGGAATATGCGCCCAAGCGTAAAGAGAATCTGGAGAAAAGTACACTGAGCACCATCCCGGAACTTATGCGGGACAGTTTAATTCTGGCATTTTATCTAAAAGGGAAGAGGACATTCAAAGCGATAAAGGATAGACGATAAAGAAACCGGCCTTCTTACTCCCCCTAAGGAGAAAAGAAGACCGGAGACCTTGGAGATAAGATAGAGGATACATATAAAAACCGAATAATCATATATTAGTTATTAATAATCATATTATTTACGCCAAAATATAAAACTAACAACAATTTCATCCATGGTAGAGCCTACCAATGGATTCCTAATTCATGCTGGCCAAAATGAATACGTTTAGTCATAGCCACATAATAATTCATAAAATAACGCTCATATCCCCCCCCTTACCTTCAATTGATCGATCTGGACGGGTCATTACCCCCCACCGCTATAGCCGGATAATATTTTCCTTCTTTCAAAGGACTCACCTTCAAAGAAAAAAAGTAGTCTTTCTGATAAAAGCCGACACGGCTGGATTCTTCTGCATCCTTCCCGCCTTTCCCGAGTAGTTCTATTTGAATAGAAATTCTTCTGTTGAAAGAGTCATATCTTCCATTTTAGATTCAAAGATCACAGAACCAGGCTCAAGGCATTCACAAGTATGTCACATCCCTTTAGGAACACAAATTCCGGGAATAGGGCTTCCATATTCAAGGAGATATGATGCTATTTCATTCCCTTGATTATCAAAATAAACTTCACGAACTTTTCCTCTAAGGATAATCACCACTTCAGACGTATCTCTGTGTCGATGTATAGGAATTTTTGTATCAATTCCAATACATTTAGCATCCTTTGAGAATCATCGTTTTCGGAATCCCGCAAATCAAAATGTATTCTGTGACGTACTGAATCTTTAGCTTTATCCCAAATGGTATTGAATAATTCATTGGCTAGTAACATATTATTTTTCAAATTTTCATTGTTTGATCTAGTTTGTCGATACATACCTTTTTTTGAAAATGTACCTTATAATAGGTTTGCCCATTCATCCCCAATTGCAATCTTTCTTCTTCCGTCTTACGATACATTGCAATTACATTTTCTGCCAATGTCTTAAAATCGCCAGATTCAGCAGTCAACCCACAATCAACCTCTTTAAGAATCTTATTTTCAATATTTTTCAGTGTCAGCTTCATAATTCAGCTTATATCCTATATAGCAATGCATTTACAATACGTCCGCAAGCCAATCCGTCACCGTACGGATTTACAGCTTTGCTCATTTTTCATAAGCAGCTTTATCATCAATCAAAGATGACACTTCGTTTACAATCTTATTATAGTCCGTACCTACCAATTTCACTGTTCCGGCATTTAACGCTTCCGGTCGCTCCGTAGTATCGCGCATCACCAATACCGGTTTTCCCAATCCTGGAGCTTCCTCTTGAATGCCGCCGCTATCCGTCAACACAATACTACTCTTCTCCATCAGATACACAAAACTTAAATACTCCAATGGCTCAATGAAGAACATATTCTTCAAACCGGAGAGATCCTCCCCGAACACCTCATGAATCGGCTTGCGCACATTAGGGTTCAAGTGCATGGGATAAACAAAATCCACATTCGGATGTTTAATTGTCAAGTCTTTAATAGCTGTACACATATTGATAAACCCGTCACCAAAATTCTCACGGCGATGCCCCGTGATCAGCACCAATTTTTTGCCATTATCCAAGCGGTTCACATCATAACCTGCTTTGCTCAATACACTTTCTAATTCATTATCTAGTTCCTTATTGTTTTTGATTTTATCCACTACCCAATAGAGCGCATCAATCACCGTGTTGCCGGTTACAATGATATTTCGGTCATTAATGCTCTCTTTAATCAGATTATTGCGACTTAACGGAGTGGGAGAAAATGATAGGTCGCCAAACGTCCTGTTAACAACCGATTCATCTCCTCCGGCCACGGGCTATAAATATTGTGTGTACGCAAACCTGCCTCCACATGCCCTACTGGTATCTGTTGATAAAAGGCCGCCAACGCAGCGGCAGTAGAGGTTGTCGTATCGCCATGTACCAATACTATATCCGGCTTTATCTCTTTCAATACCTCACGCATACCGGTCAGCACACGAGCTGTTACATCATACAGATCCTGTCCCCGTTTCATGATATTTAAATCATAATCTGGTTTGATGTCGAATATTTCCAACACTTGATCCAGCATTTCCCGATGCTGTCCAGTTACGCACACCACAGTTTCTATACGTTCTTTCTGCTTCTGAAGCTCCATCACTAACGGAGCCATCTTAATGGCCTCTGGACGGGTACCAAAAACCAACAATACTTTCCTCATATATTCTCTGTTTATAATTTTTTTATCAATAACCACCATGCGTATCTTATCAAATGAATCTGTCGTTTGAGGCGCTTCGGTTCTTTTATTAGACGATAGGCAAACTCTAGATTATGCTCCACCCACCATTTCGGGGCGCACTGGACATGTCCGGTATAGACATCAAAACTGCCGCCTAACCCTTGGAATATTGCCCGATGTTGCCGCTGAATTTCCTCCATCAGCAATTCCTGCTTAGGTGAGCCCATTGCCACAAACACCACATCTGGCTTCTTCTCCACTATATCATCTATCAATTGTCGTTTCTCCTCATCCGTCTTGATATAGCCGTTACGGTAACCTACAATTTGGATATCCTCATATTCAAACGTAGTTTCTCTACGGTCTCATTTATGATTTGCTGCTTTCCACCAACTAGATAGAATGTTTTTCCCTGTAAAAGCGAGTAATAATTTTTAGCCATAGTTCGCATCCGGGAATCTTACAGGCACCTTTATAACCTTTCTGCTTTAAAGCCATTTGCGCACCGGCTCCATCACAATACCCAATATTTCGATTGATGATGACACGTGTTTGTTCCGTGGCATGCAATATCTTTTCAGCATTGATCGCTATCAACATGCCTTTATGCGTATCCACATAATGCAATAGTTGCTGTTCGGAATCGAAAGGGAATATTTCGACCCCGTTCAATGAAACTTTATCCATAAAATCAAAAAATGTTATTCGGAAAGCAAATAATGGATCATAGCATTAAACATAAATGCGTTACTCCATCGCATATATGATATTTTAGAACTGATTCCAGATTTCAATTGATAATAGAAATACCCTTTTTTGTCCTGCATATTCAGTATAGTCCATTGCATCACCCTTTCTGCCAAATCACGGTGATTGCCAATTCGTGCAATCTCGAAGTGTTACGAACACTGTCCAGGACAATGAATGTCAATGGGAAACATGCGATTATCGTAATACTTAGGCGTTCCATCCTGTTCAAAAAGTGCTGGATATAATAGTTAAATCCTTTCTCTATATATCGTTTGAAACTCTCGTCACCTGTCATTTCCTGATAAGCGATAAGTGCATCCAGATTATACCTGTATGAAAACTATCCACCCAATCTGTACGGGCAACATTCCATATACCAAGCACCGTCGTTTCGTTGCCCTGAACAGCAAGCCCGTATAGTTTGTACGGCTAATTTTCGATATTCCTCTTTTGAGGTATAATGATAGCAAAAACTCAGCAACCGAGCCCCCAGCAGTGAAGCGTTGAATACTGTATCATTCCTTGCAGCGGACTATACGAAAACAAGAATCCTTCCTTATAAGATGTCCGATGCAAATCTTTGATTATAAAGTCCGCTGCAGAAAGTGCCACCTCCAAATATTTCGTATGTTTTGTTATTTCGTATGCCTCCATCAGAGCTGTGGCACAAAAATTTGTTGCCACAATCGTAGGAGTGTATTTCGGAAAAAGGAAAAGCCTTCTTGCCTGCCAATCGAAGTTATATCCCCAGCAAGATCCGCTATATCCTTTTGACTGCAAGGCAATCAGCAAATTAGCCAATTCTGTAATTTTTTGACGACACTCTTGCTTTGACCCAAGCTCCTTTTCTCTCTCTGGATGTTTTTCTATAACTTTATATAGGTTACAATATCCTGAAAGAAAGAGCCCAATGCCTTTGGCATTGTATTCTTTCGGCACAAGTGCCAATTTACGCAAATTTATCGGGCACCGCTTAAAGCCTTGTATCACCACTAATCTGCATACTGCTGACTTTTCAGCAATGGCAATGCTTGAAATACTTTGGAGTTTAGTCCGTCATATGGATCCCACCCTTTGAAATCCTCTCGTTCACAATATTTTTTAGCTTATAAAAAGCATCGGCTATATCATTCATTGATGTTATTCATTTTGTCAAAAATGGCATATGACCTTCTTTATACTTTGGATTTGTTTCAATCGCATAATCAAGATTTTTTCTCCAGCCAATAATCTTTGCCGGACATCCTGCAACGATAGCACCTTGGGGAACACTTCTGTTAACAAATGAATTCCCTGCGATTATTACATCATCTTCTATTACAACAGGACCGGCAATAATAACATTAGGACCCACCCAAACATTATTCTTTAGATGAGGAACTTCTTTGTATGGGAACTGCCGTACAGTAGAAAATCGTAATCCTAATACACAATTTTCTCCAATTTCTGTTCCCGGTATTAGGACCGTGCTAATCCCTTTACACACACAATATGTCCCTTTCCCTATTTTTGAATCAGCAGTTATTTTTGAATTGAAAATGAGAAAAATCAATAGTTGTACGATTTTAGGCAAAACAGGAATATGTTGTTCAAATAGCCAACGTTCGACCCTGTAGAGTAATATAATGTTCATATGAAAATGTGTTATTGTTTTTACTTCCAACATCAAACGAGCACCTTCTTTGATAAAAATATATTGTGGATAATTGTGTCAAATATGATAATATCACCAATAATGAAGTGCGCTCCCTAAAAAAGTTAGACACAAAACTTTCGGGCAG
>ENA-OQDF01001032-OQDF01001032.1-human-gut-metagenome-genome-assembly--contig:-NODE-1032-length-11532-cov-1.685138_pt1 | contig 11532 bp, 15 predicted proteins | sample MGYA00242769_ERZ504597 | MGnify/ENA primary metagenome ERZ504597 (study PRJEB26092, sample SAMD00036305) | human gut metagenome | host: Homo sapiens | study: EMG produced TPA metagenomics assembly of...
AATTGCGCTCCTCTATTTTAGGTACTCTCGCTAAAAACACCTATTTTTGTCCGGCTAATATTGAATAAGAGTAGCAGAATTAGGAAATCTTGATATTAAAAAATAGATGAAGAGGATATTGATCACTTTATATGTGCTTGCAAGTGTGGCATTGGCTGCCGTAGCGCAAGCTCGTTTTACCTCGAATACAGAGATGTACAGTTTCGGCCAGATAGAATGGAAGCATCCCGTGACTGTGCAATATACCATCACCAATACGGGTGACCGGCCTTTAGTGCTTACAGAAGTGGAGCCGGATTGTGCCTGCTCCGTAGCTCAGTGGACAAAAACGCCTATTGCTCCGGGGGCAAAAGGAACGGTGAATGTGACTTTTGATGCTAAGGCATTGGGGCATTTCCAGAAATCCGTGGCTATTTACAGCAATGCGCAACCCAATCTGGTCTATTTGAAATTCAATGGTGAAGTAGTACAGGAAATCAAGGACTTTACCAAGACGCATCCCTATCTTATCGGTCAGATACGTATTGACAAGAACAGCCTCGATTTTCCCGATATTCAGCATGGTGAGCAGCCGGTGATTCATATCGGCGTGGTCAATCTTTCCGACCGTCCTTATGAACCGGTACTGATGCATCTACCCCCTTATTTGCAGACAAAAGTAGAACCTAATGTATTGCAAAAGGGAGAAAAAGGAGTGATTACACTTACATTGAATTCGGAAAGACTGACTGACCTCGGACTGACTCAAGCGTCGGTCTATCTTTCTCGCTTCTCCGGTGACAAGGTGGGCGATGAAAACGAAATTCCCGTTTCTGCCATTCTTTTACCGGATTTCTCCGGAATGACGGAAGTGGAGAAGGCTAATGCTCCTGCCATCAACCTTTCTACCAAAGAAGTTGATATGAGTGCGATATTGGCCAAGAAGTCAAAAGCACGTCAAGATATTACCATTACCAATACCGGGCGTTCTCCTTTACAGATAAACAAGCTCCAGGTATTCCACCCGGCAGTGGGAGTTAACCTCAAGAAGAGTGTATTGCAACCCGGTGAAAGCACTCGCCTGCGGGTAACGGTAGTGAAGAAGAATATAGCAAGAAGCGCCGTCATCTGCGTCTGCTGATGATTACCAATGACCCGATGCAGCCGAAAGTTGAAATCAACATCAAGTAATGTTCTAATGTGAGGAATGTGCCAATATGCTAATGGAGATAGTAGAGATTGTCATAAAAGCCTATTAATATATTCAGCACATTCCTCATATTAGCACATTAGCATATTAACCATATTAGCACATTAAACCATGGAACATCCCGAAAATAATGAAGCATATAAAGGCTTGGTTGTCAATGCAGGCATTGAGCAACCTTCATCGGTCAATCCTTACTTGAAGAACCGTCCCAGGCGGAAGAAACGCGAGCTTTCCGTATCAGACTATGTGGAGGGCATAGTGAAAGGTGATGTTACGGTACTCAGCCAGGCTGTGACGCTGGTGGAAAGTGTGAAACCGGAGCACCAGACTGTGGCGCAGGAGGTGATAGAGAAGTGTTTGCCCTATTCGGGAAACTCTGTTCGTGTGGGCATCAGTGGTGTGCCCGGTGCTGGTAAAAGTACCTCTATTGATGTATTTGGCTTGCATGTACTGGAGGAACACGGAGCAAGTTGGCCGTTCTTGCCATTGACCCGAGCAGCGAACGCAGCAAAGGCAGTATTCTCGGTGATAAGACGCGTATGGAGAAGCTCTCCGTTCATCAAGTCCTTTATACGTCCCAGTCCCTCTGCCGGTTCGCTGGGTGGCGTGGCACGCAAGACGCGTGAAACGATTGTGCTTTGTGAGGCTGCCGGTTTCGACAAGATATTTGTAGAGACAGTAGGGGTGGGGCAGAGTGAGACTGCCGTACATTCTATGGTAGACTTCTTCCTGCTGATACAGCTGGCGGGTACGGGCGATGAGTTGCAAGGCATCAAACGCGGCATCATGGAAATGGCCGATGGCATTGTTATTAATAAGGCTGATGGCGACAATCTGGAGCGGGCCAGACTGGCAGCAACGCAGTTCCGTAATGCGCTGCACCTCTTCCCGGCTCCGGAGAGCGGTTGGACACCCCAAGTGCTGACTTATTCCGGTTTCTATAATCTTGGTGTAAAAGAAGTGTGGGATATGGTCTACAAATACATTGACTTTGTGAAAGATAACGGCTATTTTGAATACCGCCGCAACGAGCAAAGCAAATACTGGATGTACGAGACCATTAACGAACAGCTGCGTGACAGCTTCTACCACAATCCGCAGATTGAAGCGATGCTGACTGGCAAGGAAAACCAAGTGCTACAAGGCAACTTGACTTCTTTTGTGGCTGCCAAGAACTTGCTGGACACCTATTTTGCAGAACTGAAGAAATAAGGGCATATCCCTTTCTCTATATCGATGACTAAGGAAAACAACATGGAAGTGGCGCGGCGGTTTACCCGCGCCTTCATGAACTCCCTTCTGAGGAGCTGGAGCTCATTGCCGGTTTGTTTGTACGCCGTGAGGTGCACAAAGGAGAACTGTTGATTAGTGAGAAAGATATAGCCAGGGATATTGTTTTCGTAGAGAAAGGACTGCTTCGCCAGTTCTATTTCAAAGAAGGCCGGGACATTACAGAGAACTTTGCCTGCGATGGTGACGGCGCCATGTGTATCGTCAGCCTTTTCACCGGACGCCGTAATTGCCTTCAGCTGGAATCCCTGGAGGAAGGCGTCATCTGGAGCATTTCGTATGCAGGACTGGTCGAACTCTCTGAGCGCTATCTGCATATAGCCCGTCTGCTTCGTCATTTGTTGGAGGGGTCTTTAATGCTTTCCCAATATAAGGCAGACTCTTGGCGTTTCGAAACCTCACGCGAACGGTATGCGCGTTTCGTCAGGGATTATCCGGAGATAGCCCGGCGTGCCTCAGTCAACCACATAGCATCTTATCTGTTAATGACTCCCGAATCTCTGAGCCGGTACGTGCCGGTGTGCTGTGACGGCGGAATGGCTGTCCTATACGGCTTTCCCTTCTTTCTCAAAGTCCTTGCGTGACTTGCTTTGTGTCACGATGTACACTCCCAGGAATACCAGGCTATGGCTATCCCCTTTTCCAAATTGAACACTCCCAAGCCTAAGATGATGGCAACGGTTGAGGCCACGATGGGCTGCATGTAGTTGTACATGCTCACCACAGTGGGGCGCAACAGTCTCTGCGCACTCATTATGAAGATATAGGCAAGGAAGCTTCCACCCACAACCACATATCCCGCTTGCAGCAGGGCGGCTGTGGAGATGCTGCTCCACTGTATGGAAGCCACGTCGTGGTAAGAGAACGGGATGTAGCACATGGAGGCATAGACAAACATCCATTTGTTCAGGGTGATGGGAGAGTATTTCTGCGACAACCCCTTGAATACGGTCAGATAAATGGAGAAGCTGATTTGGGCGAGCAGGCAGAGAAGGTCTCCGATAAGGTTGCCATTGCCGGCACCAGTGGTCTGGCTGCTCATGATGAGTATAAATGCTCCCATAGCCCCTACAAAGATACCCAGCACTTTCTTGTTGGTGACCGGTTCTTTCAGATAGATTGCAGCCACTATCATGGTGACGATAGGCAGCGTGGTTGTAACGATGGAGGCGTCTATGGGCGAAGTCATGGAGAGTCCGAAGATATAGACACCCTGATTGAATACCAGGGCGAAGAGTGCGGCGAAGAATATCTTCAGCATGTCCCGGTGGTCCACCTGTTCGCGTTTGCAGAACAAGGAAAGGAGCCAGAAGCAGGCGGCTGCGCCTACCATGCGGAATGTGGTTACTGACAACGCGGAAAACTCCACCAGAGCCGACTTGCTATAGGTGCCATCAAGCCCCATAAGATATTTGCGGTAAGGGCGAACAGATGCCCTTGAATGTTCTTGTTCATACTCTTTTGTTTTTGCGGGTGCAAAAGAACAACTATTTTCTGAAAAGAGAAAATCTTTCATTATATGATTTTTCTGGTTCGTGGGCGTAGAAATAAGAGATTATCGTGTATATTTGCTTTTAATTAAAGCAAGAAACCATGGAAGTACAAGCCAATTACATCAAGCGTATCGAAATACACGAATTGTGGCATCGGTACGATATTGCCTGGGACCTGCGTCCTGACGTCAATATACTTTCCGGCATCAACGGAGTGGGGAAGACCACTATCCTGAACCGTTCGGTCAACTATCTGGAACAGACATCGGGTGAAGTGAAGAGTGACGAGAAGAACGGCGTACACGTCTACTTCGACAACCCCGCAGCCACCTTTATCCCTTATGATGTAATCCGTAGTTACGACCGCCCCCTTATCATGGGCGACTTACGGCACGCATGGCCGATGCCAACGTGAAGTCGGAACTGGACTGGCAGCTCTATCTGCTCCAGCGCCGTTATCTGGACTACCAAGTGAACATCGGCAATAAGATGATAGAGCTGCTCAGTGGTGATGAAGAGCAGCGCAGCCTAGCTCCCTCCCTTTCCCTCCCGAAGCGGAAGTTCCAGGATATGATTGACGAGCTTTTTAGCTATACCCATAAGACGATAGACCGCAAAAGCAACGACATCGTTTTCTATCAGAACGGCGAGCGCCTATTGCCTTACAAATTGTCTTCGGGCGAGAAGCAGATGCTCGTCATCCTGCTGACCGTGTTGGTGCGTGACGATGACCACTGCGTACTCTTCATGGATGAGCCGGAAGCCTCCCTGCACATCGAATGGCAGCAGAAGCTCATCGGCATGATACGCAACCTGAATCCCAATGTGCAGCTTATTCTCACCACCCATTCGCCTGCCGTCATCATGGAAGGCTGGCTGGATGCCGTGACCGAAGTGAGCGAGATTTCATCCCTAATCCCTAATCCTTAATCCCTGGATGCGTGGCTACTTCCCTAAGACATAACCTTACTTCCTCCTATCTGGATGCCGCCCGCAAGTTGTCTCCCAAGAGGGCACGCAGGCGCATAGTGGCGTATGTGGAAAGCTATGATGACATCGCTTTCTGGCGGACGCTGTTGTCCGAGTTCGAGAACGAGGAACGTTATTTTCAAGTGATGCTTCCCTCGGCCACCTCTCTGGCAAAGGGCAAGAAAATGGTACTGATGAACACGCTGAATACGGCAGAGCTGGGCCGCAGCCTGATAGCTTGTGTAGACAGCGACTACGACTTCCTGCTGCAAGGTGCCACCAAGGTGTCGCATAAGATAAACAAGAATCCCTATATCTTTCAGACTTATGGCTATGCCATCGAGAACTTCCACTGCTTTGCCGACAGTCTGCATGAAGTCTGTGTGCAGGCCACGCTGAACGACCGGCATATCCTGGACTTCCCTGCTTTTCTGAAGCGTTATTCTCAGATTGCCTATCCGCTGTTTCTGTGGAATGTCTGGTTCTACCGCCAGCACGACACACACACTTTCCCGATGTACGACTTCAACGCCTGCGTGCGTTTGCAGGAGATAAGCCTGCGTCATCCTTACCGTGGTCTGGACGAGATGCAAAAGACGGTGTCGGCAAAGCTGTCCGAACTGCAAGCCCGTTTCCCCCACTACATCGACCGGGTGGAACAGCTGGGCACGGAGTTGGAACGTTTGGGACTGACTCCGGACAATACCTATCTTTATATCCAGGGACACCATATCATGGATTGTGTAGTGCTGAAAATCCTTATCCCGGTATGTACCGTCTTGCGTCGCGAGCGCGAGCAGGAGATAAAGCGCCTGGCAGAGCATAACGAACAGTTCCGCAACGAACTGACGGGGTATGAGAACAGTCAGGTCAATGTATCCGTGATGCTGAAAAAAAACAGCGGCTACAAGAACCTTTATCTTTATCAGTGGTTGAAAGAAGATATCATGGAGTTCCTTGAGCGGGAGGAGCAGTCGCGTAGATAAGATTGCCGTTATGATAAACATATGATTATGGAGATATTGAAGAAGATAGACGACCTTTAATCGGGTGGGGCATATCCCTTCCCGTGCCGACATGTTCGACCAGTTCATAGCCTTCGCACTGATACTTGCCGTTGCTTTTCTGGCGGATGCCCTATGCCGGAAAATTTTGCTGAAAGTAGTGGCACAACTGGTGAAGAAGACCAAAGCTACATGGGACGACATCGTATTCGACCGCAAAGTGATGGTGCACCTCAGCCGCATGGTGGCTCCCGTCATCATCTATCTGTTTGTCCCATTGGCATTTGTCGAAGTCGGTTCATCGGCAATGGATTTTATCCGGCGTATCTGCCTTATTTACATTATCATTACTTTCCTGAGCTTCGTCAACTCCTTCCTGAAAGCCGTTTATAGCGTATACAGCGAGAGGGAGCAGTTCCGCGACCGCCTTTAAAGGGGATGTTGCAGACCATGCAGGTCATTCTGTGGCTGGTGGGTGGCATTGTGGTTGTGGGTGAGCTGATAGCCGCGACCCGCTTTCGCTGCTTGCCGGATTGGGTGCTTCGGCAGCCATCCTGATGCTGGTGTTCAAGGATTCCATTATGGCTTTGTCTCCGGGGTGCAGCTTTCGGCGAACGACATGCTGAAGGTGGGCGATTGGATTGCCATGCCCAAGTATGGCGCCGACGGCACGGTGATAGAAGTGACACTGAACACCGTAAAAGTGCGCAACTGGGACAATACCATTACCACCATCCCTCCTTACCTGCTTGTCAGCGACTCCTTCCAGAACTGGCGCGGCATGCGCGAGAGCGGTGGGCGGCGAGTGAAGCGCAGCATCAATATCGACATGACCAGCGTCCGTTTCTGCACCCCGGAGATGCTGGCAAAATATCGCAAGATACAACTGCTGAAAGATTATGTGGAGCAGACGGAGGAAGTGATTGAAAAGTACAATGCAGAAAACGGCATCGATAACTCCATCCTCGTCAACGGACGCCGCCAGACCAATCTGGGTGTGTTCCGGGCGTATCTGACGGCTTATTTGAAAAGTCTTCCCGATGTAAATCAGGAACTGACCTGCATGGTGCGCCAACTCCAGCCTACCGACCGCGGTATCCCGATAGAGCTTTATTTCTTCTGTGCGCTGAAGGATTGGGTGCCCTATGAAGGGGTGCAGGCGGATGTGTTCGACCATGTGCTGGCAATTATCCCCGAATTCGATTTGCAGGTATTCCAGTCTCCGTCCGGCAGAGATTTCCAGCGGATACTGCCTGTTGCTTCCGAAGAAAAAGGAGCTTGATTCCGACCATCAAAAAGACCTATATCTATTGTATTTCTCATAGGGAGTCATTACCTTTGAACCCTATACTGAAAGGTCAGAACATCCCTATCTTTTCTCCCAAAACATCCCCATGTTTTGGGGTATTACATCCGGGTGTTTTGGGTGAAACATCCCCATGTTTTGGGGCAATACATCCGGGTGTTTTAGGTATTCAGTTATATAGTGAAAGGTATTCGGTCACGGAGTCTTTACCGTAAGGTATAGGCTTTGTGTGCGTAGGCTGTAGATGTGTTTCACGCCGGGTGGGAATATCTTTCGTTTTTTGTCTAACCTAATTAAAAGAAAGATTGGTATGTCAATGAATTATGTGGTCCGCAAGAAGGTGGACAAGAGTGGAGACAAGGAAGTGGTGCGCTACTATGCGGCATCAAAAGTGCTTCAGCCTGAACCGGTGAGCAACGATGAACTTGCCAAGAGACTGGCTTTTGTCAGCTCCCTGCAGGTGGCGATGCCCAGTCCGTGCTGGTGCAACTGCCGGATATTATAGCGGACTATCTGGCCAGTGGACGCACGGTGAACATCAAGGGACTTGGAAATTTTTTCCCCTCCATCACCAGCGAACCGGTGGAACGGATAGAGGACTGCACGGCAGATAAAGTGCGCATTTCGCGTATCTGCTTCAGGGCGGCAGGCAGTTTCATGCAGCGCGTTTGCCGTCGTCTGGACTTGTTCAGCTTTCAGGTTCAAGAATTGAAGAAGGAGCTGAAGAAGAAGTAAACGGTATTTTTAGTTTCTTTCTTGAAACAGCACGTACCCCTTGAAGCAGGAAAGGCATTCGAGGGGCACGCTGTTGAAGAAGTTGTGTGTTTTTTATAGTCTTGCGAGTGCTTCTTTTTTACTTCACCCAGCTTCCGTTCATCCAGCTGCATTCTTTCCTGATGTCCTCGAAAGAGCTGTAGCTCAGGTTGGCGTTCACCTTGTTGCTTGTCACGGCGATGAAGTCGGCATGGGTGTAGATGCCTTCTTTGCTGCTCAGCTCGGCGGTGAGGGTGATGTTGGTCAGCTTGGAAGTGCCGTTCTTTAGGGCGTTTTCGGTAAGGGCGGTTTCCACGGTCAGGGGTTGGCCTTTGCCGCAGATCTTGGCGTTGTCTATTTCCACTTCCGTGCCGGCACGCAGACGGATGCCTTGCTTGCTGCCGCCGTTGCCGACGAGGATGAGGTTCTTCAATACGGGGTGGGCAACGGGAGTGGCGGCGTTGTTGCTGCCGTTGTTGTCGCACTCCATCAGGCAGTCGCAGTCGTAGCCCAGTGTGGATTCGGCTTCTTGGTAAGCCACGAGGTTGGTGCCTTTGCCGTTCCAGCTTCGGTCCAGTCGAAGGAGTCGTCGCTACAGCTTACGGCTACGAGGTTGCTCACGTTTACCGAGCCGCCGAAGAACTCAAAGCCGTCGTCGGAACCTTTGTAGGCTTGGCAGTGGTCCACGATGGTACCGTTGCCTACGCCGTAGAAAGAGATACCGTTGGCTTCATGCTCTTCATCGAAGGCAAAGCCGGTGTATTCCAGACGAATGTATTGCAGCGTGCCCGAGTTGTCGGCATCATCGTTGCCGCCGTAAACGGCGCCACCTATTTCAGAACTTCCCTTGCCGCCTTCGGCATTGGTGTGGGCGCGTCCGCAGATGTGGATGCCTCCCCATGCGCCCGGTTCTTCTTTTTCGCTGGTCATTACGATGGGTTTGTCCGGCGTGCCTACGGCGTTGATTTTACCGCCCTGTTTCACGAGGATGTAGTCTGCGATGTCATCGTAGACGGCGATAATCTTCACGCCTTCCTCTATGTGGAGCGTGGCGCCTTCTTCTACGATGTATTCGCCGCTCAGCTTGTAGGTGTTTCCGGCAGCCAGGGTCACGTCGGAGGTGATGGTACCTTTCAGTATCGTACCGTTTTCGATTTCATTGCCGTTTCCGTTGCCGTCATTGTCGTTGTTGTCGTCGCTGCTGCAAGCGGTGAGGATAGACATTCCGGTACAAAGGCAGAGAGTAGAATTTCCATTTCATTGTTTTCATAATTCAATTGTTTTAGTTGTTATATCCAATTTATCTATCTGTCATTCAGATTGATTCTCTTAAATCAGCTTGTTTGTCAAAGAGTGTTCTCCGTTCTCTTCAGGGGGAGGGTGGGAGACTTTATAGGTTGTAGCTTATTCCCACCTCAAAGTTCGTTCCCTTGTGGTAGCGTTCCACTTCCATTTCCTGCCCCGTGGTGGGCACATCTTGCTTGAAGATGACATCGCGGTTCAGCAGGTCGTTCACTTGCAGCTTCAGGTTGAAGTGTTTGTTCAGGCTATATCCGGCGCTGAAGTTCAACGTGTGCAGCGTCTGTTGCCTGACATCGCCCAGACCCGACACGCCTACTGCATGGATGCGGCTGCCTTGCAGATTGTAGAGCAGGGCGAGGTTGAGTTGCCTGTCTTCACCGAAGCGTGTCGAGTAGGTGAGGTCGGCATTGGCAAGGATGGGCGATGCACCTTGCAGCGAACGTTCCTTGTTGGTGTAGGCACCGCCTTGGGGCAGCTTCACGTTGGTGTACATGTAGCTGATGTTGGCACCAGGTGCAGGTCTTTGACGAGCCGTTTGCGCATCTCCAGCTCCACGCCGGCAGCCATGCCGTTGTCGGCATTCTTGAAACTGTGCAGCGTGGCGCCGCCTTGCAGGTCTTGGATGCGTTCGATGGGGCTGTCGAGGTATTTGAAGTAGCCTGTCACGGAGAGCATGTCGCCGTCCTTGCCGAAGCGTTCGTAACGTAGGTCGAAGTTGTAGTTGTAACCGTTCTGCAACTCTTCGTTACCGCGGATTTGTGCCGAACCGTAGGACTCTTGGTAGAGGAAGGGTGCCATCTCGATGAACGAGGGGCGGGTGACGGTGCGCGAGGCAGAGAAGCGGATGCTGTTGGCGGGGTTCACCGCATATTTCAGGTTCAGGGCGGGGAAGAGGTCGTTCTTGTCTAAATTGCGTCGACGGGAGTACCAGTCGCCGCCGTCGCTGGCGTAGCGCACCCATTGCTTGCTCATTTCGTAGCGCAGGCCGAGGTTCACCAAGAGGGCTTCGGTGGGATAGAAATCGGTCAGCAGGTAGGTGGAGTAGATTTCGTTTCCGGCACGGTAGCTGTCTTTGGGCTGCATCACACGCTGTACCACGATTTGTCCGTCGGCAATGTTCTGCTGGTTGAGGAAGCCGTCGGTGTTGTAGATGTCGGTGATGACGGGGTTCAGTTTGTTCAGGTTGTAGTAGAAGCGGGTAGCGCTATAGTCGCGGTTCTTGTCCTTGTAGTTGAAGCCGAGCTTGAGGTGGCTGGTGTCGTTCCACTTCCAGCGCATGGCGAGGTTGGCGTTCCACTCTTCTTCGTCCAGGCTGCCGAAGTAGCGCATGGTCTCTTGGCGGTTCAGCTTGAAGAGCCTGAGGCTGCGTCGTTGTCCCTGACGTACATCACTTGGCGGCGGTCGGCTCTTCACTGCCGGTCTTGCTGTACGAGCTCCCCAAGTCAGTTGCCACCTGTCGCTCTCGCCGAAGTTATGGATTCCGTTCAGTTGATGGTTTGCAGGGTGTATATGTGCATGATGTTGTTGCTGCCGGTCAGCTCGTGTCCTTCGGCATCAGTACCTTCGCGGCGCTGATAGGTGTCGATGGCGTTGCGGGCGAGAAGAAAGTGTAGCCTATGCGGTCGCTCCGGCGCAGGGTATAGCCCAGGTAGCCGAGGGCGGCGAGCTTCAGTTCCTGCGCAAAGCTGTCGTAGGAGAAGTCGTCCTGCACGGTGCCGGTGGCTTCGAGTGTCTTGTAGAAGGCATCTTCCATGTTCTGGTAGCCGTTGCTGGCGCTGAAGGAGGCAAGCAGGCTGAGTGTCTGGTTGCCTATACCGAAGTTCTTGCCGAAACCGAGGTTTCGCCCAGTTCGGGCAACGAACTCTTCTTGCTGGCGGCAAAGGAGGTATCGAAGATATTGTGGGTCTTCACGTATTTGTCAAACTCCATCAAGGGCATGTCGAGGGCGGCCGCGTCTACGCCGGGTGTCTTCAGGAGCGAGCCGCTGCGGTCCATCTGATAGCGGTCTTTGCCTAAGGTGTTGAACTTCCCACCCGTGTTGAGGCTCAGTTGGAAGAATCTTCCGGTATGTTTTCTTTGGTGGCTGATGTTGATGTGCGCACCGGCTGTAGTCGGCAAAGGGCGGGCTGCGTCATACACTTTACTGACAGTGATGTTCTGTACGGTGGACGGAGGGGAACAGGTCGAGTGGCACCAGCTTGTTGTCCGGGTTGGGCGAGGCGATGG
>ENA-OQDF01001033-OQDF01001033.1-human-gut-metagenome-genome-assembly--contig:-NODE-1033-length-11530-cov-3.977287_pt1 | contig 11530 bp, 18 predicted proteins | sample MGYA00242769_ERZ504597 | MGnify/ENA primary metagenome ERZ504597 (study PRJEB26092, sample SAMD00036305) | human gut metagenome | host: Homo sapiens | study: EMG produced TPA metagenomics assembly of...
GCGGTAAATTTTGTCATTTCTTTTCCTGTAATTTCCCTGTAATTTTTCTACATCGGATAATTCTTTCTGAAAGATTCTTTTGTGGAATTTTGACATATCCGGGTGCGTCATAGTATGATTGCCGACAATATGCCCTTCCGTTTCCATTCGTTTGATCAGATCTTTGTTTTCCGAAATGAAATTTCCAACCACAAAAAATGTAGCAGGTGCCTGATGTTTTTTCAGTGCATCCAAAATAGCAGGAGTATTTCCATTTTCAAAGCCTGCGTCAAAGGTGAGATAGATTTTCTTTTCTTCGGTATCTTCAGCAAAAAAGGCATTGTACTGAGCCAGTTCTTCTATCGTTGCATTTCCAACAGGACGTTTGCCTTCTTCCTGAAAACTGAGTCCCCAGTTGGAACTTTGGGCAGAAGCAGCAGTCTGTCTGGCAGTGTTGTGCGATACGATTTTTCCTATAGAGGAACCTATAAATGCACAAGCACAGAAAAGAAGAAAAATCTTGGTAAATCTGGAAGAGAAAATCCGAGTGGAAGATATGTATTTGAGATGCATAGAGAGTATTAACCTCAGAACGGAATGATATTAGTTTAATATATGAGAAAGAGGGGAGCTATAGAAGCTGAATGACAAATAAAAGAGCCACAGATTTATATTTCATCGTGGCTCCTGTTAAGATTCTGTATCCAAGGGATGATACCTCACTTTCTGTAAAATAAATTATGAAATTGTATGAATTTGAATTATGAAATTAACGGTTCAACTTACTGTCCCATTGGTCTGTACCTTCCTTTTATAGTTTCATAGGGTAAATCGTTAAGTTTTCATTGGACTGTACCTTCTTCATGTAAATGAACGGTTACGTTTTATAATAGGGTAAATCGTTAACGTTTCATTGGACTGTACCTTCCTTATTTTGATTGAATATCACTTTAAAAATAAGGTAAATCATTAAATTTCCATTGGACCGTACCTTCTTTAGAATGTTTAACTGTTACGTTCAAAATAAGATAAATCGTTAGGTTTCCATTGGACTGTACCTTCCTTGTTTGATAGGAACTACTTATAAAACTTAGTTGGATTTAAAAGCTTAAGTTCTTGGTGGTCCGTACCTGCCTTACTTATAAGTCATGAATTTGAAACTTTGCTATTCTGGTGGTCTGTACCTCGCTTTCTTAAATTATGAAGAAAAGATTATGTTTTCGGTGGTCTCACTCCTTTACTTTTTTGTTTTTCGTAATCCCTTTTGTTTTATGAACTTAATATAACAGATAAAGAATGAAATGTCAAGAATGAAAATAGAAAATTTGCAAAAATATTTAAAAGATAATATCAAAATTATTTGCATTGATAAAATATTCTGAAAATAATAATGAATATAGACAATGCATAGCCGGAAGCATATTGGGTAAAAATATGGTTGTAAAGATATACAAGTCAAATTACGTTACTGTTCACGCCGTTCTCAGTGACGTATTTTGACTTGAGGTTTAACTGTAACTGTGAAAATATGGAACAGTTACCGGTTTATTAAAATGATCAGGAGGTTCTAATATGTTACGTTATCTGCCTGTAAGAAGGGTTCATGCAAGACAGGTACTTGATTCCAGAGGAAATCCTACAGTGGAAGTAGAAGTAACAGTAGGAGAAGGTGTGATCGGGATAAATGGATATACGGGAAGGGCAATCGTCTTCGGGAGCTTCCACCGGAAAGTTCGAGGCAGTGGAGCTTCGTGACGGAGAAAAAGGCTGCTACACCGGACTTGGTGTCCGCAAAGCAGTGGAGAATGTAAATACAAAGCTGGCAGAAGCAATTCTTGGAGAAAATGCTCTGGATCAGTCCTATATTGATAAAAAATCATAGAAACAGACGGCACAGACAATAAAAGTAATGTAGGGGCAAATGCGGCACTGGGAGTATCCCTGGCAGTAGCAAGGGCGGCAGCAGCAGCTCTTCGCGTTCCTTTATATCAGTATCTTGCGGCTGCCATACCAGACAGATGCCTGTACCGATGATGAATATCTTAAATGGGGGACGTCACGCTGACAATACGGTGGATTTACAGGAATTCATGATCATGCCGACGGGAGCGGAAAATATGGAGCAGGCGATCCGAATGTGTGCGGAAGTATACCAGTTTCTCAGAATTATCCTGAAACAAAAAGGTCTGTCAACAGCAGTCGGGGATGAGGGAGGTTTCGCACCGGATCTTTCCGATTCAGAAAGCGTCCTGGAAGTGATTCTGGAAGCAGTAAAAAAGGCAGGGTATGAACCCGGAAAGGATATCAGCATTGCAATTGATGCTGCGGCAAGTGAACTGTACGATGAAGAAAGAGGCGTTTATGTTTTCCCCGGAGAAGGAAAAATGAAAGGGGAAGAAGTTCTCAGGGATTCCGGCGAGATGATAGAATATTATGAAAAACTTACAGAGAAGTTCCCGATTGTTTCCATTGAAGATGGACTTGAGGAAGATGACTGGGAAGGCTGGAAACAGATGACAAAAAGACTGGGAGATAAAATACAGCTTGTAGGTGATGATCTGTTTGTCACGAATATCAAACGTCTTGCATGTGGAATCAAACTGGGAGCGGCAAATGCCATTCTGATAAAATTAAACCAGATAGGAACACTTTCAGAAGCATTGGATGCAGTGGAAATGGCACAGAAAGCGGGATACAGGGCAGTAATTTCTCACAGATCAGGAGAATCGGAAGATTCATTTATCGCAGATCTGGCAGTTGCACAGGTGCCGGCCAGATTAAGACAGGTGCACCCTGCCGTTCGGACCGAAATGCCAAATATAACCAGCTTCTTCGTATCCATGAGGCCTTGGGAGAACTGGCAGTGTATGAAAATCCTTTTAAAGAAAATGAAAAAAAAATTGTTAAGAAACCTGACAAAAACTCTGAATTGTGGTTGAAATCCCCATCCGGCTATGTTACAATGAAACTCAGTTGATTAGGAGGTGTAACGAAGTGCAGATTATTAAGATCATTCTGAGTGTCATTTTCATAATAGATTGCATCGCTCTTACAGTAGTAGTTCTTATGCAGGAAGGTAAGCAGCAGGGACTTGGTGCTATCGCCGGAGCAGCAGAAACATACTGGGGTAAGAACAAAGGTCGTTCCATGGAGGGCGGACTTGTTAAGGCAACCACTATTATGGGAATTTTATTTTTTGTAATTTCTGTAGCATTAAATATGCTTGGTTAATCAGAAAAGAAATTTGAAACACTCTTGTTATGTGCAAGAGTGTTTTTGTGTCATAAAGAGCTGAATCAGATAAAAGTCCTCTGCGGAGGCTGTGAGGAGTAATATGAGTAAAAAAGATATGGACAGAAGAAAAAAGTTTATCCTGGAACTGATGGGAGATCCTATTTATCAGCCAATGAGACTCCGCGAGATTTCTTCTCTTCTGAGACTTCAAAAGAAGAGAAAAGAGAGCTATATGATGTTCTGGACGAACTTGCGAGGAAGGAAAGGTATCTGTAGACCGCAAGGGCAGATATGAAAAGGTCAAAGGAAAATGGAAAAAGAAAAAGATGACCGTTATTACGATGACCGAAGAGAAGAATACGGATCAGAGTATGGCAGAAAGAAGAAAGATAAAAATAAAAAAGATAAAAATAAAAAAGAGCAGCCGGAGGGAATCCAGGCTGAGGGAACATTCATCGGACATCCCAAAGGTTTCGGCTTCGTAGAAATCGAAGGACAGGATGAGGATATCTTTATTCCTGAAGTGATACAGGAACAGCCATGCATCAGGATAAGTAAGGATCATCATCAGAGATGACAAAAAAGAGGGAAAACGCCAGGAAGGTGTAGTTGTGAAGGTTCTGGAACGTGGTATGCCTGAAATTGTAGGAACTTACCAGTTAAATCGGGATTTCGGTTTTGTGATCAGTGATAATCCGAAATTTTCCAAAGATATCTTCATTCCGAGAAAAGAAGCAGCAGGAATTAAAAATGGTGATAAAGTAATCGCGGTGATCACAGATTACGGCTCCGGAAATAAGAATCCTGAAGGAAAAATTAAGGAGAATCTGGGAAATATCCGAACACCGGGGACAGATATTCTGGCAATCGTCAAGAGCTTCGGAATCCCAAGTGAATTTCCTGAGAAAGTAATGAAGCAGGCTCAGCGTGTTCCGGATCATGTGCTGGATGCAGACAGAGATGGAAGACTGGATCTGAGACATCTGCAGACAGTCACTATTGACGCGAAGATGCCAAAGACCTGGATGATGCGATTTCCCTGACAAAAGAGGGGGCCATCTACCATCTGGGAGTCCATATCGCAGATGTAAGCAACTATGTACAGTATAACAGTGCTCTGGACAGGGAAGCACTGAAACGGGGAACCAGTGTTTATCTGGCAGACCGCGTTGTGCCAATGCTGCCGGAACGTCTTTCAAATGGAATCTGTTCCCTGAATCAGGGAGAAGACAGACTGGCATTGAGCTGCCTGATGGACATTAATGAAAAGGGGAAGGTAGTTTCCCACCAGATCGCAGAAACAGTGATTAACGTAAATGAGAGAATGTGCTATACTGATGTAAAGAACATTCTTGAGGACACAGACGAAGAAGCAAAGAAACGGTATGATGCACTTATCCCGATGTTCTTTATGATGAAAGAACTGTCCGGAATCTTACGAAACAGCCGCCATCACAGAGGTTCCATTGACTTTGATTTCCCGGAGAGCAAGATTATTCTCAATGCAGCAGGAAAAGCAATCGATGTTAAGCCATATGAAGCAAATGTGGCAACCAAAATCATTGAAGATTTCATGCTGATGGCAAATGAGACTGTGGCACAGGAATACTGCACAGAAGAGATTCCGTTTGTATACAGAACCCATGATAACCCGGATCCGGAGAAAGTGGAGAGTCTTCTGACATTACTTCACAATCAGGGTGTGAAGATTCAGAAAGCAAAAGAAGAAATCACGCCAAAAGAAATCCAGCAGATCATCGAAAGTATCGAAGGGCTTCCGAATGAAGCAATGATCAGCCGTCTGGTGCTGCGTTCCATGAAACAGGCGAAATATACCACAGAATGCAGCGGTCACTTCGGACTGGCAGCGAAATATTACTGCCATTTCACATCTCCGATCAGAAGATATCCTGATCTGCAGATCCACAGGATCATTAAGGATAACTTACGAGGCAGACTGATGCGTGAAGGCAGAACCGAACACTATGCTGAAATCCTTGATGAAGTTGCGAGGCAGTCCAGTGTATGCGAACGCCGCGCAGATGAGGCAGAGCGTGAATCAGACAAGCTGAAGAAAGCAGAATACATGTCCTACCATCTGGGAGAAGAGTTCGAGGGAATTATCTCAGGTGTTACCGGCTGGGGACTTTATGTGGAACTTCCGAATACTGTAGAGGGACTGGTTCATGTCAACACACTGCGTGATGACTATTATGTTTTTAATCAGGAGAGCTATGAACTTTGCGGTGAGATGACAAAGAAAGTGTACAAGCTGGGAGATAAGGTTCGTGTCCGCGTGGCAGATGCAGATAAGATGCTCAAGACTGTAGACTTTGAGCTGGTTTCTGATATCCGGGACGATGAAGAAGAGAATTAAATAAAAATGGCTTGGAGGATATTATGGCAAAGAAAAAAGGAATGAAGCTGATTGCCAATAATAAAAAGGCATTTCATGATTATTTTATAGAAGATACTTATGAAGCCGGCATTGCCCTTGCAGGAACAGAGGTAAAATCTCTGCGCATGGGTAAGTGTAGTATTAAGGAATCCTTTATACGTGTGGAAAACGGAGAGGTTTACATCTACGGAATGCATATCAGCCCTTATGAAAAAGGAAATATTTTCAACAAAGACCCGCTGAGAATCCGTAAGCTTCTGCTTCACAGATATGAGATCAATAAGATTGAAGCAAAGCTCAAAGAAAAAGGGTTAACTTTAGTACCTCTGAAAGTTTACTTCAAAGATAGCCTAGTAAAGGTAGAAATCGGTATGGCCCGAGGCAAGAAACTCTACGATAAGAGACAGGATATCGCAAAGAAAGACCAGAGAAGAGAAGCAGAGCGTGACTTTAAGGTTAAGAATCTATATTGATAATATTACCAAATCCTTTGGCTCAAAATTGTGAAATGTTATGAAAAAACTAATGGATATTGCAAAAATATTCGAAAATTCGTATAATCTATCATATAGATAAAAAAATAACAATTCATTTTTCAGGCAGATGAGCTGAAAGGAGTGGTGCCCTATGAAAACAATCACAATCAGCAGACAGTATGGAAGCGGTGGAAGACACATTGCAGCTTTGCTTTCAGAAAAATGGGAGTTCCCTGTTACGACAGTAAGCTTTTGCTGAAGGAAGCAGAGAGGCATGGAATCAGCCAGGAAATCATCAATGAATTTAAAGGCAAGACCAGTCTTCTCTATGCAATCGGAGTAATGATGTCGGAAGAATCGCAGGATAAAAAACGCCTGACAATTCCGGAGAAGATGTTTCATGCGCAAAAAGAGACAGTGAAGCGCCTGGCACAGGAAGGTCCATGTATTTTTGTGGGAAGATGTGCAGACCAGATCCTGAAAGATGATAATCAGCTGCTTCGTGTGTATATTTATGCATCTGATATGGAAGACCGTATTAAACGGATCAAGAAAAATAAGCATATTTCTCAGAGAGAGGCACTTGACAGAATTGCATATAAAGATCGTCAGAGAAGAGATTATTATAACTTTTATACAGGACATGAATGGGGAAAAATGGAAAACTATGATATCTGCCTGAATACTTCGGTTTTATCAGAGGAAGAATGTGTGGAACTTCTGATGAAGCTTGCAGAATAGAAATATATTAAATATGACCACAACGGGATGAGAAAGGACTGCCAGAGTAACATGGCAGTCCTTTCTGTTGGAGTATCCGCTGATTACAGTGCGTGTTTCCTTTTGTGCAATAATATGATATCAGGGTCAGATACCTTTTGATCCTGACATCATAATATGAAGTAGGAAAAAATGTGATTTTTTTATAAGAATGCGTCTGCAGGCAGAGACTTTAAAAATCTGAAAGTCTTAAAATTGTATGAAATCGGCAGAGGCTTAGTTGACAAGTTTTCGATACTCTGCAATAATAGGAAATTGAAAAAATGACATTGTTAAAAAGAAAAAGATATTCCATATAGCAGGAGGGAATATATTATGAAGAAACGTTATTTAATACTGGCAGGTCTTCTGGTAATGACAGTGGCAGCTGCCGGATGTGGTAAGAAAAAGACAACAGAGACAGCACCTGTAGAGGTAACAGCTACCCCGACTCCTGAGGTAACCAAGCAGTCGATATGGTGGATATGCAGCAGACAGCAGATGAAGACATAAAGAATATAATGGGAGAGAAGACTTCTACAGCATCTAAGATTGTGTTTGTAAATAATACAGGGGATGACATCCAGTCACTCTATATCCGCACTCATGTGGATGAAGACAGTGAGGATTATGATGCAGACGAGGATGGAGGATGGGAGATGATCTCATCAATGGAATGTTTACTCTGACAGATAAGGACAAGGCACTGTATTATATGCAGACTGCAAATACACAGACTGCAAATACACAGACATCAGGTACACAGACAACATCCAACAAGAGTACAGCTTCCTATGATATCCGTATTGCATATACAGATGAGGACAAGAATGAATGCTTTTTCCGCGATATTCCGCTTGGAACAATTTCGCAGATTACGTTATGTATGGATGGCACAGATGATGATGCGATCCCATATGCAAAATATCTGACAGGTACATCAACAAAAGAAGTATCCACGCTTGATGCGGTAAAGGAACGTCTTGGCATTACAGATGACAGTAAGTCAGAATCAGATTCCACAGACGACAGTGATAAGAATTCTACAGATAATTCTGATTCAGCAGATAATAATAACAGCGGTGACCAGAATACAGATGACAATGGAAATGGCAGTAATAATGGTTCTGATGATGGAAATGGTGGAAGCACAGATAATGGAAATGGTGGAAACGGCGGTGGTGGAAACACAGATCAGGATAACAATGGCGGCGATATGATTTCTACAGCAGAACAGTATATCGGTCAGTCTCTGGATGCACTGGAAAGCGCATGCGGTTCCCCACAGGGCAGCAGTTATGAGGATGATCCTGAGACAGGTAAAACAGGATTCCATTATTACAGCAATTTCACAGTTTCTACAACAGTTGATGAAAATGGTAATGAAATTGTTGCCGGAATATGGTAGAATAGAACTACGAATGTAACAGAGGAGGTATTCCGATCCTCTGTTACCTGCGATAAAATTAATTTCAGGAGACAGTTACTATGAAACGTGTATTATTAAAATTAAGCGGTGAAGCCCTTGCCGGTGAAAAGAAGACCGGATTTGACGAGGCGACTGTTATTGAAGTTGCAAAGCAGGTCAGGACAATTGCTGAGGAAGGACTGGAAATCGGCATCGTGATCGGCGGAGGTAATTTCTGGAGAGGACGCACCAGTGAGACTATCGACAGGAATAAGGCTGATCAGATTGGTATGCTTGCAACAGTTATGAACTGTATTTATGTATCTGATATCTGCAGATACCTTGGATTAAAGACAGAAATCTTTACACCATTTGTATGCGGTGCATTTACAAGCCTTTACTCTAAGGATGCAGTGGAAGCAAGCTTTGCACAGGGCAAGATCGTATTCTTTGCAGGCGGTACAGGACATCCTTACTTCTCCACAGATACAGCCACTGTACTTCGCGCAGTAGAGATCGAAGCAGAAGCAATCCTTCTTGCAAAAGCTGTTGACGGAATTTATGACAGTGATCCGAAGACAAACCCGAATGCAGTAAAATATGATGAAATTTCCATTGAAGAAGTAGTTGCAAAGAAACTGGCAGCTATGGATCTGACAGCATCGATCATGTGTATGGAACAGAAGATGCCGATGCTGGTATTTGCACTGGATGAAAAAGACAGCATCATCAATGCAGTACATGGCAAATTTGTCGGAACTAAGGTTACTGTATAAGTAAGGCTTATAAGTCAGTTTACAGAGAAAGTGTAATATAAAAACTATAAAAAGAGGGAGACGAACCTAATGGATGAGAGAATTCAGAAATATGAAGAGAAGATGAAAAAGACACTGGCAAGCCTTGAGAGCGAACTGGTTACAATTCGTGCAGGACGTGCGAACCGCATATCCTTGACAAACTCGCCGTAGATTATTACGGAGCTCCGACACCTCTTCAGCAGGTGGCAAATATCACTGTCCCGGAAGCTCGTATGATCCAGATCCAGCCATGGGAAAGCAGCCTGATCAAAGGAATTGAGAAAGCAATCCTTACCTCTGACCTTGGATTAAATCCAAGCAACGATGGTAAAGTAATCCGCCTTGTATTCCCGGAACTTACAGAGGAACGCCGTAAGGAACTGGTTAAAGATGTCAAGAAAAAAGGCGAAGCAGCCAAAGTAGCAGTCCGCAACATTCGTCGTGATGCAAATGATGCATTTAAGAAACTTGCAAAACAGGATGTATCTGAGGATGAGATCAAAGAACTTGAGGAGAAAATCCAGAAGAGCACAGATAAATATATCAAAGAAGTTGATGCGGCAGTGGATGCAAAGAGCAAAGAAATCATGACCGTATAAGGGAAACGAAAAGGAGAGCTCCATGAATGCGGGCTCTCTTTTTATCTGAATGAGATAATGGACCGGAAACTGTGGTTCATTATGATGAGACAGTAAGGTTAAAGGAATAACAGGATAAGAAAAGGAAACAAGAGTATGAATGTACCAAATCATATTGCCATTATTCTGGATGGTAATGGACGCTGGGCGAAGGCAAAGGGAATGCCCAGAAGCTACGGACATGTGAAGGGCTGTGCAAATCTGGAAACAGTCTGTGACTATATGAAGGAGCTGGGAGTTAAATATGTGACTGTATATGCTTTTTCCACAGAGAACTGGAAACGTTCCAAAGATGAGGTGGACGGTCTGATGAAACTGTTCCGAAGTTATCTGAAAAAATGTATTAAACTGGCAGATAAGAACAAAATGCGTGTCCGGGTGATCGGAGAGGTTTCGGCATTTGATCAGGATATTCAGGAAAGTATTGCACGTCTGGAACAATATTCTCAGAAATATGATGAAATCTATTTCCAGATTGCATTAAACTACGGCAGCAGAGATGAGATCATAAGAGGTATCCGCAAACTTGCTCAGGATGCTGCAGATGGAAAAGTAAAGCCGGAAGAAATTGATGAGCATGTTTTGACAATTACCTGGATACGGCAGGAATCCCTGATCCGGATCTGATGATCCGCACAAGCGGTGAATTGAGACTTTCCAATTTTCTGTTATGGCAGATGGCTTATACAGAATTTTATTTCACAGATGTGGCATGGCCGGATTTTAATAAAGCAGAGCTGATTAAGGCTATTGAGAAATATAATCAGAGAGACAGAAGATACGGCGGAGTTAAGGAGGAGTAAAGAATGTTTAAGACAAGACTCTTAAGCGGAATCCTGCTTGTGATTATTGCACTTGCCACTATTATCAGCGGTGATTATGTGCTGTTTTTCACACTTCTTGCGGTTTCTCTCATTGGAATGAGAGAATTGTACAGAGCAATGAAGGTGCAGGATGAGAAGATAAATCTGCTGGCAGCAGCAGGCTATTTAGGCGCAGTATTATATTATCTGGCAGTACTGCTTGATTTTGAGAGGTATGGAGTGCTGGCAATCATTTTCGGACTTGTGCTGCTCATGTTTGTATACGTGTTCACTTATCCAACCTATGAGGCAGGGCAGGTAATGCCTGCACTGTTTGGTATTGTGTATGTGGCAGTTATGCTGTCGTTTATTTATCTTACCAGAGAGCTTCCCGGTGGAAAGTTCCACGTATGGCTGATCTTTCTGTGCTCATGGGGATGTGATACCTGCGCATATTGTGTGGGAATGCTGATCGGTAAACATAAAATGGCACCTGTCCTCAGCCTAAGAAATCTGTGGAGGGAGCTGTGGGTGGTGTGGCAGGAGCTGCACTTCTTGGTGTGATCTATGCAGCAGCCACTCAGGGACCGATGCTGGAATATGCTGTGATCTGTGCAATCGGAGCGCTGATTTCCATGGTAGGCGATCTGGCTGCATCTGCGATCAAGAGAAATCAGGGGATTAAAGATTATGGAAAATTAATTCCGGGACATGGAGGAATCCTTGACAGATTTGACAGTGTGATCTTCACAGCACCGGTTATTTATTTCCTCTCTCTTGTGATGATTGAGATCTAGAGCGTGTCTGAAAAATCATTCCCGCAATCTGCACGCCCCACTTTGCGGGATATTTCACCCGAATTCAGTTGCCGTAGCCCGCTACGCGCCCTCATCCGGGCAAAATATCCCACAAAATTGTGACGCACATCTTGCAGAAAGCCTTTTTCAGACACGCTCTAATCTTGTAAAACATTGTAGCATTGTTTTGCCGAAAAATAAATAATATTGTACAAAATCAATAAAAAATTATGCGATATGT
>ENA-OQDF01001034-OQDF01001034.1-human-gut-metagenome-genome-assembly--contig:-NODE-1034-length-11530-cov-2.201175_pt1 | contig 11530 bp, 13 predicted proteins | sample MGYA00242769_ERZ504597 | MGnify/ENA primary metagenome ERZ504597 (study PRJEB26092, sample SAMD00036305) | human gut metagenome | host: Homo sapiens | study: EMG produced TPA metagenomics assembly of...
AGAATGTCAACTCGCGCTGCTTTCATTTTCAAAAGCGGGTGCAAAGGTAAGAACTTTAAAGCATTAACTTCCAAATATTTTCGGAAGTTTTTTTCATTTTTCTTTTCCAAGGCCGAAGTTCCGGAAGAAACCGATGGCAAAGAAGAGAAAAATGGAAGCTTACCGCTCCGTTTTACTGTCAGAATGTCAAAACATCGCCGCCTTCGTTCCCGAAAGCGGATGCAAAAGTAGGCCTTTTATGGACATCTGCAAAATTTATACACGGTTTTTTTGAGAGATTCCATGAACTTTTTTCATAACTCACTGATTGATAGATATGTTTTAAAGCATGTTTTTTAAAGGAAACTGGGATAAGGAAAGGAAGGGACACATTATATATATACGCGCGCGCAATACAAGCTCCAATTCATACCTTGACATAGACCACTGAACGACAGGCACCGCGCTTGCGGAACACAAAGAGAACTGACAATAAACCTGCGAAAGGCTACATCCGGAAAGCACGGAAACTAAACGGGAACTAATGAACAACTTTTCTCACCACAGATATGTTGCTTTCTTTCCACACCCGTGTTCTTTCTTACCACAGCTGTGGTAGGAAAGAAACACGGGTGTGGAAAGATTAGTTCTTAGGAGAAATAGATTCAGAAAGTAAGAAGACAGCAATTATACTCTGGCATTTTACAAACTAACTATCCATAAAGAACGAAATGACATACTTCAAAGATAAAAGAAAAGAGAATGAAATCTCCCATAATACTGTGACAAACCGAAAAACTCAGCGACAGATAGGGTAAATATCAACCTAATTATTTATCTTTGTTAGCTTTTAAAAGTTAGCATACTAAAAACAATAAAGTACAATGAAAGATTTTCTGAAGTTTACGTTTGCCACCATTACCGGCATCATCGTATCAGTCGTTGTTTTAGTTTTCATCAGTATTCTGGTGGTTTTCAGCATGGTATCATCTTCGGAGTCGGAAACGCAAGTACGCAAGAACTCCATTATGATGCTGGATTTGAATGGCGCACTGGCTGAACGCAGCCAAGACAATCCGTTCGATGCCTTATGGGAGACAATTATAAGACCTATGGCCTGGATGATGTCCTCTCCTCTATCAAAAAAGCAAAAGAGAATGACAACATTAAAGGTATCTATATAGAAGCAACTTCGCTGGGTGCAGGATTTGCTTCACGCGAAGAAATACGCAATGCATTGAAGGATTTCAAGGAATCGGGAAAATTCATCGTAGCTTATGGTGACAGCTATTCCCAAGGTCTTTATTATCTGTCAAGTGTAGCCGACAAGGTGTTGCTGAACCCGCAAGGTATGGTCGAGTGGAGGGGCTTGGCCGCTACCCCCATGTTCTTCAAGGATTTGCTGGCCAAAATCGGAGTGGAAATGCAGATATTCAAAGTAGGTACCTACAAATCGGCTGTAGAGCCTTTCATCTCTACCGAAATGAGCCCTGCCAACCGTGAACAAATCGACGCTTACCTGACCTCCATCTGGGGACAAGTGACCAATGATGTTGCAGAATCACGCAAAATATCTGTAGACTCACTGAACGCCATTGCCGACCGCATGTTGATGTTCTATCCCGCAGAAGAAAGTGTGCAATGCGGACTGGTCGATACATTAATATATAAGAATGATGTGCGCAACTACCTGAAAGCGATGGTAGGCATCGACAAAGACGACCGCATGCCCGTACTTGGTTTGCAGGACATGATTAACGTAAAGAAGAACGTTCCCAAAGACAAAAGTGGAAATGTGATTGCCGTATACTATGCCTATGGAGAAATTGACGGTGGTTCATCTTCTGCCTCCAGCGAAGAAGGCATCGACTCTAAAAAGGTGATTAAAGACCTGCGCAAGCTGAAAGATGACGAAGATGTAAAAGCGGTAGTATTACGCGTAAACTCACCGGGCGGAAGTGCCTATGGTTCAGAACAGATATGGTATGCCGTCAGCGAATTGAAGAAAGAGAAACCGGTCATTGTTTCCATGGGTGACTATGCAGCTTCAGGAGGTTACTACATTTCTTGTAATGCAGACACCATCGTGGCCGAGCCTACCACACTGACGGGTTCTATCGGCATCTTCGGCATGTTCCCCAACGCAAAGGGGCTGACTGATAAAATCGGGGTAAATTTTGATGTAGTGAAAACCAATAAATACGCAGACTTCGGCATGCTGACACGCCCGATGAATGACGGTGAAAAAGGGCTGATGCAAATGTATGTGAACAACGGATATGACCTCTTCCTCACCCGCTGCTCCGATGGCCGAGGCATCAGCAAGGAAGACCTGGATAAAATTGCCCAAGGTCGTGTATGGACCGGAAGCAAGGCCAAGGAACTAGGACTGGTCGACGAATTGGGTGGTTTGGACAAAGCTTTGGACATTGCCATTGCAAAGGCCGGAGTAGATGCCTATACCGTGATGAGCTATCCGAAAAAGGAAAGTTTCTTTGAAAGCCTGATGAACACCAATCCGGGTAACTACGTCAAAGCACGCATGCTGAAAGGCACAATGGGCGAGATATACCAGCAGTTCAGCGTCCTGGAGAATTTTGACAAATGTGACCGTATACAAGCACGTGTACCCTTTGAACTGAATATTCAATAAATGGAAGAAAACTTTATCAAGATATATCATTGGCTATATCCCCTATCATGGCTTTATGGAATAGGGGTATGCTTGCGAAATAAACTCTTTGACTGGGGCTGGCTCCGGTCAAAGAGTTTTGACGTTCCAGTAATATGCGTGGGCAACCTTGCTGTGGGCGGAACTGGCAAGACGCCACATACCGAATATCTGATAAAGCTATTACAAAAAACGGAGTGAATGTAGCCACCTCAGTCGGGGTTACAAGCGTAAAAGCCGAGGCTATGTACTGGCCGATGACAAGAGCAATGTACGGCAAATAGGTGACGAGCCGTATCAAATTAAAAATAAATTCCCCAATGCACGGGTAGCGGTAGACGAAAACCGTTGTCACGGCATTGAGCAACTGCTGAAACTGGGAAATCCCACTGTAGAAGCCATCATCCTGGACGACGCCTTCCAACATCGCCATGTAAAAGCCGGACTGAACATTCTACTAACCGATTTTCACCGGTTACTATGCGATGATGCCTTGCTCCCTGCCGGAAGACTCCGCGAACCTTCAAGCGGTAAAACCGGGCACAGATGGTCATCGTCACCAAATGTCCGGATGACATCAAGCCGATAGACTTCAACATCATAGCCAAACGGCTCCACCTCTATCCATACCAACAACTGTATTTCTCCAGATTCCGCTATGGAATGTTGACCCCGCTATTTCCCGAGAAAACGAACAGCAGGGAAGTGCTCTCCTCCCTCACCGGAGACGAGCAAGTACTGCTGGTGACAGGCATCGCCTCCCCCGCCCCCTTGCAGAAAGAAGTGGAATCTTACACGCCGCACGTCAAATTGCTGTCATTTGATGACCATCATGACTTTACTCCCAAGGATTTATTGCAAATAAAGGAACAATTCCTGCACCTGGAAGAGTGGAAAAGACTGATAATCACCACGGAGAAAGATGCGGCAAGGCTGAAACTCCATCCCGCACTGGACGAAACACTAAGCCGTACATCTACGTGCTGCCGATAGAAATAGAAATTTTACAAAATCAACAATATATATTTAACCAAAACATTATTGGCTATGTTAGAGCGCATTCAAGAAACAGCAGCCTTTCTGAAGGGAAAGATGCACACCCAGCCTGAGACAGCAATCATCCTCGGTACCGGACTCGGCAGTCTTGCCGGTGAAATCACTGAAAAGTATGAGATAAGGTACGAAGAAATCCCCAACTTCCCCGTCTCTACCGTAGAGGGACACAGCGGAAAACTTATCTTCGGCAAACTGGGCCATAAAGACATCATGGCGATGCAGGGACGTTTCCATTTTTACGAGGGCTATTCCATGAAGGAAGTAACCTTCCCGGTACGTGTAATGCGCGAACTGGGTATCAAGACCTTGTTCGTTTCCAATGCCAGTGGAGGCACAAATCCGGATTTTGCGATCGGCGACCTGATGATTATCACCGACCATATAAACTACTTCCCCGAACATCCATTGCGTGGCAAAAACATACCTTACGGCCCTCGTTTCCCGGATATGAGCGAGGCCTATGACAAAGAGCTGATTCGTAAGGCCGACGCCATTGCAGCAGAAAAGGGCATCAAGGTTCAGCACGGTGTCTATATCGGTACGCAAGGTCCCACATTCGAAACACCTGCGGAATACAAGATGTTCCATATTCTGGGTGCCGATGCAGTGGGCATGTCCACCGTGCCGGAAGTCATCGTGGCAAATCATTGCGGAATCAAAGTGTTCGGCGTATCTGTCATTACAGACTTGGGGGTAGAAGGTAAAATCGTAGAAGTTTCTCACGAAGAAGTGCAGAAAGCTGCAGACGAGGCACAACCGAGAATGACAGAGATTATGCGTGAATTGATTAATAGAGCATAAGAAAGCATGAGAACAGAAATAGCTACCCTCGGTGAATTCGGCCTCATCCGTCACCTCACCGAAGGCATTGAACTAAAGAATGAGTCGAGCCGATATGGTGTCGGAGATGATGCTGCCGTCCTCTCCTACCCGGCCGAAAAGGAAGTGCTCGTTACTACCGACTTGCTGATGGAAGGCGTCCATTTCGACCTTGTGTATGTACCGCTCAAGCATTTGGGGTATAAATCGGCCGTAGTCAATTTCTCCGATATCTATGCCATGAACGGCACACCGAAGCAGATTACCGTTTCCTTGGGCATATCCAAGCGTTTCAGTATAGAAGACATGGAGGAACTCTATGCCGGCATCCGTTTGGCTTGCGAAGAATATGATGTTGACATCGTGGGAGGAGACACCTCCGCTTCCTATACCGGGCTTACCATCAGCATCACCTGCATAGGCGAGGGTGAGAAAGGAAAAGTGGTCTACCGCAATGGTGCCCGCGAAACCGACCTGATTTGCGTCAGCGGCGACTTGGGTGCCGCCTACATGGGACTACAGCTTTTGGAACGCGAAAAGGCGGTGCTCAAAGGAGGTGACAAAGACTTGCAACCGGACTTCTCGGGGAAGGAGTATCTTCTGGAACGTCAACTGAAGCCCGAAGCACGCCGTGACATCATTCAGAAACTGGCAGAAGAAGGTATACAACCCACCTCCATGATGGATATATCGGACGGACTTCTTCGGAATTACTGCATATCTGTACCCAAAGCAAAGTGGGTTGCCGAGTTTACGAAGAACATATTCCTATCGACTATCAGACGGCTGTAATGGCAGAAGAATTCAATATGAACTTGAGCACTTGTGCACTGAACGGAGGCGAGGATTATGAGTTATTGTTCACCGTCCCCATTGCCGACCATGAAAAGGTTGCCGAAATGGAAGGCGTCAAGCTGATTGGCCATATCACCAAACCGGAATTAGGCTGCGCCCTAATTACCCGTGACGGTCAAGAGTTTGAACTCAAAGCACAAGGATGGAATCCTTTGAAGGAAGAAGAAGCGGAAAAGCATAACTATAAAACTTTTCAGTATTTTTCTCAAATCATAAACGCTGATAAATTAGCCATATAGCCAATTATCAGCGTTTTTATTATGAAAGCTATTGCATAGTCCAAAGTTTCACTACCTTTGCAACCGCAAAAGAGATAAACATGGTGCCATAGCTCAGTTGGTAGAGCAAAGGACTGAAAATCCTTGTGTCCCCGGTTCGATTCCTGGTGGCACCACCCAAACAAAAGTCAAATCGCTAATTCTCACGGAGTTAGCGATTTTTCTTTTAGTCCCTACAGGGCGTAGTCACTATAATAGTCACTATCTAAATCGCTATAAACCACGATAAATCGGCTTGATTAAACGGTATTAAAAAGTAGCGTTTAATTTTAAATCCGATTAAACTCTACATTAAATCCTCCGCAAAATAATAGTGACTATCGGCGTGGTGCGTTGAGATAGTCACTATTTCATTCTTACATTGTAAGCCGTGTGCCCGACTGACGATCGTCGATGTCGTCGTAGCGGGAGCGGTTGCCGACTTCGTGCTCGCGCTTGTAGCCGGATGAGCCGGAACTTACATTGAGGGAAGATAGTGCGTTGGCAAGGTTTAATGTGAACACTTGCGAGATTTCCGGGGAGTAGTCCTGTGGTCGGGAAGGGAGAATACGGACTCCGGCTTTTGATTGGGTATTCTGTTTTATTCTGTCTTTAACCGCCTCGGCATCCTTTCGAGTAAGATGCAGCATGGCTATTGACAGCAGGAAATCCTGTCGGGCCTGTTCGTCAGTATGGAGCGAACGGAACTTGGCTTCTTCCTCGGGAGTTAAGTCTATCAATGGAATATAGCCGTCTGTCAGTGCTACGCGGAGGCAGTAGTTGCCGTTTCTATGTTTGACAACTGCCATGCCTTTTATCCTCTCTTGATGGTTGTATATAGGATGGCGCATGAGATATTCGGTTAATATCTCCTCGGAGAACATCGTGGCTGCTATTGTCAGACCTACATCCTCGCGCTCGTCATCTTTCACGCCGTTATACCATGCGTACTGCCTCTGTGAGATTGGCTTGCGGTACGTCGAGCCGTCTTTGACATTGATGAGCATATAGTTCCCTTTGCCGTCTTTGCCCACCTCGACAGTGAACAGGTCGCGGTACACGTCAAGCGGCGACGGTTTCCTTTGCGGCTTGATGGCGAAATCAATAAGCTCCGACAGTTTTATCACCTTGCTGCCATCGAAAGCTATCTTTTCGGCATGGTCGATTATACTGCAGCCTCTCACCCTGCCGTCCTTGTCCTTCTGGAAACTGATGTCTATGCCAAACTTTGTCTTGAGGACATCAATGAGAGTCTGTATGCGCTGGCAGTTCTCCTCGCTCAACGGCTTGCCGTCGGTTATTCAAGTATTTTGCGGATGTCGGTGTTCAGTTTTGCTTTTACCGGCTTTCGCTTCTTACCTTTTGACACTTTGACATTATCAACACTTTGACATTTTCCATCGGCTATCTCACTCTTGTATTTCCGGATTATGGCGCGAAGCTGCGTAGCGCGGTCTTTGCGCTTGGGGCTGTTCTTGGTGATTCGATTGAGAATGTCGCTGATGGCGATATTCCCGGCATTGCCGCCACACTTGAACAGACGGTAGTCGTCGAGCGATTTCTCTATCTTGTAGCCGTGAGCCTTAACTATATTGGCAAACTGCCCCTCCGTTTCGTAGTCGTAGCCGAAAATACGCTCTATGTCTTACTGATGTCAGGCGCGAGTATGCGGTTGGCACACTCGTTAAGCCTGCGCCTGTCCTGATGGTCAGAAATGGCATAACCGTTAGGCTTTATTCTCGTCGAGAGAATATGCACATGATTGTTGCCGGTATCATGATGGGCGTAAACAAAATACGGCTGACGGGCATAGCCCATCCCCTCCATAAGCTCACGCGCGAAGTCGGTGAGTTCTTCCGGCGACATGGCGCGTCCTTTCACAGAGGCCGACACATGGAACTGAAAACGTGTCGTCTTTGTATTGCCATAAGTCTTAGAGTTTTCTTTCAGATACCTCTCGACTTCTGCCGAGCATCAAGGCCGAAACGGTGCAGCGTCTCGACATTGTGGCGCAACGCCTCGCTGACGTTCTCCATCGCCATAAGGGTTGCCACACCATCAGCAATCTTTTTCTCGTTATATCGAGCGCCGGGGAAACCGCCGCCGGACACATCGTTGAGCTTCTTGACTATCATTTCCCTGATATTATCATGTTATAGAGGTAAGTCAGCATCTGCCGGATTTTATCGGTATCCTCGCAAAACTGACCGAAGGAAGAAGATCTGCCGCCCGCAACGAGTAAGGACTCATTTTCTGCTGTTCGTTGATGTGCTTTGCAACCTGATTTGTGTTGGTACCGGTCCGTTCTATGAGCTTGATAGCGGACTTGATCAAGGCAAACATCCGGGGATTATCGTGGTCGGTAATCGGCTGCTCTTCATATTTGAGTGTGGCGCAGCGTACAAACGCGCTTAGGTTGCCATCGGTATATCTGTCGGCTCTTGACTGTATTTCTGCGTGTGTCTGCGAATCGACACGTATTTTTATAGTAATGGATTTTTTATCCGTCATAGAGATTGACTTTTTAAGATAGATTGGTTTGATAGATTGGTGAATTGAATATTGATACAATGAAGGCTGTGTGACTTGATGACTTGGAACCCTGATGTCTTGATGATTTGATGACCTGGTACCTTGATGATAAATACCTGAATGTCTCAATCATCTGATTACCCAATGCTCCGTTACCCGATGATACATTATCCAATGACTCATTATAACATTATCCCATGTACCGATTATCCGATGTACCGATGACCGATAAACCGAAGTATCACGGTTCATGATAAACGCGATGCTGAATAATCTATCAACCGCAGATTTTCAGTCTATCATCATTCATTTTTCAGTCTATAATCGTTCACGGACAATGTATCATTAGACAAAAGACTGCGAGTTTCGAGCTGGATTGACCCTCCCTCGGGGGAGGCGGGATTGCCGTTGTGGACACAATCGGCATATCTTGCAAAGCAAGGTCGATACTCCAAATCAGGCGTGAGTAACCGGGGTGTCTCAGTCAGTTCGACCTCGGTCGAAAATGTCATAATGTCAAAAGTTCATAGTGTCAGCGCATGCGTCATATTTTATGATAGCAACCGTGTGACTTTTTCTTCACGAATCCTCGGCCTCCGTCTCTCAGGAATCTCTTGACCGAGGATTCAGAGATTCCGAGTTGCAGAGCTTCCCGGACAGCTTCTGCCGTGGTGAACGAATCCCTGAGGTTTCCGAGTAACTCGGTGAACCGGTTGTCGAGGATGCCGGTTTCAATCTCCGGAGCAATCCGGCTCTCCATGTTTCTGAAATATTCGGTGAGCCTTATGGCGAGTTCGGCAGTTTTCGGTTCAATTTCATTCATTCCCGATTCTCCACAGATACCGTGCATAATCTGTATGACCAGACAGAAGCGGACGAGATAAGTTTCCAGTTTGCCGCACAACGCCCTGACAGCATCCGAATCCGTTTCAGCATAGGCTTTGTTATTGACCTCGTCTTTCCATTGAATTACGCGGAGCTTCGCCTCTTGGGAAAACATTAGCTCTATTGAGGTTGCTTTTCCCTCTTGGTCTGTTGAAGGAGTGACTGTTACCACCTTTCGGATAATTCGCTCCCATTCTTCAAGAACGCCGTCCGGCATGGCGGTGTCGTTCCACGACGGCATCTTGTCAATTTCGGGATAGACTTCAGAAAACGTGATGAAAAGCCATTCATCATTCGCTTGCCGCCGAACTGTTCGCCCAAACGCCCGGGCTGCGTAGAGCCGATAATCGAACAGTAGGGATTGGAGAGGAAGATATGCTCGTTGCTTGACTTTCGGCTGTACTTGAAAGGCGTGCCGCTGAACAGACTGAGAAAGTAGCCCTCGTCCGAACGTTATAGCGGTTGAAATTGGAAAGAAGGCTGTCTATCTCATCCTTGTAAATCAGCACTCCGCGTGGATTGTCGCGCAACGCTCCGATAAGAGCCTCTACGGTCGAGTCAACCACCACATGGCATTTTCGCTGAGGCATCTTCATTTCTTCAGGTAGAGAATATCTCTCACGCTGCTTTGCCGACATGCGTTCCCACCGGCGGAAGGTTTCCATCTCCTTACAATATAACACGTCATACTCTCCGTCGAGTTTGAGAAGAGGTGCGACCGCCTGTTGCAAAGGCGGAGTCTTGCCGCAGCTCGGCGAGCCGACAAGCACCATGTAGATTATCGGTCGGCTTACCCACCCGGTCATGAAGCGGACTGACCATGTGTTGCCCATAGCAGCCGCGAATACCGTAAGGAATGAAGCCGCTGTGAAATCAACATTATAGTTCTCATACTCCTCAAGAGCCTCGATGATGTCTCGGATAGCTTCGGGAATATCTCTAAAGGGAAAGAAGGAGTTTCGGCAGTTTTACCGGAAACGCTGGTAAAGGCAATGCTATCCTCCTCGATCAATCCACATCCGGCTTCCAATGGAACGCGTGGATGGTTGTAATAGCCATTCGCTTTCATGGTGCTTGGATATTGATGTTACGTTGTCCGAGAGCTTTGCGTACCTCATATTCCGGATACATAATCTTGTTGCCGGTCTTGACAGGTTTGAGGATTCCTTTGTTCGCCCAATGCCATAGTGTTGCATCGCACACTCCGAAAAGTTCCTTGACTTCGGTTTTGGTGAGCATTCGTTCCTTCTTTGCAGCCTCTACCATTGAACCGAGTTCATCCTTTGCCCGACGGATCAGGTCTTCGGAAAACGCCTTGAGGTCTTCGGCGCTCATCTCTACCTTGACGTGAGCGCGACCTTCATTGAGAATATCTAAAAGATCTTGCATATTTATGTCTATTGCCATCATTTTTTGGGCGCCTCCGCTGACGGCTTAAGACGGAAACGCCACCGCTCCGAAATGGAACGATGGCGCAAAAGTATAGCGTAATTTCTTGGATTAAAAAGAATTGGCGATTCGTTAAGTTCGCGAACTCTAAAACGAATCAAACGAATTGAAAAGAGGCTATTTCAGTCTACTCCATCAGTGCTGATTCGCAAAATATCAGTCTTTATAGAATCAATAGCGAAGCGATGTTCAGGCTCGTCTTTGATGAATTGCTTGCGATTGGGGATAAGCCTTGGAGTGTGCTTACACTCTTCTGTACCTGACGGCCGCCGACTATTTTGCATTCAGGGAATGTGGCGGATAGTATCCCGACAAATCGCTTGACAGGTGTTGACGGAGCCAGTTCGCCAGACTCGACAAGTGCGACATATAAGTGTGCGATGTCAACGCCACGGATATGTGTTTCTATCCATTTGCCAATGCGCTTAACAATCTCACTGTCGTGAGATGCCAAAAGGGAAAGAAGGTCATGGGGCAATTCCGTATTCTCCGTAATTTTAGCGGTCGGTTTAGATTCGTCGATGCCTCCACGCCCAATCAGCCAATTGCCGTTATCGATACTTTTTCGATAATCAAGATACTCCTTCAAATCCTTGCGCGAGCGTCGTTTGTCTTCAACTTCCCTCGCAAGAAATGCCTTCAGGAACTTTGCAAGCTGCCACTGGTACTGTTTGTTGTCAATCGACAGTGCCGCTTCCTCAATATTATCCACCATCATTTCAGAAGAGCGTCCATATTTGAGCCATGCGGCAAAGGGCAACCGGTATTTAGCCCATTCACTCCCTTCTGCCTGTTCGCCAAATATCTTCTCAGCAAAATCCGACTCTTGAAGAATCTTCAAAAGCTCATCCAAGTCCATATTGTCAAGGTCAATCATATTCTCCAGCCGTTTTTGGAACTCCGGCGACGTATTAAACGCAGCCGAACCCAACAGAAACACCTCCAGCAAGTCCGCTTCGCCCATCGCCGCAGCAAACTCGCCATACTCCTGAGGATGTTCCTCCATCCACGCCTCATATCAAACTTC
>ENA-OQDF01001035-OQDF01001035.1-human-gut-metagenome-genome-assembly--contig:-NODE-1035-length-11527-cov-1.925877_pt1 | contig 11527 bp, 12 predicted proteins | sample MGYA00242769_ERZ504597 | MGnify/ENA primary metagenome ERZ504597 (study PRJEB26092, sample SAMD00036305) | human gut metagenome | host: Homo sapiens | study: EMG produced TPA metagenomics assembly of...
CCGTCCCCGAACTTGACCCGCACCTTAATCCAGAATACAACTTTGAAACCTTCATCGAAGGCTACAGCAACAAGCTGTCGCGCAGCGTTGCAGAAGCTGTCGCTCTTAATCCGGCTAAAACAATCTTCAATCCGCTGTTCCTATACGGAGCATCAGGTGTAGGCAAAACCCATCTTGCCAATGCTATCGGAACCAAAATCAAGGAACTATACCCGGAGAAAAGGGTATTGTATGTATCTGCACACCTATTCCAAGTGCAATACACCGATTCCGTACGTAACAATACGACTAACGACTTCATCAACTTCTACCAGACCATTGATGTTCTAATCATTGATGATATTCAGGAATTTGCCGGCGTAACCAAAACACAGAATACATTCTTCCATATCTTCAACCATCTGCATCAAAACGGCAAGCAGCTTATCCTTACCTCCGACCGTGCACCGGTATTGCTACAAGGCATGGAAGAGCGTCTGATCACACGTTTTAAATGGGGAATGGTAGCTGAGCTGGAGAAACCTACCGTAGAGCTCCGCAAGAACATTCTGCGCAACAAAATACACCGTGACGGCCTGCAGTTCCCCCAAGAAGTGATTGACTATATTGCAGAAAACGTGGGCGACAGTGTACGTGACCTGGAGGGCATCGTCATTTCCATTATGGCACATTCCACCATATACAATAAAGAAATAGACCTGGAACTGACGCAACGTATCGTACGCAAGGTGGTGAACAGTGAAAGCAAAGCAGTAACTGTCGATGAAATCATCAACACCGTATGCAAGCATTTCGGATTGGAAACAGCCACCATCCACACAAAATCCAGAAAGCGGGAAGTGGTGCAAGCACGACAAATAGCCATGTATTTAGCCAAAAACATATACAGAGTTCTCTACTGCAAAAATTGGTGCGCTAATTGGACATAAAGACCATGCCACTGTATTGCATGCATGCAAAACCATCAAAGAGCTGAAAGAGGTAGACAAATCATTCCGTGCGGAAATCGACGAGATTCAAGCCGCAACTGAAAAAAGGATAAGAATAAAGGATTAGGGATTAAGGATAAAGGATTAAATGCAGCTAAGTATGCATTAGCTTAACCCCTTATCCCTAATCTTCCCTAATCCTTAATTTTCAAAATCCCTGCTTTTTCATTATCTTCCAAAGATTCTCCGACATTGTCTCACTGTCTTTCTTCGTATAACGCACATCTGTAAAAACCTGCGCCAGCGTTTCCTTATTGTTCTCCAAGATGAACTGCTTGTTCTCAGGAAGCGATTCTTTATAGGCATACAACCGGTCAATGTCCTGAGGAGTATAATCATGATAAAACTCTTCGTGTACAATGGCCTCCAGCGGTAAACGGTCCACTTGTTCCGGCTGTTCGGCAGGCCATCCCACTGTGACTGTCGTGATGGGAAACACCAATTCCGGTAACTTCAACGCTTCGACAATCATCTGAGGGTTGTAAGTGGTAGTTCCCAGATAGCAAATGCCCAACCCCTTCTTCTCGGCAGCCACGCAAAAAGTCTGTGCCACCAGCAAGGTATCGACAGCCCCCGTCACAAACCACTCAAAGTTGTTGTATCCCGGCTCAGCCTTACGTTGCTCACACCACTTGCTGAAACGGCGCAAATCTATGCAGAAAGTAAGCACTACCGGCGCCGTCTGAACCATCGGCTGATTGAAATGTGCAGGCGCCAGTTTGGCTTTACGCTCTGCATCACGCGTCACAATCACACTATAAACCTGCATGTTTCCGACTGTAGAAGCCCGGAAAGAGGTTTCAAGCAAATCATTTAACAAATCAGCAGAAATATCCTTCTGCTGGTATTTTCGGATTGTTCTCCTTTGTTTCAAGCTTTCCATTCTTTCTTTTTTTGCAAAGATAATGTAATCCACGAAAAATTCATTCAAGAGTTCACACTTTTTTCATCATCATATATCCGGAATAAAATACATCTTTCAACAAGAAATGAACAATTATTATCTTTACGAGCAGATAAAAGTAACCTTATGTTCGACTAAACCGAGAACCTTTCAGCCCAACAAGTTGTTAATAAATTCCATTTTGGAAAACTTATTCGTTTACTCAAAGCATTAAAACATTATAAACCAACAAATTAATACCAATCAACAGAAAACTATCCACCGGTTAATAAAACATTCATTTTAATTTTGCCAAATTGAAAAACATTCATAGCTTTGCAAATGCATTTGTTAACAATAAGTACAACTTCTACAATTTTACTTATTTGTAACTAATCCTAAGAGATACAACACTGTGGAAAAGAAAAATTATTCTTATGACGAAGCCTACGGAGAATCTTTAAAATACTTCCAAGCGACGAGTTGGCTGCCAGAGTTTGGGTAAACAAATATGCAGTCAAAGATTCTTCGGAAATATTTACGAAAAGTCTCCGGAAGACATGCATTGGCGAATAGCCAATGAGATAGCCCGCATTGAGGCCAAATATCCCAATCCATTAAGTTCAGAGGAACTTTTCGGCTTGCTCGACCACTTCAAGTACATTGTTCCACAAGGAAGCCCGATGACCGGAATTGGAAACAACTATCAGGTAGCTTCTCTGTCCAACTGCTTTGTTATCGGTGTGGACGGTGAAGCGGATTCTTATGGTGCTATCTTCAAGATAGACGAAGAACAAGTACAGCTGATGAAACGCCGTGGCGGCGTGGGACACGACTTATCCCATATCCGTCCGAAAGGTTCACCGGTAAAGAACTCGGCACTGACCTCCACCGGCTTGGTTCCCTTCATGGAACGCTATTCAAACTCTACGCGCGAAGTAGCTCAAGATGGACGCCGCGGCGCACTGATGCTCAGTGTATCCATCAAACACCCCGACTCGGAAGCCTTCATCGATGCCAAGATGACCGAAGGCAAAGTGACCGGAGCCAACGTCTCTGTAAAACTGACCGACGACTTCATGCAGGCCGCCATCGAAGGCAAACCATATACACAGCAATATCCGATTGACGCCACAGAGCCGGCATTCCAAAAAGACATTGACGCATCCGCATTATGGAAAAAGATTGTGCACAATGCATGGAAATCGGCAGAACCCGTGTATTGTTCTGGGATACCATATTAAAGGAATCCGTGCCCGACTGCTATGCAGACCTGGCTACCGTACCGTATCCACCAATCCATGCGGTGAAATTCCACTGTGCCCATACGACTCCTGCCGTCTGCTCGCCATCAACCTTTACTCATACGTAGTCAATCCGTTCAAGCCGGACGCCTATTTTGACTTTGAGCTATTCAAGAAGCATGTAGCTTTGGCCCAACGCATCATGGACGACATCATCGACCTTGAACTGGAGAAGATAGAGCGCATCATGAGCAAGATAGATGCCGACCCCGAAAGCGAAGACGTGAAACATACAGAACGCGTTTTGTGGCAGAAAATTTACAAGAAAAGCGCCCAAGGCCGCCGTACCGGTGTAGGTATCACGGCAGAAGGCGACATGCTTGCCGCCCTGGGATTGCGTTATGGTACTGAAGAGGCAACCGAGTTCTCGGAGAAGTACACAAGACGGTGGCACTCAACGCCTATCGCTCCTCCGTAGAAATGGCCAAAGAGCGCGGCGCATTCGAGGTATACGATACAGAACGCGAAAAGAACAATCCGTTCATCAACCGTCTGCGCGAAGCCGACCCGGAAATGTACGAGGAGATGAAGAAGTACGGACGCCGCAACATTGCCTGTCTGACCATCGCCCCGACCGGCACCACCAGCCTGATGACTCAAACCACCTCCGGTATCGAGCCCGTATTCCTGCCCGTGTACAAGCGCCGCCGCAAAGTGAATCCCAACGATACGAACGTCCATGTGGACTTCATCGACGAAACCGGGGATGCCTTTGAAGAATATATCGTGTTCCACCCCAAGTTCGTGACTTGGATGGAAGCACAAGGATACAACCCCGCCAAACGCTACACGCAGGAAGAAGTGGATGCCATGGTAGAGAAATCACCTTATTATAAAGCAACCTCCAACGACGTGGACTGGCTGATGAAAGTCAAGATGCAGGGACGTATCCAAAAATGGGTGGATCACTCTATCAGCGTAACCATCAACCTGCCGAACGACGTAGACGAAGACCTCGTGAACCGTCTGTATGTAGAAGCATGGAAATCCGGCTGCAAGGGCTGTACGGTTTACCGCGACGGTTCGCGTTCCGGCGTGCTCATCTCTACCAAGAGTGACAAGAAGTCCGAACTTCCCCCGTGCAAACCGCCTACGGTCGTTGAAACACGTCCCAGAATATTGGATGCAGACGTTGTCCGCTTCCAGAACAACAAGGAGAAATGGGTGGCATTCGTCGGCTTGCTGGACAATCATCCCTACGAAATATTCACCGGTGTGCTGGATGATGATGAAGGCATCATCCTGCCGAAGAATGTGGTGTCGGGCCACATCATCAAGAATGTGGATGAGCACGGAAACAAGCGTTACGACTTCCAGTTCGAGAACAAGCGCGGATACAAAGTCACCATCGAGGGTCTGTCCGAGAAGTTCAACAAAGAGTATTGGAACTATGCCAAGCTGATTTCCGGTGTATTGCGCTACCGCATGCCTATCGAGCAGGTCATCAAGCTGGTAGGTTCACTGCAACTGGACAGCGAAAACATCAACACCTGGAAGAACGGTGTGGAACGCGCCCTGAAGAAATACATCCAGGACGGCACGGAAGCCAAAGGCAAGAAATGCCCCAACTGCGGCAACGAAACACTGGTTTACCAAGAAGGTTGCCTCATCTGCAAGACGTGCGGAGCTTCCCGCTGTGGATAATCCCACGGCAAGCACAAACGTTTGCATAGGAATTTAAATGACTTAGATAACGGTAGCTGCATGATTATGAGGAATAATTTCTATACTTGCATAATCATTGCAGCTATTGCTATTTCTAAATCTAATATAATATGACACTAATATTCAATATCGAGTATCGCACCAGCTGGGGTGAAGAAGTCAAAGTCCTGGGTTCCATCCCGGAACTTGGCAACAACCAGCCCGACAAAGCCACCCCCCTGCACACTGTAGACGGCATTCACTGGACCGCGGAAGTGGATATCCAGATTCCCTGCAATGGAAACGTCGAATACAGTTACCACATCTATCGAGATGGCAGAACCATACGGACAGAGTGGAACAGCCTGCCGCGCATCCTGCACGTTGCAGACAATCCGAAGAAAGTTTACCGCATAGAAGATTGTTGGAAGAATCTGCCCGAACAGCAGTATTTTTATACATCCGCTTTCACAGAATCCCTGCTGGCGCATCGCGAACGCAGTGCCACCCCGAAAAGCTACAAAAAGGGGTTGCTGATAAAGGCGTACGCCCCTGCATAGACAGTGACCATTGCCTGGCACTCTGCGGAAACCAGAAGGCGCTGGGTGACTGGAACCCGGACAAAGCTGCCTTATGAACGACATCGACTTCCCCGAATGGCAGGTAGAAGTGGATGCCGGGTAAAATCAGCTTCCCGCTGGAGTATAAATTCGTCCTTTACAACAAGAAAGAGCGCCGTGCCGTGGCCTGGGAGAACAATCCCAACCGCTATATGGCCGACCCGCAGATAGCCGCCAACGAAACGCTGGCTGTCGGCGACCGTTATGTATACTTCAATCTTCCTGCATGGAAAGGTTCCGGAGTAGCCGTACCCGTATTCTCCCTACGCTCCGAGAAAAGCTTCGGTGTAGGCGATTTCGGCGACTTGAAGCGCATGATTGACTGGGCAGTTGCCACCAATCAGAAGGCGGTGCAGATTCTGCCATCAACGACACTACCATGACGCATACCTGGACAGACTCCTACCCTTACAGTAGCATCTCCATCTATGCCTTCCATCCCATGTACACCGACCTGAAGCAGTTGGGCAGCTTGAAGGACAAGAAGGTGATGGCCGAATTCAACAAACGCCAGAAGGAACTGAATGCCCTGCCGCCGTGGACTACGAAGCTGTGAACAAGACAAAGTGGGAATACTTCCATCTCATCTTCAAGCAGGAAGGGGAAAAGGTGCTGGCCTCGGATGCTTTCCGTAATTTCTACGAAGCCAACAAGGAATGGTTGCAGCCATATGCCGTCTTCAGCTACCTGCGTGATGCCTACAAGACCCCGAATTTCCGCGAGTGGCCCAAGTATGCCACCTACGATGCCAAGGAGATAGAAACATTGTGCCGGCCGGACTCTGCCGACTATCCGCATATCGCCATCTACTACTACATCCAGTTCAATCTGCACCTGCAACTGCTTGCCGCCACCGAGCATGCGCGCGCCAACGGCGTAGTGCTGAAAGGCGACATCCCCATCGGCATCAGCGCAACAGTGTGGAAGCCTGGAAGGAAGCCCACTACTTCAACCTGAACGGCCAAGCCGGCGCACCGCCCGATGATTTCTCCGTGAACGGGCAGAACTGGGGCTTTCCCACCTACAACTGGGATGTCATGGAGAAAGACGGCTATGCCTGGTGGATGAAGCGTTTCCACAAAATGGCAGAATACTTCGATGCTACCGCATAGACCACATCCTTGGCTTCTTCCGCATTTGGGAGATACCGATGCACGCCGTACACGGGCTGTTGGGACAATTCGTCCCGCCCTGCCCATGACGCGCGAGGAGATAGAAAGCTACGGCTGGCATTCCGCGAAGACTTCTTCCTGAAGCCCTATATCCATGAGTACTTCCTCGGACAAATCTTCGGCCCGCATACAGACTATGTGAAGCAGACCTTCATAGAGCCGACAGACACGTGGGAGGTTTACCGCATGCGTCCCGAGTTCGACACCCAGCGCAAGGTGGAAGCCTACTTTGCCGGAAGACGGACGATGACAGCATCTGGATTCGTGACGGGCTTTACGCCCTTATCAGCGATGTGCTGTTCGTGCCCGACCGCAACAATCCGCACGAATACCATCCGCGCATCGGCGTGCAGCACGACTACATCTACCGCGCACTGAACGATTGGGAAAAGGCTGCCTTCAACCGGCTGTATGACCAGTACTACTATCACCGCCACAATGACTTCTGGGGACAGCAAGCCATGAAGAAACTACCGCAACTGACACAGTCCACGCGCATGCTGGTATGCGGTGAGGACTTAGGCATGATTCCCGATTGCGTGGCATGGGTGATGAACGACCTGCGTATCCTTTCCCTGGAGATACAACGTATGCCGAAAGACCCGAAACAAGAATTCGGCCACACTGACTGGTATCCGTACCGTTCGGTCTGCACCATCTCCACGCACGACATGTCTACCCTGCGCGGCTGGTGGGAAGAAGACTTCCAACAGACGCAGCGTTACTACAACACCATGCTCGGGCACTACGGTGCCGCACCGGCAACGGCCACGCCGGAGCTCTGCGAAGAAGTGGTTCGCAATCACCTCCATAGCAACTCCATCCTCTGCATCCTCTCCCTGCAAGACTGGATGTCCATGGACGGCAAATGGCGCAACCCGAACGTACAGGAAGAACGTATCAATATTCCTGCCAACCCGCGGCACTACTGGCGCTGGCGCATGCACCTGACACTGGAACAACTGATGAAGGCAGAAAGCCTGAACGAGAAAATAAGGAGCATGATAGAAAGCACCGGAAGATAAGAAAGGATTCTTAGCAAAGCATTATTTTAGGCACGGATTACATGGACAATCACGGATAATATTGAAAGCAACCGTGATAACCCGTATAATTCCGTGCCTAAAATAATTCGATAAGTTTATTCCGACCCTCACATAATTGTATTCTATAAAAAACAATTTCGCGCTATTTTTATATTTTACAGAATACAATCCGCAACCTGAATCGTAATAACCAGATACCGATTTGCCCGTACCACAAAATATCAGTAAGTTTGCAGAAAACAATCTACAAGTAATGACCAGTTATATTTTCCTTGACACCCTTCGCTTCTTCGCCCATCACGGCGTGGGCGAACAAGAAACCGTGGTAGGCAATGAGTTTACCGTCAGCCTGCGCCTGCAAGTTGATATCCGGCGTGCGGCAGAAACGGACGACGTAGCCGACACCGTGAGCTATGCCGATGTACATACAGCTGTGAAGGCAGAGATGGACATTCCTTCCAAACTATTGGAACATGTATGCGGGCGAATTATAAACCGATTGTTCCGCGACTTCCCACAGATAGAAGAGATAACGCTCAAGCTAGCAAAGCGCAATCCACCGATGGGCGCGGATATAGAGGCTGCAGGAGTGGAAATATGCCAACGCCGCGGAGAATGACAGATTGCCGAATCACCCCATTCACTATTGATACACAGACACTTCCCACTGCAAAGACACTGCATGCTTTTTGCAATGGCGCTGCAAACGGTTTGCAGTAACACTGCACATATATTTGCAGTAGTACTGCAACAGCTTTGCAGTGACGCTGCAACAGATATGCAGTAGCACTGCAAAATGTATACAGAAGTTCTGCAGTGAGCATGCAGCAACTTTTCTGCCGTAGAATACCACCATTGATACCAATATTCCGTACCTTTGCCCCATCATCAACAAAAAGTCAATGAGAAACGCTATACAACGACTGGCATTACTCCCCATCGTCGCTCTCTTCCTGCTACCGGCCGCTTGCCACCGGACGGACGGACGGGCAGAAGCTTTATTGAACAACGCCGACTCATTGCTGACAGCAAATCCGGACAGTGCTCTGCGACTGCTGGAGGCACTGCCCGCAACCACCGAACTTACACGTCGGGAGTCTGCCCGATACGCCCTGCTGCTGGCACAAGCCACAGACAAATGCGAAAAACCTCTGCTACCCTGCGACTCGCTACTGGACGTGGCACTGGATTATTATGACGATGACGAGCGCGAACGAGCCGTGGCACTTCTCTATAAAGGAAGACTGGAAGTGGAAATGGAACAAAGCGAACGGGCCATCGGCTTCTTGCTAGAAGGACTGGAAATCATAAAGAAATTCCCCCAAGATATTGAAACCAGAAAATATCTATTCAGCTCATTGGGAAACGAATACTTTGATGCACGGCTGTACGAGAAAGCAGGAAAGGCGTATCAAGAACTTTACAAATGTTGCACCACGGATAAAGACAAGTCGATAGCATTGAACAGCCTTGCCTCTTTTTATGCTGTAACAGAAAAAGAAGACTCTGCACTTATACTTCAATGCAAGGCTTTGGAATACGCCCAAATATCGAAAGATTCTGCCATGATTGCAACAATAGCCCTTAATCTCAGTGTAGAATATTCCAGTAAAGAAGCGAATGATACAGCCTTATATTATGCGCGAATGTCCTTACAATGGCTTCCCGGAAACAAAAATAGAAGTGATTATCACGCCAATATTGGCAATATATTCTTGGATAAAGAAGAAAGAGATTCTGCCATATATTATATAAACAAAAAAATAGAAGATAGCACAAATATAAAAGGACGGGCAAATGCTCTATTAAACTTATCTTATATAAAAGAAGAGCAAGGGGATTATCAAGCAACCACAGAATTACTATATCAGTTTGTAGACATCATTGACTCAATATATTTCACCGAGCAATCCAATAAGATACAGCAACTTATCCATAAGTATGACTCCCAAACAAAAGTAAAGGAAGAACAGTTTAAAGGACAAAAAAAACTAAGGACAGCGATCGCATGTTTCACATTCTGCTGCTTCCTCATTGCCCTCTTCTATCAACATCGCATAAACAAAAGAAAAAGGCTGCAACTCATCAATGAGCAAAACCTGAAACAAGCCCAAGAAAAGCTCACTTCTTTGGAAACCACCATCGAAGAGAGTCACCGCATTGTAGTTCTATTGCAGAGGGAGCATTCTACATTAATACAAGAAAAAGAAAAAACAATCAAGAAATACAAGAGACGGGAAAACCAAATAAAGAAACTGAAAGAAGAAAAACTGGCTTTGCGCAACTGGCTGTTCAAACAAAGCGACATATACAAGAAGATAATAAAACTCTCCAAACAAAACGTGTCAAGTAAAAAGAACGAAGTGTACTGACAGATGCAGAACTGAAAAAACTAAAGGAAACCGTATTGGATATTTATACTGATTACATAGCTGGCATAAAAGTCCAATATCCCAAATTGACAGATGAAGACTTATTGTTTCTCTGCTTAGATGAAATTGGGTTCTCTTCTCAAACAATATCCCTTTGTTTTGGCAATATCGACACACATGCCCTTGCACAAACGAAAATACCGCATGAAAAAGGAACGGATGTAGCTAAAGAATAAGTAAGTGTGATTTTTCTAAACACAATACATCTACAAATCAACACCTTACAAAAAACAAGTGTGATTGATTTCATGCTTCCATTTTAGTTTTTCCCTCTAACTTTGCCGCCATAAATCGATAAAACAACGAATAATGAAAGCAAAGTTATTTATGATTCTTTTAGTGGTACTCTTTATTGTACCGATAAGTGGAGCAGTTAATAAGCCAAGAAAACGCCCAGTCCTTTTGAGGAAACATGAAACACGCAAAAATGTGCTTCCACGCATCCCTATAGACTATACTATAGATGTAAGCAATAACGATAACTGTCTGCAAATACTATTTCAGTTTCCATTGCATGAATCCGACATCACCGTAGCAGATAAAAATGGGAACATCGTAATCAACGAACAACAAACCTCCATTTACGAAAGTAAAGCATTGTATATCTATACGCCTGAAGATTATCCTTATACAATAGAAATAACCTCCCCTGCTGTAGACATCACGGGAGAAATCACATTAGAGGAAGAGGATTAACCAACATATTATTTACATTTTAAACAATTAATCATGAAGAAAATTTTATTTCTTGCAACCATCCTATTGGCTAATATTTCATGCCAAGAGGAAGAAATCAACACACAAATCGAGCCTTCTGTACCCCAATCTAAAAACCTTCAAATTGTGCAAATCACCAACCAAGGGGAAATTATTCCAATCAATGGAACTACAACCAGAAGTTCTGTAGAAGGAGAACTTGCACTACGATTCATTTCCGAGTCCGATTACCAATCGACTATAACAGAAATCAGCCACATGACTGCTAAAGAAAGATTGGAATACGTAGACAACTTTATCTCTCTGCAGAAACTTGCCAACGAAGCAGACATGGAATTAGATGAAATAGACGCGGTAGCAACCAGCGAAGCCGACTTCAGAAAGAGATATGCCCAATACGTAGAAAAGTACAGTGAAAAACTGATTACGAACAAATATGATGTAGAAGACTTGACACTGTACGTTCCCGATGGCGACAACCTCTCTACCTACCTTATCAATGAAAACAAAAAGTAGTGATAGGCAATGAAGTCAAAGAAATTTCACTAAACAATGACATGAGTAGTTCTGAGAAAGCAGTATTTGCTGCTGATACGAGAGCCGGTGCAACCAACAGATTTGATTTCAAAGAAACAGTAGGTAAAAAGAAAACAACCGGAAATATAGAAATTGACAGCAGAGCATACATCAATGTACATGTAGCTGTCAAAAGAAAATGTG
>ENA-OQDF01001036-OQDF01001036.1-human-gut-metagenome-genome-assembly--contig:-NODE-1036-length-11526-cov-2.286955_pt1 | contig 11526 bp, 13 predicted proteins | sample MGYA00242769_ERZ504597 | MGnify/ENA primary metagenome ERZ504597 (study PRJEB26092, sample SAMD00036305) | human gut metagenome | host: Homo sapiens | study: EMG produced TPA metagenomics assembly of...
TAATCGAGTTCCTTTAAAACTTTCACGAGTTATCGTAAAAAACTTCAATCCGAAAAAGACAATAGATAAGGGCACAAAACTATGCACACTAATATTTCTCTCCAACAACTTCGCTACATCATTGAAGTTGCCGAATGTGGATCTATTAATGCAGCAAGTCAACAGCTCTATGTTTCCCAGCCAACCCTTTCGGCAACCATTAAAGATACCGAACAGGAGCTCGGTATTTCTATCTTTAACCGCACCAACCGCGGTATTACCCTCACAAACGAAGGTACCGAATTTATTGGCTACGCACGTCAGATTCTTGAGCAATTTGACCTTTTTGAAGCCCGCTACACCAACACCCACTCTTCAAACAGCGGAAGACTTTCCGTCTCATCGCAGCACTATGCTTTCTGCGTGCAGGCTTTCGTAGATTTAGCGGAAGAATGCCACGAAGAAGAGTATGACTTTTCTTTGCGAGAAACCCGAACGGCAGACATTATCGAAGACGTAAAGGACTACCGAAGCGAACTGGGTATCCTCTACATAAGCGATTTTAATTCAAAGGTGCTAACAAAAGCGTTTAGCGATGCGGGCCTCACGTTCACGCCGCTGTTTCAAGCACATCCGCACGTTTTCATAGGTAAACATCATCCCCTAGCCCAGCATCAAAGCCTTACACCGGACGATCTGCAAGAATTTCCTCGCTACTCCTTTGAGCAAGGTACCAACAATTCCTTCTTTTTCTCGGAAGAGCCGCTAAGTCATTTACCCCATCGACAAAACATCACTTATTCAGATCGCGGCACGCTTACAAATCTTCTTACCAATCATAATGGCTATACCATCTCTACTGGTGTTCGAAGCGGTGAAATGGGGCAAAGCGACATTGTAGCAATACCTCTTGAAGTGGAAGAGACCATGACCGTAGGATACGTTTATCATGCCGAGCGTTCACTTTCTCCTTTAGCAAAGCGCTACCTGGAAAAACTGCGCATGCACATCGAAGCAAATCCCACCGTCAACACGTATTACCCCTATAAGCAATAGTGAATCAAAATGGCTATTTCAGGTTATTTCAGACCGACCTCAGAGCAGAAAGCGCTCAAAGCAGATACCAATCGCTCCACATCATCACGCACAGTATCGTACCCAAAACTGATACGAAGAGTGTTTCTACCAAGCGAAAGAGGAATCCCTGCCGCCTGCAAAGAGAGCGGATGCTTGGGACGCCATGTTCCTGGCGCTACTGTCTTATGATTTGATTCACAAGCAGCCGCTTTAGAAATATAGATTTTTCGATCACTGAGATATTTCAAAGCTTTGTCGTTTTTCATACCAGGAACACTGATGTTACAGATATAAGGAGAGCCATCTTCGCGAGATTGATAATAACTGAGGGGATCTCTTCACGTAGTCGTTTAACGGTATAGTGCCAGATATCACGCATTGCTTCGTTGTCTGCCTCGCGAGAACGATACGTCAGTCTCATAGCTTCTGCGAATCCCGCAATAAGAAATACTGCTTCAGTTCCAGAACGGAGCCCTCGTTCCTGACCTCCCCCGAATGCCGTAGTGAACATCTTTGTTCCACGCTTCACGTACAGCGCACCGATACCTTTAGGTCCCCCAATTTTATGCGCCGAAAACGAAGCAAGGTCCACACCCCAATCATGAAGGGGTAAGTCTATCTTTCCTAGCGCTTGAACGGTATCAGTGTGCACCAATGCCTCCGGCGCATAGCGATCGCGCAAACGACAAACCTCCGCCACTGGCATGCAGTAGCCCAATTCATTCTGGACCGCCATCACCGAAGCAAGGGAGGTTTTTTCTTGAAAAGTTTCGAAAAATAGAATTATTTTTCCTTATTATTAGATGATGTTTTGCCAGTTCGTTGCGATAAACTACGAAAGCACGTCAAGAAAAGCTAAGGCAAGCTACGAGCCTTGCAAGCGCCTAACAAATACGTTTGTGCAAACCAAGCAAACACTTAACGAATATGTTTGCAGATTGAAAAAGAGTACGGAGACGGATGAGTCCTGGTGGGCTCCGCGGCCTTCAAAGCCGTTGCGAGGCGCGCAGAACGTCTCGGGTGTGTTCGATTCGCATACGTCTCCGCCATTTGATTCACTTATGCCTACGCTATTAGATTCGCATTTGTCTGTTCCGTTAGATTCTTGTACGTTTGCGCCATTATGAAGTTTTCCAACTAATAAAGGCCCACGGAACTATCTGTGGCTTATCGAGCTGCCATGTTCCTTCTTCTTTTCCTGGAATTAAGTGGATAAGAAGCCAATCACGTAAACGTTGTGTTGCGGTCTCTCGATCAACCTGCTCGATAGAAGGATCACGATAGTCAAGCGTTTTCAGCAGAGCATGATATGCTTCATCGCGAGAAGCATAGGTACGTGTTCGCGGGGAATGAATATAGGAAACTTCTGGTTCGAATCCTAATTCATGGGCAACTCCAAACACAAACACGGCATCATTGTGCTTTTCTAAAACTACCCCCATCGCCTCAGCCACTACCGGTTAATACGAGGTGATGCCCCTAAAATAGCCGTTACAAAAACACCTTTAGAGGCAACACGAGATAATTTAGTTAGCGAATCAGCTAGATCATGTGTAATGATCGAGCGTGACGCAAGAGCATACTCAACGATATTTTCGCGCAATCCAAGAGAAGCCCAATCATCACTCCAGCTCATAGATAACGGGATAATAAACCTTCTTGCAAGGATTGCCATCCGACGCCTTGAGAGGTCCTTCATCTCCAACAAAGCACCCTTGAGCATCGATATGGGGGATACGTAAAGTGCCTGTTTGCCTATCGATAGTAGCTCTAGCACCAAAACTCCCTGGGCATGAGCAGCTTCCCGCAAGCGTTTAAGCATCCCCTTGCTGAAATCTGCCGCAATAACCCCATGTCCCTGCTTCGCGAGAGGAACTGCAAGTGACCCTGTGCCGCAGCCCATATCAAAAACAAGACTTTTTGTTTTTAGAGCCATTTTTTCAATAAAATCACGCGCGTAGCTATCGTTTGTATCTTTTGCATAATTCTGCGAGCGCTCATCCCACTGCTGTGCGGAATCAGGACTTCGACGAACCTTATCCATTTCTCGCCATTTTTCTGCAAGACTAAACATTACTTCTTCCTTCTTGGCTCAATGTGTTCTGGACTCAATGTATTCTGGGCTCAATGAGCATTTTGACTTCTCGTTCTTCCCAACTCACTACTAAACACACAGATGATCGCAATACACCTTGAAGGGTTTCCGCTGATTTCTTACAAATTCACCTTTTCATTATCTCTCAATTTGCCTTTCTTTTGGTATCCGCTAAGATAAGCAACGTACATTTACCGACTCGAATTGTGCAGATATCACTATCTGCATCCGGTCCTTAGAAGGATAGTTACATGGATACCATGGAAATTATCACTAACCTGTTACATGAGAATCTGGATATCGATCCAGAACAGGTTACAGAAAATGCCACCTTTGATTCTTTAGGCATCGATTCACTCGATATGGTAGAGCTTATCTGCGATCTCGAAGACGAATGCGAAGTTGAATTTGGCGAGCCTGAGGGTCTCGAAACGGTAGGCGACCTCGTAGAATACATCGAAGGTCTTAAATAACAATTTGTCCTGCAAAAGAAATCGGATGAGTTTGCCCCTTGTCCGATTTCTTTTTTGTTGACAGATCTTTTCCTACACCCTGCACTTATCCGCCCAAAAGACGCTCTAGATAAGCTTGACTAACGTATCATCGGGAACAGCAATTCCCTTAGTTTTCTGTGTTCTAGTTTAAGGTGGTCTGCTTGATCGCCTGAATCTTCTCCGTCTTTTGCAAAACGAAAGACAATTCATGGTTGAAATCTTAAATCAATTGATGCCTTTGTATGGGCCCGCTATGATCGTGTTGCTGTTGGGTTCCCATATCTTTCTCACTTTCCGTACTGGTTTTATTCAGAAACGCCTACCTCAGGCAATTAAGATGTCGCTCACCAAAAAAGAAGGTAACGAAGGCGACATTTCCGCTTTTGGTGCACTTGCTACCGCATTGGCGGCAACTATTGGCACCGGATCAATTGTCGGTGTTGCTACCGCAATCTTAGCCGGTGGACCCGGTGCGGTATTCTGGATGTGGCTTACGGGTATTTTCGGTATCGCAACTAAGTATTCGGAGATATTTGTTGCTATTAAATATCGTGTTAAAGACCACAATGGCAACATGCTCGGTGGCGCCATGTATGCTTGGCAGCGTGGCTTTAACCAAAACGGCAAGTGTTGGTACGCTAAACTAGGTGCTGTCGCTTTGCGCTTTTCGCTGCAATCGCCGCCATCGGAACAGGATCTGCTGTTCAGGCATCAGCTATGACAGGTATCCTTACGTCTTCAGGGATTGCTATCGAACCTTGGATCATTGGCCTGGTAATTGCATTCTTTGTCGCAATCGTAATTTTTGGTGGCGTACAAATTATTTCAAATGTTTGCGAAAAACTAGTTCCCATCATGGCTATTGGCTATGCCTTGGGTTGCCTTATTATTCTCGTTTTTAACTGGGCCTACCTCTGGGATGCAGTTGTTCTTATTTTCGAATGCGCCTTTACTGCAAAAGCTGCTTTTGGTGGAGCAGTTGGTTCAGGCATTATGGTTGCTCTTCAGTTTGGCTGTGCGCGTGGTTTGTTCTCTAACGAATCTGGTTTAGGTTCCGCACCTATCGTTGCAGCCGCTGCCAAAACTCCCAATCCTGCCGAACAGGCACTTATCGGTATGACAGGCACCTTCTGGTCCACTGTAGTTATCTGTGCGTTAACAGGTGTGGTTTTAGTTTCGACTATGATTGCATTCCCTAGCATTCAAGAGCAGATTCTCGCGAATCCTTCAGTATTTTCGGGAGCTCAGCTTGCCAGCGTTGCTTTCGCTCAGATTCCCTATATTGGAACCCCTCTGCTTGTACTTGGCATGATAAGCTTCTCATATTCCACCATATTGGGCTGGTCTTATTACGGAAGCCGTTGTATTACTTACCTTTTTGGCAAACGCGCTATTAAACCCTATCAGGTAATTTATGTAGTGGTTGCATTCTTAGGCGCTATTGGCGTCGGTGATATTGTTTGGACTATTTCCGACATCGGCAATGCACTTATGGCAATCCCGAATATCATCATGGTTTTACTGCTCTCGGGAATGATTGCAAAAGAAACAAAATATTATATATACGACGATAACCTCGATGAAGTGGACGAGACCCCCATTCCGACGGTTGCTTCGAAGTAAGCTTCCCTATCGAAGTAAGCCTTTATGTCGAAGTGCGCCTTAATGTCGAAGTGAGCTTTTGCATCTAAGTGAATCTCTGATCAAAAGTCTTTGTATCAGAGCCTACTTCTAGTATCAAAGTATGTCACTACAACAAAGCATGCCTCTTTGTCGCAAGAAGAAACCTAAAGAAGCCTTACTTTAATTGGGCTTCTTTAGGTTTTTCTTTTCGTTGCAAAATAGCCTGATGATGCGTTAGTTTTTAAAAAGGGATTTGATTCCACCTTTTTCTGGCTTCTTTTCTACATACACTACCCCACAAGCATGGGGACCAATATGAGAACCAATAACATATCCAATTTGACGGCGTTGCGTCACCGAAATGCCGCCTGCGCCAAGCGAACCTCGAGGCGCTCACAATTTTTGTACCGTAAGAATAGATAGCATACACAGGGAATCGTTCATCTATCTCGATGGAATTAAGATGTTTCATGATGGTATCGAAAGCTCGCTTTCGCCCAAGACATGCCCCCACCATGGAAAGATCTCCCTTTTCGGTTACTGAGATGACTGGCTTTAATTTTGCTGCTTCGCCGATCTTTGCTGCCGCCTTTGGTATTCTTCCCCCGCGCTGCAGATATTCAAAAGTGTCAACCATAGCGATAACTTTAACTGAGCCCTTCAGCTGTTCAACCGCTTCAGCAATGTCCTTCGCTACCCAGCCTTCATCACGCAATTGCGCCGCATAATTCGCCAAAATACTAATCGGGTATGTTGCGGTAAGGGAATCAATTACATAAATACCCTCATTGCCAACCATAGCTCTAGCCGTACAAGCGTTTTGATACGTACCACTAAGCGCTGAGGAGAGAATCAAAGCGATTACCTCATCCCCTGCATCACGCGCTTCCTTAAATTTTTCTGCAAACGTATGAGGGGTAATTTGGGAAGTGGTAGGAAAGAGACCTGTTTCCTCCAGCAACTCGAAAAACTCATCACGACCCAAATCGATACCATCACGATAATCGTTACCGCCAACATTGGTAACTATAGGAAGAACTTCTATACCTTTGCTTGTGCTTCCTCAGGCAAATACTCGGATCCTGAATCAACAAGTATTCGAATCACGTAAACAGCCCCCTAATCACACGAACATAGCAACCTATGTTTTAGTAATCACTAGCAGCACAGCGCTTACTACCCAACATTTTCAACTACGTGCCCAGAGTTTTTATCCTTTGCTGCATTAAGGAATACCTGGTGCAAGTATTGTCAACCGTTTAAAGAAACAGTTTAATCAATTTGACTAGGATACCTACAAAGCAACTGCTTTTTTACCTCAATTTCGTCTATGGATACACGTAATTTGTGGATGACCATCTTTTAACCTTTAGGTTCTAGAGAGTATTAGAATAAAGAACCGTTAAGATAGAAAAATCAGCTTAAATTTGAGCCTTCTAAAGCCTTACGTAATTCAATAGACTTTCGAAGGCTCAACCACTACCGAAAGAGAAGCTTATGGAAAATCTCGATACCATTGTGGGTGCGGTCGCAAAGAATTACAGCACCCCAGAAATATTTTTCACTGATCCCGATAAGCATTTCCCCAACAAGAAAGCTATCATTGGCATCATCAAAGACATTCGTCGCGTAATGTTTCCTCGCTACTTTGGTGACGAAACTCCTACCGGTACTAACCCTGAATACTTCATTGGCGAAACCCTTATTCGCATTGAAGATGCTCTTCGTAAACAACTTTATGAAGCTTTAGCATTCCGTTGCGCACGCGACAACGAGGATCCTCAAAGGTGCACTGCTTGCGAAGAAGAAGTGGATGCGCGCGTTGATGAGATTTGCAAAAATTTCTTTGAGAAACTCCCCGAGATTCAACGAGTGCTTCTTACCGATGTTCAGGCAGCATTCGATGGCGACCCCGCAGCTCAAAGCAAAGAAGAAATCATATTTTCCTACCCAGGATTTTTTGCCATTTTCGTATATCGCATTGCTCATGAACTGTACCTGCAGCAAGTCCCCCTCATTCCCCGCATTATGACTGAATATGCTCATAGCGGTACAGGTGTAGATATCAATGCAGGTGCCACTATTGGCGAGTACTTCTTCATTGACCACGCAACAGGTGTCGTAATTGGCGAGACCACCACTATCGGTAATCACGTCAAGATTTACCAAGGAGTAACTCTTGGTGCGCTTTCTACTCGCGCTGGCCAGAAACTTGCTGGCGTAAACGTCATCCTACCATCGAAGACAAGGTAACCATCTACTCGAATGCAAGTGTTCTGGGTGGCGAAACGGTTGTAGGAGAAGGCAGCGTTATTGCGGGTAGTGCCTTTGTTACCGAGTCAGTTCCCGCTAATTCTCGTGTAACTCTTGAAGGACAGCGTATTAATGTTCGCCAGCCAAAAAAGAAATCTGATAGCCCATGGGAAAAATGCTAAGGATTAAGAGTAAAGACTTAAAGCGGCACTTCCCTTTTCTTTAACAACAACACTAAGATACTACCAGCGGCATTGTTGTCAAAAAACACAACAGGTGCCGCTGGTTTTTTGTAGTATAGGGTTATCTAGGGCGGGTATCTTAGGGCGCAACTCGTTTTTGAGGCATACCCACACTTCTAAAAGATTTATGGCTCGAATTCCTGGATTTTTGGCACAAATCTCCAGTTGTGGCAATCCTCAAAGGAAGAAATCGTATTAATTTGCAAATATAATCTACACTATTACTATATATGCTGATCAAACAACATATGCGATTGCCACAACCGTAAATCTGTGCCAGTTTTCCGTAATTCTCGTCCAGAGAATTCACGAGATCAACCAACTTGCAAATCCAAGAGGTTTACGAATCCCATAGGTTCATAAATTCGGAAGATTCAGATCTCAAAATGTGTTTTTAAAAACGCTTGGTTGCAGGCGTAGTGTAATGCGCCTTTACGATTTCACGCTTAATACGCTTAAAAGCTGCCGTTTCTCCCTCTTCAGCAAGCCAAGTAAGCATAGTTTCCAAAAGCTGTTGTGATTCAGGGTGAAACATCAATTCCCCATCGGCGCTCTGTTCTAGATGGAGATACTTCAGTGCACTGTCGTCTGCATAGGCACTTCCCTGATAGACCTTGCTAGCCGCTACGCGGTCACAGAACATTTCCACGACATATCGTGTTGGGATTGGTTTACCCTCGAAAGTGGCATCGCGATTAGCACGCATATCGATCCAGTATTCATAGTGATGTTTGTTTCGTCCTTTATGATGCATCCATGCAGTTGAGTATCCCAACTCAGCACGCTCGGCAGTATTGGGACTTCTGTCCCCCTGATAGTATTGAACTCCTACTTTAAATTCAGTAGGTGAATACTTCGATAGATCATGCACGAGTCCCTGCCAATACAGGCCCACATGAAAGCAATGGCGCAATACGAGCACTTTATGATGCGTGATCGTACAAAATGATGCCATCCTTTTGAAAGCGAACCCATACTTCACCTCGCCATTATCAGGGTACAATTCTCGCCGTTACTGCAAATATAATTCATCGCTCGAAGAAATACGTATTAACCGCAATCTCGCTTGACTCCGTCCTAAATCCATCCGAAATGCTCACATGCTTTCTGTATGCCATCGTCATCACAATTAGTTGTCACATAGTCAGCACGTTGCTTTAAAACCTCATGAGCATTGCCCATCGCAATTGAAGTCCATTGAGGTAAAAACATAGACACATCGTTGTACCCATCGCCAAAAACCACCACATCTTCTATGGGAGCATTAAGCAGATCCATCATGTAGCGAATACCTCGCTGCTTATCCATAGGTTCAATAAAAATGGTGTCGGAATTATAGCGAACATGAGGTACCCCATCGAGAGCACCAGTTTCTAAAACTAAATGCTCGTCTTCTGCTTTACAGGGAATATATGCTTTATAAACCGTGGTCAAACCCTCGATCGAAAGATGGGGGTCGTACTGAGTTGGTACATAGTAATCGCCTGCAATTTCTGCAAAGTCCTCACGTGGTGAATACCTAACCAACTCATTTGCAGTCGTTACTGCCCAAAGGAATATGGTGCTCATCTAAAATGCGTAAACATTGTTTTACTGGCTCAATCGCAAGAGGTTCCATCCACTTCAAATCGCCTGCTAACGTAACGGAATAGCCCCCGTCAGCAACTAAATTATCTATTCCAATAGAAGAAATGAAATCAACCGCATTGATTTGAAGTCTCCCCGTTGCAAGAGCAATAAAGTGACCCTTCTCGCGCAAACGCGCAAGGGTTTCTTGAGTAGACTGAGGGATTTCACGCGTACGTGGTACCGCCAAGGTGCCATCATAATCGAAAAAGAAATACTTCCGCTGCACGTATATCCCATCCTTTCAAGAAAAAGCCCACGCTCGACCTCTCCAGCGCTTTTTACCATAGCGCGTTTTGATGATTAGAGGCAAAGCGTGGGCTCGTTGTTTAAAAAGTTTACAGAATGCGCAAGGCAACTTCTTTGAGCTGACGAGTGGTTACCTGACTTGGAGCGCCTGTCATAGGATCAGAAGCACTTGAAGTCTTAGGGAAGGCAATAACATCGCGGATAGACTGCTTGCCTGCAAGCAGCATAACCAAACGATCAAGACCAAGAGCAATACCGCCATGAGGAGGAGCACCTAATTCAAGCGCATGAATAAGGTGACCAAACTTTTCTTCAATCTCTTCGTCGGTTAAGCCGCAAACGCGCAAAATACGCTTCTGCTCTTCTGCGTTGTGAATACGAATGGTTCCGCCGCCCACTTCAAAGCCGTCCATTACCAAGTCGTATGAATAGCTGCCGCACTCGAGTGGAGCAGTCTCAATCTTGTCCAAGTCCTCTTCCAGAACATGCGTGAAAGGATGATGTTCTGCCGCATACTTCTTTTCGTCTTCGTCGTAGCGGAACATTGGGAAGTTCACAACCCACAGAAGCGCATGACCCTTACGCTCAATGCCGAGAGCATCAGCCATATGCAAACGAAGAGCAGCAAGAACCGCATTTGCCACTTCATACGTATCAGCAGCAAAGAGCAGCAAGTCGCCTGGCTGAGCATCGGCTGCCTCTTTGATCTTTGCATAGGTTTCATCATCGAAGAACTTAATGATAGGGCTCTTTTCCTTACCATCAGAAGTAAAGGCAATCCAAGCCATACCCTTAGCACCATTGCTGCAGCAATATCAGCAAGCTTCTCGATCTCGCCACGGCTCCAGTCGCCAGCACCCTTTGCATTGATGCACTTAACCAAGCCGCCCGACTGAGCAACGCTTGAGAACACCTTGAAGCCGCAATCCTTAACGATATCGGTCAAGTCGACCAATTCCATGCCAAAACGGATATCAGGACGATCGCAGCCAAAGCGATCCATTGCTTCTGAGTACTGCATGCGCTGCAGAGGGAAAGCGTGTTCAACTCCAACAGCCTTTAAGGTTTCAGCCATGACATCTTCCATCATGACCATAACGTCTTCACCTTCAACAAAGCTCATTTCGATGTCAACCTGCGTAAATTCAGGCTGACGATCAGCACGCAGATCTTCGTCGCGGAAACAACGAGCAATCTGGTAATAACGCTCAATACCGCCTACATCAGCATCTGCTTAAACTGCTGAGGGCTTTGTGGAAGTGCGTAAAACTTACCTGGGTTTGGACGAGAAGGAACGATATAGTCACGAGCGCCTTCAGGAGTAGAATTTGCCAAAATAGGAGTTTCTACTTCTAAGAAGCCACGCTCATTAAGAGCACCACGCATTGCTTGGGCAACCTGATGACGAAGCTTCAAGTTTGCAAACATCTCAGGACGACGAAGGTCAAGGTAGCGCCACTTCATGCGAGTGGTTTCATCAGTTTCAATTCCGTCTTCGATAGAGAACGGAGGAGTTACAGAAGAATTCAAGGTTTTCACTGAACTAGCAAGAACCTCAATTTCGCCCGTTGCCATGTTGGGGTTAACGGCATCGTCCATACGAGCGCGAACTTACCTGTTACCTCGATCACATATTCGCGACCAAGATGCTCTGCAACTGCAAAATCCTCTGCGCTTACGCAGTCAGGATCGACCACGCACTGGGTATAACCATCACGATCACGAAGGTCAATAAAGATAAGCCACCATGGTCACGGTTGTGCCATACCCAACCAGTCAAGGTTACTTCCGCACCTACGTCTCACGACGCAACTGACCGCACGTATGAGAATGCATGCAGTACTCGTTAAGGAATCTGTCATGATTCACTTCTCCTCGTTCACTTTTC
>ENA-OQDF01001038-OQDF01001038.1-human-gut-metagenome-genome-assembly--contig:-NODE-1038-length-11509-cov-2.371815_pt1 | contig 11509 bp, 12 predicted proteins | sample MGYA00242769_ERZ504597 | MGnify/ENA primary metagenome ERZ504597 (study PRJEB26092, sample SAMD00036305) | human gut metagenome | host: Homo sapiens | study: EMG produced TPA metagenomics assembly of...
GGTTTGAGGTTGTTCTGGAATGTCCCTGAATTGCTTGAAAAGCGACTATGCGGAAAATAAAACAATCTTCTTGAATAGCGTTATAACGCAAAATGAAACAATCTTTTCTAAAAAGAATATAGGAACTTGCAACCCTGATTACAAATGTGCGAGTAAGCTGGTTCTATAGGGGAATATTACAAAAATGGCGTACTAATGGAGGGGAATCATTATGTACACCTTGGGGATCGATATTGGTTCAACATCAAGTAAGGCTGTCATTCTTGAAGACGGCAATCGTATTGTGGCGCGTTCCCTTTATGCCTCGGAGCGGGGACAAGTGGCGCGGCGCGTGTTATCGATGATCTATTCGAAAGGCGAATCTTTCCTGGGGCGATATTGCTTACTGCATCGCTACCGGCTATGGACGCCAGCGCTTTGAGCGGGCAAATGAGGAAATTAGCGAGCTTTCTTATCATGCGTTAGGTATGAATCATCTGTTGCCTGGAATTCGAACCATTATTGATATTGGTGGCCAGGATGTAAAAGTTCTTAGTCTCAATGACCAAGGTATGCTAGAAAACTTCGTCATGAACGAGAAATGCGCTGCTGGAACTGGTCGATTTCTCGATGTAATGGCAGGTGTTCTTGAAACCACCACTGACGAATTGGGCAATCTCGATGCTCAAGCAACAGATCCCGTGAAAATCAGCTCAACCTGTACGGTTTTTGCGGAATCGGAAGTTATTTCTCATCTGGCTGAAGGTAATAAGATCCCCGATATTGTTGCAGGCATTCATAATTCTTGTGCGCGAAGGACAGCGGGATTGGCGCGTCGCTTAGGGGTACATGAACCTGTTGGTATGAGCGGCGGTGTCGCACAAAACGCAGGAGTCGTTCGTGCTTTGGAACGAGAACTTGGTGCTTCTATTTCAGTACCTGAAAATTGCCAGTTTGCCGGTGCGATAGGTGCAGCACTTAAAGCGTACAAGAAGTGTAAATAAATATTCGAGGCAAATAAACATCTGAGACGTGTCAAATAGAGGCATTTTAAAAACACTTATAAGGGGAAGCAGAAGAAAAACCGAGGTTATTTTAGCAGGGCTCGTCATGGATAAATGAGGCAATTTAAGTGGAATTCGCTATAGATAAGCAAGGTTATTTCAAGTGAGGTCCGTCACGGACGGAGGCAAGAAGGGGTGTATTGCATGGGGACTGTTGAAGAAAAATCGCACAAAACAATTGACGAGTTGTTTTCCGAGATGGAGCAGGCGATCGCTGATCCGCAGAAAACTTTTGAAAAGTATCGAAGCGACAATCAAAAGGCAATAGGTTGCATACCATATTTTGCCCCTTATGAGTTAGTGGATGCTGCGGGGATGTATCCACTTGAACTCTGGGGAGGCGACACTGAAATAAGTCGTGCAAATGGATATTATCCTGCCTTTTATTGTTCGATTTTGGTAACGCTCATGGAGCGCGCCTTGCGTGGCGAGTATAGCTATCTATCAGGTGTTATTATTCCCACCACGTGTGACGGCTTACGTAATTTGGAAGAGAATTGGAAATTTGCGCTTCCCGAAATGCCTGTTATGAGTTTGGTGCAGCCAGCAAATCGCACTCATCCAGCAGCGGAGGACTACTACTTATCAGAACTAGAAGACGTCAAAGAAAAGCTGGAAGAAATTTCGGGCAATTCTATTACCGACAAAGCTTTGCGCACCAGCATTAACGCGTACAACAAACAACGTGCAGCTATGAGAGAATTCGATTTAGTTGCTGCAGCTCATCCAGGGGTGGTTACTCCCTGGAAGCGTCATGTGGTGTATAAAGCAGCTCAGGTTTTGCCAGTTCGAGTACATACAGAATGGTGATTCAGATCAATCAAGAACTCTCCAATCTTTCTGATGACACTTTTAAGGGTTTGCGCCTGGTCACAACAGGAATCTTGCTTGATTCCAAACCGCTACTCGATGAGCTCGAAAAGCAGAATATTGCAATTGTGGGTGACGTGTTGTCGGCTGAGTCGGTTCGTTTTGCGAAAGATGCTCCTGGTAATGTGGATCCGTTTGTTAGTCTTGCGCATATTTGGCTCGATATCGAAAACACGTCGGTTGCGCTTGACCCTACAAAACAGCGAGGAGAAACACTGGCGGCATTGGCAAAAGAGCGCAGCGCTGATGGCGCCCTTATCAATGTGACGAAGTTTTGCGAAGAGGAAGAATATGATTTCCCTGTCATAAAAAAGCAACTCGCCGATGCCGATGTTCCACTTTTATATTTGGAGACCGCTCAGCAAGATCATATTAATGAACAGGCCACCACGCGCATTCAGGCATTCGCTGAAATGATCGGGTAAGTTCGAAGGTCAAGCGAACAAGCCCGCACGATCAAGATCAAGCGACCGAAATCGCACGACCAAGATCAAACAAGCAAGAAAGAGATGTTCTCATGGTTGATAAAAAGAGTAAAAACTACAGTCCCGCTCGCGCACGAATGAAAGAGGTTACCGGTGACTTGTACCAAGAAGCGCGTGATGCAAAAGCAGCGGGAAAACCAAGTAGGGTATTCCACCTCAAACTTTATAAAAGAGTTATTTCGAAGTTTTCGATCTCAATGTAATTTATCCCGAAAATCATGCGGCGGCAGTTGCGGCTCATAAAGGCGCGATTCCCTTTTGTGAAAAGCCGAAGGTCTTGGTTACTCCATGGACCTTGCTCCTACGCGCGTATCAATTAGGGTTTATCGAGCGCGAGGAAGATTTTGGGTTTGGGTTAGATATCCCAGAGCCTGATTTCTTGTGCGTTGGCAATAATATTTGTACCACCGTAATTAAATGGTATGAGAATTTAGCTTGGAAGCTCGATATTCCTTTCATTATGTTTGATGTCCCCTACAACACCGATGGGTATTACAAGAAAAGCAAGATCACCTATATGAAAAAGCAGGTACAGGGCATTGTTGAGAAGCTCGAAGAAATAAGCGGAAAATCATTTGATTACGATAAATTCCAAGAGGTTATGGAAATTTCCGCCGAAAATGGTCGCTTGTTTCAAGAGGCGCTTGATCTGATGGGAAAAACAGTCCCTTCACCTGTGAGTGGTTTTGATGCGTACAACTTCATGGCGTTGATGGTAATCGCGCGCGGTCGGAAAGAAACCACTGAAGTACTTCGTATGTATATAGAAGAGCTGAAAGAAAAAATCATATCGGGCGAGAGCACTTTTAAGGGAGAAGAAAAATATCGCATCCTATTTGATGGTCTGTGCTGTTGGCCTTATCTGCGAAGCATTCGGAGACGCTTGCGGAAAATGGTATCAATTTGGTGGGCACCCCATATTGCGGAAACTATGGGGTAACCTTTAATGATCTCTATACCTTATGTGAAGCCTACGCGAAAACCAACAACGCGACGGGTATCGAACTCGGACGAGATTATCGTTTGGGACTGATCGATGATTATCATTGCGACGGAGTTTTGTGCAATGTGATGCGTAGCTGCAAGCCTTGGGTTGGCATCATGTTTGAAATGCAGCGTCAACTAGAGCAGTCGCGTGGTTTGCCATACACCACTTTGATGCCGACCAAGCTGATCCTCGAGTATTTAGTCAGGCGCAGTTTGAGACTCGCGTGCAGGGCCTGGCGGAAATCATGGAATCGCGAAAGTAGCATGGGATTACGGAAGCGGCATGGAATCGCGGAAGTGATATGGAATCGCGAAAGCAACATGAACCACGGAAGTAATATGGAACCACGGAAGTAAATTAGTGTAAGTAGGGTTATCGGACGTAGCTGAGCTTTGCTTGGCTACGTCCTTTTTCGTTTACGAGAAACTTCGTCTAACTACGAAACTTCGCAGAAAGCCCGTCCATCTATCTTCGTTAAACTGTAAACTTTGTACGTCTGAAGTTCATCTGTCCGTGAATATTCGCATATCTTTGGAAGTTCGTGTCGAGCTAAAGTCCGACTACTCACGAAAGCTTGTGCGCCTGCTTTGCTTGGTTTTTCATCTACGAAACTTCGTCTTGAGCGAAGGCCTTCCATAATTTCCCAGCTTGGTCTCATCGAACTCAATGTCATTGAGCTCGATGAGATAGTGCGTCGATTAACGCAATGCATGAGAGAGAAACTAATCTATGAATCTACCTCATAGAACCATACGAAAAGCGTTTATTGAACATGTTCTTATACCATTTTTGTTATATATCCATAAGTAATGCATAACTTATGCAACCCATGAATAAAGGACTCCCTTTTTTGGAGGAATACCAGACCAGACGCGAAATTATACTAAAAAGCGAGGTTACAGCGGTGCGCGTTGTAGAGAGGGAATGGCGCACCAGATTATTCCAGAAGGGTTAAGTCATCGCTGTGGCATGGAGGGAAGACCTAAGTCGAAAAATTTGCCTAGGGGATTTTTAGCAGGGTGAGTTTTTCAAGGTGTCTGATGCGCCATTACCTTCAATTTGTCCATCAATGAATTGGAGGTGAAAAACGGATGAAGTCATTAAGTGGTTTGACGAGCACTTTGAGGAATTCATTCTTATTGTTTTCCTTGTTCTAATTTCATGCATTACTTTATTGCAAGTTATTTGTCGTAACGTGCCCGCATTTCCAGTCCTAACGTGGCCAGAAGAACTGTGCCGCTTCCTATGGATTGCAACAGTGTTCCTTTCGTTGCCTTATACCATCCGTACAGAAACGATGTTGAGAGTTACTGCTCTTGTGGACATCATGCCATGGAAAGTTCGTAACATCATCAACGTAATTGTTGATGTTATTACGTTCGTGATGATGGCTGTTCTTACCAACGCGGCAGTAACCGTTTTGATGCGTATCGTAGAGAGCGGAGAGACCTCTCCCGCAATGCTTCTCCCCATGTGGATTATGTATCTCATCGTTCTCGTTGGCTTTATTCTTGGTGCGCTACGCAGTGTCGAAATGTTTGTTATTCACATCAAGCACATCAATGTTGAGCCTAAGAGCACCATCGAAGAGCAGACTGAATTCGAGCTCGAATCAGGCAATTTTGATACGGAAGCAATTCGTAATATGGGCAAGGAGGGGGATAAATAATGCCGGCAATTCTTGTATTTGTAGTATTTCTTGTCGTCCTCGCGTTCTCCGTACCAATTGCTATTGCAATGATTGCGGGCTCCTTAGCTCCTATTTGGATTACGGGTGTTGGCGGCAATGTTACCCAGTTAGTAACCAACGCATTTTCTGGTGCTAACTCAACGCCTATTTTGGCAGTACCTTTGTTCATCTTTGGCGGCATTATCATGGCCGAAGGTGGCATTTCTCAGAAACTGTTTAACTTCTTTGCATACTTCGTGGGCCGCTTCCCTGGTGGTGTACCTTGCGCAGTTGTTATTACCTGCTTGTTCTATGGCGCTATTTCAGGTTCTGGTCCTGCAACAGCAGCTGCAGTAGGTTCTATGTGTATTCCATTCCTGGTTGGTTTAGGTTACGAACGTAATGGAGTTCTGGCTTAATCGTAGTCGCCGGTGGCTTGGGTGTAATTATCCCGCCTTCGATTCCATTCGTTCTGTATTCTCTCGCAACAGGTGTTTCCACTGGTAGCTTGTTCTTGGGTGGTATTCTTCCTGGTATTCTCATTGGTCTTGTACTGATGATCTACTGTGTAATTCACTGCAAGCGTCAAGGTGAAAACCGTGAGCTTATTGATTCTTCAATGCAGGAGCTCCACGACATGGGTCTTGGACATCTGTTCATTGATAGTTTCCCAGCACTGCTTTGCCCCATTATCGTTTTGGGTGGCATCTATGCAGGTTTTGTAACTCCTACCGAAGCTGCATGTATCAGCGTATTCTATGCTCTGATTGTTTCTCTTTGGGTTTATAAGACTATTAAGCTTAAAGATATCTGGGGCATTATGGTAACGGCTGTTCGTACGTATGGCGGTTTGGCATTCGTACTGGCATTCGCAACAGCATTTGGTCGTGTTCTTTCTCTTACCGGCGCATCTGCTGCGATTACCAACTTCATCACTTCTACCTTCGGTGAAGCTTGGATTGCGTTGACCTTCTGCATGATCCTGTTCCTTATTCTTGGTATGGTTATGGACACGGGTCCCGCAATCATTATTTTGGCTCCTATCCTGTTGCCTGCAATGGAGGCTTTGGGAGTCGACCCAGTTCACTTTGGTGTAATCCTGGTTTGCTGTTTGGCAATTGGTTTGGCAACACCACCATTCGGACTCAATCTGTTTGTTGTGTCGAACCTGTCTGGCGAAAAGCCAATGGATATCGCTGCCAAGGCCGTTCCATTCATTATTTCGTTCTTGATCGCTTTGCTACTTATCGTGTACATTCCTTGGTTCTCAACGTTCCTGTATCTGGGTCAGTAGTTTCCAAGGTTAATTATGGATCACGTGGTGCCCAAGCCAGTTGTCTTGAGCACCACGGATTATCGAAAAAGATTTATCTGGGCTAAGTACAAAACGCTCTATTGTAAGAAAGATTTTGGAAGGAGATTGAGGGGAATGAAAGCAAAAACACACTCAAAAGCTTTGAATAAGTTTCTAGCTTTTATCGGTGTATCCGCGCTTGCACTCGTTTTGGCAATGGGCCTAACGGGCTGCAGTGGCGATAGTTCTTCCGAAAATTCATCGGGCAGCAATGACGCATATGCTGACCTTGAGCCAGTAACCTTAATCCTTGCAGACTCTACTGCAAAGGATTCTGCTGGTAACCTTTTGGGCCAGGAAATTGCTAACCAGGCAAACGAAATTACTGGCGGCAAGTTGACGGTTGACTACCACGGCACAGGCGAACTCGGTGGCGACACTGACCTGGTTCGTCAGGAACAGTCTAACGACATTCAGATGGTAATCATGCAGCCTGCACCTATGGTTTCATTCGTACCTGATATGGCAGTATTTGACCTCCCAATGGCATTTGCTACTTATGATGCTGACCAGATTGAAACCGTACTTAACGGCGACAATGAATTTACTCAGGGCTTGCAGGCATCCTTCGAGGAAGCTGGCCTTCACAACTTAGGCTTCCTTCAGAATGGTACCTTCCGTGAGACCACCTCTAACAAGGCTCTGAACACCATTGAAGACTTCAGTGGTTTGCAGATTCGTACCATGGAAAACTCTAACCACATGGCATTCTGGCAGGATATCGGAGCTGAGCCTACTCCATTGGCATGGGCTGAAGTTTACTTCGCACTTCAGAATGGCACTGTAGATGCACAGGAAAATGCTATTGACACCTGCGCTGGTTCTAGCCTCCAGGAAGTTCAGGATTACTTGGCAATGACCAACCATATTCTGTATGCAAACAACATCAGCATCAACAAGGAAGCTTGGGATTCCCTGGATCCTGCTTATCAGGAAGCTTTGACTCAGGCTGTAAATCAGGCAATCGAAGTTATGAAGCCTAAGATGCTTGAAATGCAGGAACAGCAGCTCCAGACTTTGACTGATGGTGGCATGGAAGTTATCGAGTATGACCAGTCCTTCTTCGATGGCATTCTTGCTAACGAGCAGGTTCAGGCTCTCTACACTGACATCTCTGGTCAGACTGACGGCCTTTCCGACACTTTGGTAGCTGAGCTCCAGAAGACGAATGAGTCATAAATTGTGAAAGCGTAACTTAGTTGCAACCTGCTACGTGAGATTGGGATAAAACAATCAAACGACAGGTTGCAACAAAAGTAGCGTTTGAACGACAAGTTTTGTACTACGGCTTTTCTCTCTCTAAAAGAACTGCGTTGGAATTGTTCCAGCGCAGTTCTTCCTTTTTAGGGATTGATTCCAGGTGTAGCTCTTTCCGTTACGGATTGCTCTCCGTGCATTTCGGTATTGGGTCAACCCCAGTACGCTTTCATTTGGATTGGTTTAAACGTGCTTTTGTTTTGGATCAATTTCAGTTCAGTTCTTCATGGCTTCAGCCTGTTGAGGACGCGAAATGTCTGTATTAATGTGCCTTACAATATGCCTTTTGCTAAGCGCATGGGGGATAAACGAAGCATTAAAATACCAGGCTAGCTAAAAAGAAAAGAGAGAGGGGCTAGCCTGGTATAAATGAAGGGGGATAAAGGGAGATGGTGAATTATTAATCAGCGCAGGGTTGACTAATTCTTGTTAAACAGAGCTCTTTTTTGTAAAGCGCGCGATATCGCTTAAGTTAACAGAGCTCTTCGTCAAAAGTAGCCAACTGCCATCTTTGTATTCGAATGCCATTTTCTGCTTCTATCTTAAAACGAAAAAAGCCCGTCTCTTATAAAGTATGAGAAGGGCTTTAATAAAGTGTTTCTATAGTTCACCTGGTGTTATGCGCAAAGGGAAGAAATTAATCACTTTCGTTTTTGTTTTTTGCGGATGGCGACGTAGGCGCAGTAACGCCGCAAGTAAATCCATACTTTTTATTGAAGTGTTTAACAACGTAGTCTCTAAAACGAAGGGTTGCCCATCCCATTACGCTGTTTTCGGGCCATTTGAGATAGAGGTAGCGTTTGCGATTGATGTCACTTAAGGGGATAGTAGCGATCTGTTCACTCCATCTTCCGAGCCAAGTAATAGAAGGTGCTAGGCAATGCCAAAATCATGCGCAACAAAAGACATAACGCGGTTGTAATCCTGGTCTTCGATTACGGTATTGGGCTCGAATCCTGCCTGATTAAACATTTCGGAGATTATCTTGTAAAACGGAGAGTCGAATAATGTACTTACGAATGCTGCATTGACAGCGCAATCAAGGGAATAGATTCGTACTTTGCAAGCGGATTTGTTTTAGCCACTGCAACGCAGACCTCTTCTTCGCCAAGGAGGAGATAATTGTGCTCTTTGTGCGTATGAGGGCTCGCGAAAAAAGTGATGTCAGGTTGAACATTCTTGAGCTTTTCAGAATGCCAAGAAGCCATACGCAGGCGGACATTAGGGTATTCTTCCTTAAACCCAATGATGATCTCTTCGAAGCAGCCCATGGGAACAGGAGAATAGATATCCACGGAAAAATTCTTACTTTGAATGAATTCTGAAACGTCGAGCTTGATCGATTCTGCAGAATTCAGCACGTTAAGAACCTTGGTAAGTGCAAAGCGTCCTGTGTCGTTTAAAACAATATTGCGACCAACGCGATCAAAAAGCGGAGCACCCAATTCGTCTTCTAGAGAGTGTAGACTGCGAGACAAACTTGGCTGAGAAGTGTGAAGCCGCTGAGCCGCTTTTGTGAGACTTTCGCATTGAGCGATGACGTAAAAATTTGAAGTTGTTGCATTTCCATGGCAAAACATCTCAATCGTTATGGGGGACAAGGTATTCAGTTATATAAATGATGGTTATAAAAATTTTCAATAATACTTACTTTTATTTTAGTGTGACAAAGCAGGAGCTCTTATACCAATACTGAATAAATAAAGAACATTTTTCGCAAGAATGAATGGTCGAGGCTAAGACTAAACTTATGAAAAGGTGTATGCATATCCAGGAAAAATTCTGGTTTTACCGCTTATTGCTAGAGGGAAAACACCCTGATTATTGAGGGGCCGAGGGTGCTTACGGCGGCTATTTTACTAAAGAATATGCCTTGTCTAAGCTTTATCTCGTTGTGTATGGGGCAGGATACTATGATGCAAGAAAATCAAAGTTCAACAGGTGAAATGATTGAGTCCTCAGAGGGGGATTCTAAAGAAAAAGCACAGGGTGCCACGGAAACTTCGGCGCTTCTTATTACGGCAAACGAGGCTTACGAAAGCGACGACTCAAAGACTGTTATTGAGTTATGTAATAAGATCTTGGAAATTGAGCCCGAGAACAGAGGCGCATGGGAACTGCTCGGAAAATTCGGCGGGTGGGATTCAAAACTGTACGATTTTGATACTGATTATATTTTGCGAACCATCAAGCATGCTTGGGTCTTGCGCCAGAAGAAGAAAAATACGATCTTGCAGCAGATATATACACAGCGCGTAAGCGTCAAATTTCATTGCGGCTCGAAGCTGCTTTAATGATGCCTTCATATCAGGGAGCAAAGCAGACTCATCAAATAATGATGGATTGGAAGCGTTTGTTAGCTGAAATTCCCTATCTGACTCCAGGCCTTATTGAAAGCGAAGTCACGCTGTGCAGCAATATTTGTACGCGCTCTAAAATGGGAATCATGCCAAACGATAGACTTGTGTACACTTCGTACGCTACGTTCAATCACAAAGAACCTTATGGTGAAACTTCAGAAAGGCCTCGCATCGCGCGCTGAAAAGGAAATGGAGCGAGAAGCGGGTCGTCTAGCTTCTGCGAAAAAGGAACTAGAGGAGCGCATGGGAGCATACCGTGCTCGGGTAGAGTCAGGGGAGATTTCAGCGGCAGAGGAAAAAGAGCTTCTGCAGGATGAGCTTTCAACCTTGCGCAAACAGCTGGCAGACGTGGTAGGCATGTCGAACGAAAAACTGTATCAGCAGCAATATGATGAACTGCAAAAGCAGTTAGCGGAGTTGAAGCCTTATAAATCTTTAAGCGCACAGAGGTAAACGAGCAGCTCAAAGAAGTTGAGAAAAAACTGAGTCAGATTAAAACGCAAGTTGAAACTGCTACTGCTAAGATTCAACCTCAGATTGATGCCGTCGAGGCAAGAATAGCTGAATTAGATTGATGCCGTCGAGACAAGAATAGCTGAAATTGAGTGTTAGTGTTGGCTTTGGTTTATCGGGCGTTCTGGCCGGTTTGTTGGGCGTTCTGTCGGGGTGACAATGCCTTCTCTTTCTTGTATGAATGAATCTCTTTTTAAAAACATTTAAAACTGCAGATAAAATACGCCAAAATAAGACCTAAGCAATATCGCTTAGTGATAACGGGGATAAGCGAGGTTGCGGCAGCGGTTGCAACCTTGGTTGCGTGCGGTTTTGGTGTGCCTGTGGCCTTCGCTGCGGTTTCAGCCTTGGTTGTGCTTGCGGCTGTTTCAGTCTGCTGCAACTTGACTGCGTTCAGCTTCAGCCGTTGCAGTCTTTACGCGAAATTGAATTTGAGGTTTTGTTCAAGGGAGAGAGGAAGCCATGTACGCATCGAAAGAATTCGAGGGATTCGGTCCTCTGTCGGGTGTTCGCGTTGTCGAGCTGGCGGAATGGGTAGCAGCTCCTGCTGCGGTACGATGCCTAGGAGAAATGGGCGCCGAAATTATCAAGGTCGAAAATCCCGCAGGCGATCCGCAGCGTACGCAATGCTATGGATTCGGTGGCAAACGTACTGAAGAATGTGACCCTACCTACGAAAACGTAAACGCCAACAAAGATTGGATCAGCTTAAATCTGAAAACCGAAGAGGGCATGGCAATCTTTATGGATCTGCTTTCGACTGCGGACGTGTTTGTGAATGGCGTGCGTGACAAGGCGTTAAAGCGTATGGGTCTGGATTACGAAACGTTGCACGAAAAGTTTCCTCGTCTTATTTGGGCTCAGATGCGCGGTTATGGCGAATTCGGCGAGATGCGCGACGAACCAGGATACGATGCGGTCTGTTGGGGATCGCGCGGTGGTGTGAATGCGGTATTTCGCCAGGCAGGAG
>ENA-OQDF01001039-OQDF01001039.1-human-gut-metagenome-genome-assembly--contig:-NODE-1039-length-11501-cov-3.269914_pt1 | contig 11501 bp, 17 predicted proteins | sample MGYA00242769_ERZ504597 | MGnify/ENA primary metagenome ERZ504597 (study PRJEB26092, sample SAMD00036305) | human gut metagenome | host: Homo sapiens | study: EMG produced TPA metagenomics assembly of...
CATCGGTCGCCGAGCGTCTGGGACGCGGCATTAAGAAGTAATTGCCTTCTTTGGGCTGGATATGAGACAAACGGGTTGGTAGCCGGTACGGCTACCACCCGTTTTTGCTGGACATATGTTGCGTAAATGGGCTTGTTGACGCCTTCAGCGGACTCGTATTTCGGAAGTGGGGCACAGTTTTGTGGGTGGTGAGTGGGTCACTGATTTGCCAAGAGTCTGCCGGCCTTGTTGTTTTCTCTCGGAATACTACAAAAACTCGGGGCTGGCCCACGCTTCCGTTCTGGCGGAATGCGATGCTGTTTTGCATAGAATTAGTACGCCCGCCATGTTCAGCCGGAAAGGTCTCCTTCTTCAGCGCTTTTTAAACAGCGGGATAGCTGGCGTGCCTCAAGTTGAATGCAGCTTATCGCGTGATGAGTTTGCGCTTGGACATCGTTTGAATTTGAAGCGCAGTAAAAAGGGATTGATAATCTATCTTGTTTGCCTAGGCAAAGATTTTTGCTGGATAGCCTATCCTGATTTGAGACGTTTGCGAGGCTATGGTCAAAATAACCCCATGCTTACGAATGAGAAAATCGGACAAATTGTGCTGGTCTGCTAAGTTAATACTCTCGTAGCGGGGGAAAAGGCCCAGATGGTTAAATGCTGAGTCTATTCTTTTTCGACAATATCGAATGTCACAGGTGTTTGCAATTGGATATTGAGCCACCGCGTTTAGATTCGCTGCTGCGTGACTAGCTAATGGGTGATTGCTTTCAACGAGGAGGTTGACTTCGGCGTTCAATAAAAAATGCGATTCAAAAAGATTGGTGTCTACTTGCCCAGCGACAATCGCAATGTCGATTTGTCCGTCAAGTAGAAGGGATAAGCACGTTCCGCCGTCGTCGTATCTGGAAACAGCAAATTTACCACCGTTGTACTTTTTCGAGAGCCGGTTTAGTGTGGGCTGGTTGAACCAGGTTGTGAGTATTGGTGGTAGTCCGACTGCAACGCGTGTCAAATGTGTCTGGATTATTTTTATCTTTCACGCGTGATTTGCGCATACGCTTGAATTCCCTCAATTGAAGCTAGTGCATCTAATGCTATAGGAAGGATTTCCTCTCCATAGTTTGTTAGATGTAGAATACTGCCTCTTTTTTCGAACAGCTTCAGACCAAGTTCAGATTCCAATGCTCGAATGCCTTTTGAAACAGCTTGCGGCGAAACGCTTAATATAGTTGCTGCATCCGAGTAATTCTGACAATCAAATACCTTTATGAAATACTGCAGCTGAACAACATTCACCAGAATTTCCTTAGGTTGAATTTTTAATCAGACTAAGTATAAATTAAAAATGTTAAACAAGGCAAACAAATTGTTTCATCTAGTACAAAAAGTTATCAAACAGCTTTTGACTTTTTGACCAAAGTATAACTAGGCCTAAAACGAGAAAGGAGCCATTGTGGATTGGATACAGCCAACTCAAACACCTGACGATATTGCTTTGCTATCAAGTTGGTGTCCTTGTCAGGGCGCAAAATGTCAGGGGCGCTGTAATCCCTGGGGGATGTGTACCGTGTACACGGGCGGGAATTGCCGCGCATTTCAATATTGCGGTATACACGTAAGCTAGGAGCTTCGATGGAATATATTCAAAAGCCAGTGAATACTCAGATGCCTGCTTCGTCTCGAGATATTTCTACGTGTGTGTCCTGTGCAGCGCATATTTGTTGGAGTTATTCAGGGGGAGGACCGTGTGGCCTGAGGATCTGCATTACCAAATTCTGTGGCTGGAATTACTCCTAATGGCAGGTTGATATATTGAAATATGCAACGGAGTAGAAATGAAACAGTCTCGCTTTAATGTAATCGATAAAGGTAATCAGCCTACGCTGGTATATAACTCTTACTCCGGCGCAATTGTTGCGTTGGATGCGGAATACGAGAAGGCGCTATTTGCGAATGGGGCTAATGGCCCTTCGGAAATTGTCGACAATTTGATGGACGCGGGGTTGTTGGTTTCCGACGGACTTGACGAAATCGAACATTTAAAAGAGATATCATCGGCCTGTCGCATGCAATCAAAATCACTTTCATTTACGATAGCTCCGACATTGAATTGTAATTTCAGGTGTCCGTATTGTTATGAGGACGGCAAGCGTTATGGTTCAATGAGCGACCAGTGCGTCGATCAGGTAATAAAGCATATCAATGGCATGGCTTTAGACAATCAGGCAGACAGTTTGCAGATTGCCTGGTATGGCGGCGAGCTTTATTGGCGATTGAGACGGTGGAGAAGATTACGCGCGGAATCCGAAGTGATGAAATCTTATTTAACGCCAGCATGGTGACCAATGGTTATTTCTTAGATGGGAAAACGGCGGAGTTGCTTGCAAAAAATGGGGTCACGCACGTTCAGGTGACTGTCGATGGTCCGCCTGAAATACACAATCAACGAAGATGTCTTCCTTCTGGCGGTGATACGTTCAACCGTATTATCGATAACGTAAAAAGAGCTAGTGCGTACTTCAATGTCATCTTAAGAGTTAATGTTGATCCGACGAACGGTGATCAGATTGATCGCTTGATTGATTCGCTTGATCAAAAGGTCTTCGTAATAGAGTAAAACTGTATTTAGCGGCAGTAGATGATATAAATGGGGCATGCGCTAACTCTCCGTGCTATTCAGAGGACGAATTTGCCTCGATTGAAGCATCCTGTTTGTCTCGCTACAAAATGACGGGGTACATGGATCCGTTTCTTCCAGCTTTAATCCGACCATATGCGGAGCCGTCAATAAATATTCAGAAGTTATTGGACCAGATGGTTCCTTATATAAATGCTGGAATGAAATAGGATATTCCGACAGAAGTTATGGCAGCATCTTTGAAAGCGTAGCGAGTAACGCATTCGAAGTTTCCAAATGGAATGCTTATGACTTTTGTTCAGATTCAGAATGTCTTAACTGCTCGCTTCTTCCTATGTGCATGGGTGGCTGTCCCTTCACCAGGCTGTATGAAAATAAGACAAGCTGCGTATCTGCAAGAAAGAACTGTATAAAAGTAATGAGGGCGGCCTATGATTTCAAGCATAAGAAGTGATGCGGACTCAACGGCGCTCTTCGATTATCTGCCATATTTCAGACTTGGGTTTTCTTCCCAATTGCTTCTGGTTATAGTCTTCGCGTTGTGCTTAATAATATCTGGAATGATGGCTTCTGTATCCCCGCTGCTTACGAGCGCTCTGGTTGACAATATATCTAAAAAACATCTTACAATTCTATCATATTAGCAGCGCTCTAATTGGTTTTGCGGCACTAATCGATATTGTTGTCAGTTATTTAAGCACCCTTCTTTCAATGCGGATAACGACCGTGGCTGCATACTCGATTGTTCGAAGTAAAATCGATGAGCTCGTTCGGATGCCTTTTGAGTTATATTTTGAGCAGGAGTCAGCTGAAAAACTCAACAAATTTGTTCAGATGCCAATACTGTGGCTTCCTTCGGATTGTCGGTGCTCCAGACGGTACTTCTTGCGGTTGTCCAGCTAGGTATCAGTTTTATTTTTCTCTATGGATGCTCCGTAGCGCTCTTTTGGGTTTCCGTGACATTTTGCATCTTGTATGCAATTGCATATGCTTTATTCAGAAAACCGCTTTTTGTTTCAGGTCTGACCTTTAAGGAGGAGCAGTCCCTGTATTTCGGAAAAGTGGAGTCCGTACTTGCGCATCAGAGATTTTTGTATGTTAATGTGCTATTCGAAAGAGCATTGAAATCCATAGATAGCTTTTTTTCGTCTTTGCTGCACGCCGGAGTCGCCTATCAAAGTGTCGTTTCGAGATTTCAGGCAACGGATTCCTTTGCTGCGGCTGCGTCCCAGGTGACTATTCTTTTGATTTCGGCTTTCTATGTAATGCAAGGAAGCATGAGTGTAGGCCAACTTGTTGCCGTTTCGAGCTACATGGCTTTAATGCTATCTGCCGTGAGGTCAATCTACGGTATAGGTAGTAGCGTACAAGACTGCTTCTCATCGATATCTCGTCTAAATGCCTCTAAATTGCCTTTGGCTGTTGCTGGAGAGGAGCTCTTGGAGATCGATTGCATCGAATTGCATAATTATGGTTTTACATTAAATGAAAAGTGTCTCTACAATAACTTGAATCTCAGGTTTGACAAAGGAAAGCTCTATGCTCTTGTGGGGATTAATGGCTCGGGCAAAACGAGCCTTGCGTACTTATTAATGGGTTGTTTCAATTCGGGTTACGGTGGGGCTATTTCCTACAACGGTAAGGCCCAAGAAGAAATCAACTGCGAGCACCTTAGGCGGAATCTAGTTTCGTTTGCCGAACAAACCCCGATATCAGTAAAGGATTTTCTTAGCGATAGAAATTTTCCTTCTATCGAAAAGAAGAGGTGCGGAGGAATGTCTCCTGGGGAACTGAAACAATTGGAAATTAGGCGGGTCTTGGAAAAGAAGGCAGACGTCTATTTATTCGATGAGCCAACAGCATCACTTGATATTGCTCATAAAGAAGCTCTGATAAATGCTGTGAAGGAACTGCGCAAGCACAAGATTGTCATTGTTATTACACACGATATGGACCTAATAGCAGCTAGTGATGAGGTGGTAGAGCTTGGGAAAAGCGACTGAAATAATGCGCCTGGGGCACGTTATCTACTGGGTACGATGGTTGCTAGCGTGCCGTGGGCCATTTGGGTTATTGCAAAAGGATCTCCCGCTTGGCTGTGCTCTACAGGGGCGCTCTTTTGTGCGTTGGTAGTCTATCTTTTTGCAACTCGGGGCGCTGTTTCCCGCGATAAGACCAAGCAGCGTGGGATTCTTTTGGGATGGCAGTTCATTTTCATCGTATTTATTATTATGGCCGCTATGCTCGATATAGGTGGAAAATCAATATCCAGATGGGTATTGGTCTGTTCGGTTTCAGTTTTGCATGAGCTGTTATTTAGGTACGTATTTTTATTTGAATACACAATCGTCGGAATAGTTCGGCCGTTTTGTATAAGGGCATTTGTACAGTCGATTCTATGGGCATTGCTTCTCGTGACTCAACAGTGTTTAATCGGGGCACCCACAAATTACATCATTGCAATGATGGGGGGCTATCTTTGTCTGGGCCTTATTTTTGCGCTGCTCGTGCGAAAAACAGGGACAGTGTGCCCGTCTCTTTTAGCCATGATGTTTCTGGATTTTATCAACCTCCTAGCTCTTTGAGTTACGGATAAAATCTTCAGGTGTTGGCGCCATGGCCGACAAGGCCCGCACGGTGCTTTCGGTATGTAATAACATGGGCGAGGTCTGGCTGCTCACGGCCGAGATACTCGACCTGATCAATCGCGGTGCGTCCAACATCATCTGCACGCAGCCCTTCGCCTGCCTGCGATTCGGTTAGCGAGGAGGCCGTGGCATCGGTCGCAAAGCGTCTGTGACGCGGTATTAAGAAGTAGCCGACCTCTTCGGGCTAGATATGAGACGAAAGGGTGGTAGCCGTACCGGCTGCGGCCCTTTTTTACTGGATACATGTTGCGTAAATGGCCTTGCCGACGCCTTTCGTGGACTCGGATTTCGGAAGTGCGGGGAAAAACTCCGAACCTTCGAGCACACTGCTCTTTTGAACTCTTGTGACCTGCGGTTTTGTTGCTAAAAAAGTCGGTCTGGTCGGCAGAACTCGATTTTTCACCGCACTTCCAAAAACTGCGATCTTGCAGAACGAAAAACGGCCTCCATAACTCTGGGTTAATTGATAAGTGTAGCCGTTCGCCGTATATCATTGTCCGTTTATGGAATCTATCTCCAACGAGTTGTAGTCATATGGTTTGATGTTGGAAACATATGATTGCTGGAAGGCCGTAGGTGACGTTCGCCATGATATCGGAGGTTCCGGGTATGTTACGCGCTCCGTTAAACAACTATCGGTTGGGCTAACATGGATCGCCGTGTTATTTCGATAACCCTTGCAGTGGTCTGCCTGGCTGTGCTCCTGGGCGCTGCAGGGCAGTTTGCTATAAATCGAGAAACATCCTATATGCAGGAATGCGTTTCCGAAGCTTTGCCATTGACGGTTACTATCGGGATGACAAAACAAGTCTGGAAACCCTGGCCTTTCTTGAAGAGGATAACCATCGTTGGCAGCTGGTCGACAAAGACGGCAGCTGCGTTGACGGGCAGTTTAAGCGTACGGATGATCCCAATATCCTGGTATTAAAGAAGGAAAACGGCGAAAAAATCGGTACGGTCCACGTGGCGTATATTTCGCGCCGCCGCGATCAGGGTTGGCTCTACCTATTGAGAGATACCAAGGTGACCCGTTTTTATCTGGTGAGCACCAAACCGGCGTTTATAGTGGAGTCTGGCGATGCCGATGTGGACAGTTGATTCACGGTAATAAAACAGCGAGCGGGGCGCAGGCATGAACTGCGCCCTACATCAGGTCACTTCACGTCAAACTCTACGCGATCGAGTTCGGGCACATTGAGGTCGATGAGCTTGCGAGCGACGTGGCGGTCGTGCGCCCCGAGCGTCTCGCTTGTCGTCACGTGGGCGACAATCTCACGCTCGACAAGGCCTTCTTCGTCGCCTTCGGTGGCCGAGGTCTCGACGGCAACGGTGTAATCCTTAAAGCCCGGCAGCACCGCGGCAAGCTCGCGCGTGGTTTCGGTGACGCCATAGCCGTCCTGCACGCCGGCCTGCGCCGAGCCAATGGATCCCGCGGTCATAACGATGCAGGGGATGGCAAAGATCACCGTGCCCACGATGATGCGGCGGCGCACCTTGTGTGACAGCTCATCGACCTCGGCATCTTCTTCGGCGGTCACAATGCCGTCGCCGTTGAGGTCGCGCTTGAGCGGCACGCGCAAAAGAAGTAGTACGGCTTCGGCCGCCAGCGCGATAAAGACGACGTTGATGCCAAACTCGTAAAGCGCCGAGAGAAACAGCGACCCGCTTGCGATGGCGATGCCATAGCCCGCCGCGCACAGGGGCGGCATGAGCGCGGTCGCCACGGCCACGCCGGCGATGAGCGTTGCGGGCTCCTGGTCGCGCGAGTTGCCCAGGCCACCCGCAAAGCCGCCCGCGAGCGCGACGGCAAGGTCCCACACGGTGGGCGTCGAGTTGTCGATAATGGCGGCTGTGGTGGTGCCAAGGGGCGAGAGCTTAAAGTACAACGTGGATGTGACCAGGCAAAAGGCCATTTGCAGCGCAAGGCCGGCGACGGCTTCGACGGTAATCTCGCGGTCGAGCGTGGCGATGCCATATGCCATGGCAAGGACCGATCCCATAAGCGGGCAGATGAGCATGGCGCCCACGATGGCGATGTCCGAATCGATATCGAGGCCAATACTTGCGATTAACATCGCGATGATGAGGATGCACAGGTGAGTGCCAGTCAGACGCGCCCCGTTTACAAAACGCTTGCGGATCACGTGATAGGGTGCGCGTCCCTCGCGAATGTTGAACGCGCGCTTGAGGAAGCGGGTAACGTTTTCCATGGCTTCGCTATGAGCAGGGCGGATGCCGTGACGCCGATGATGACGCTCGCGCAGTCGTTCGATCTGTTGCTTGTCGAGTTCCATGTCCACCTCGTTCTGGCACGGGCCGCGCAACGCGCCCGTTGTCCTAACTCTACACCGTGGCGGACGAGGTGTCTGTTGGATGCGGAATCCGATAGGGCGGATGACGCGGGAGCAAATGCAAATCACAGGTTCAATTTGATCCCGCAATAATATGATGCACCAGCTCCTACATATGTGACGAAATTGTGAAGCACGAGAGCGTGAATTTCAAAAAATACGCTGGTCGCCAATGTTGCGCAACAGAATTCAAAAATCGACAGCTACCGTTTGATACGTATGGATACATCCGTGTCAAAGGGAGAAAGCCATGGCAAACTACAGTCCACAACACTTTGGGCCTCGGGCCAAGACTGTCAACGTCAAGGGCGTTGCTAACCGCGCCGTCGCAACCGTTTTGACGGCGGGCCTCATTGCTCAGCCGCTTATGTCGCCGCTGGCGGCAATCGCCGCACCGTCAACCGATAACGGCGATTCTGTTCAGGGGGGGGTAGTTCTGTAGAGAACACCGTTGCCGCCGGTAACCAAGCGGTCGTAAAGACGGCTGCCCAGCTGGCCGAGGAGTCGGCAAAGCAGCTCAAGGACGCTCAGGCCGCCTACGATGCCGCCCAGAAGAACGCCGATGCGGCGGGCCAGTCTCAAAAGCAGGCGCAGCAGCAAAAGAATCAGGCCTCGCAGGCTGTGAGCGACAACGAAATCGAGCAGAACGCAGCAGAAGTCGCCGCGCTCCAGGAGAAGATTGACGAGCTCAAAGCCGCCGTCGAAAAGACCGAGCAGCAGCAGAAGAAGCTGGGCGACCTGAACGATCGGCTCGAACAGGCCAACAAGAGTGTCGAGGATAAGACCCAGGCGCTCAAGGACGCCAAGGCAAAGCAGGATGAGGCCAAGAAGGCCCTCGATGATGCCCAGGCCAAGCTCGAGGCCATGGGTATGGACGAGTACGAGGCCGCCAAGAAGGCCGTCGAGGACGCGCAGGCAAAGCTCGATGACGCCAATAAGGCCGTTACTACTGCACAGGCCAATCTGGACCAGGCCAAGGCTGCCGAGCCAGCGCCCAGCAGGAAAAGCAGAATACCGAGCGGCTTGACGACTGCCCAGGCCAAGAAGCAGGAGACTGCCGCTGCTCTCGCAGCCGCAACCACCGCGCGCGATAACGCCCGGCAGAAGTTCAACCAGGCGCAGGCCGCGCTCGATGCTGCCGTCTCGGGTACGGGTGTTGACCTGAGTGCGCTTGAGGCCGCCAAGAAAGCTGCTGCTGGTGAGCTCAAGACCGCGCAGGCGGAGCTCAATGCCGCGACGGATGCCGACGCCACCGCACAGACAAATCTGCAGGCCGCCCAGGCTGCCGTCGCTGCCGCGCAGGAGAAGGCCAACGCCGCCAACGCTGCTGTGGCATCTGCCAGTCTGCATACGATGCGGCAAACAAGGAGTACAAGGACGCGGCCAGTAAGCGTGACGCCGCGAAGACGGCATACGAGCAGGCCCAGCAGACCGAGGCCGACAAGAAGGCGGAGTACGATAAGCTTGTCGAAGTTCGCAAGCAGAAGCGCAGCGAGTGGGAGGCAGCCTGCGCTGCTTCGAACGCCGCGGAAAAGGCTTATGACGCTGCTAATGTCCAGGTTGAGGCTCTTGAGCAGCAGATTGCTGAGCTCAAGTCCAACATGACCGTTGACCAGGAAGTCATCAGCCAAGGTATACTCGGCTTCATGAACTATATTAGCGACGGCAGCCAGTTCACAGCCACGCAGAAAAAGAACGCCCAGGAAGCCGTATCGATGCTGACCGGTGCCGCTGACAAGCCGAATGGTATGACCAGTACGTCGATCAGGACATGTCTCGCGACACCAACCCGCTTTCCTTGGAGCAGATGCGCAACGCCCTGACATATCTCGACACCCAGAACAACCTCCGCAAGGCGAACGGTCAGTCGGCGCTCAGCGTCAGCCTCCGCATGACTGCGGCAGCCGCTCTTAATACATCATATTCATCGAACATCTGGGGACACTCGAACTGTTACTTCGACAACGGCGAAAATCTTGCTGGCGGAGGCGGCGCATATACCGGCGGCGAGACCGAGGATACGCTTGGCTGGCCATATACCGGTCTCTACACCCAGGAGAAAAAGGCATTCGATAAGTACGTCGAACAGTATGGTGACGCACTTGGGAGCCATCGATATGATTCATACTATATCTACCAGCACTACTACAGCATCTACAAAGAGTGCGGGCACTATCTCAACATCATCGATGCCGGCACGAAGGCTATCGGTATCGCGACCGGTAGCGGTAAGAACACCGATTCCGAGGTAACCGTATTCGATTACAGCGCTGATGATACTCAGGCTGATTTCACTGTCTCCGAGTTCAAGAAGCTCGTGAACGACTACATCGACTCTGCCTATAACGCTGGCGGCACGCAGGCGCAGAAGGCGCAGCTCAAGGAGCTTCAGGGCAAGCTCGCCGAGGCGCAGAAGAACTTTGGAACTACTAGGGAAGCTTACTTCGCAGCTGTAAACGGGCAGGATGCGCCCAGGACGCTTTCACCGCAGCAGATGTGAACATGAACACCGCCAAGGGCGAGTACGAGAAGGCCAAGTCCGGCACCGCCGCCGCGAAGACGGCATACGACGCCGCCGAAGCCAAACTCAAGGTATCGACGTCAAGACGCCCAAGACCAAGCTCGACGCCGCCAAGGGCGAGGCCGCTACTGCCCAGGCAGCTCTCGATAAGGCAAACGCCACGCTTGCTGACAGCAAGACGAAGGCAGCCGAGGCCGCTGCTCACAAGGCGAAGGCTCGCAGCGCCCGCGACGCCGCCAAGGTAAAGTCCGATCAGCCAACGAGGCGTATGACAACGCTACTGCTTCGGTCAAGGACCTTGCCGCCAAGTGCGATGCCGCCAAGACGGATCTTGCGAACAAGCAGGGCACGCTTAACGATGCCAAGAAGGCCGACGACACTGCCCAGGCTGGCGTTGACAAGGCTCAGGCCGCAGATGTGCACGCCGCGACCGCTCTTTCGGGCGCCAAGCAGGCAGTTGCCGCCAAGACGCAGATCCTGTCCGACGCGCAGGCGAAGGCCAAGGCCGCCGAGGACGAGCTTGCCACCGCAAACAAGGCCTTCGAGCGCTTCGCCGGTGCCCAGAAGGCGGTCGACGACGCCAAGGCCGCCTATGACGCTGCCGTCGCCGGTGTCGCCGATGCCCAGAAGCAGCTCGATGCCGCCAACGAAGCCGTCGTCGATGCGAACCTCGAGATCGTCAAGGCCAAGGCCGAGCTTGCCAACGACGAGGCGCTCAAGGCCGATCTTGAGGCTGTCGACCACAAGGCATCCCTTGCCGCGGGCACGACGGGCAACGAGAAGCTGGTCAAGCTGAACGCTGCCTACGCTCGCTATAAGGCCGCCGTCGATGCCGCCGCTGGCTCAAGGCTGCTCTGAGCGATGCCGATGCCAAGCTGTCCGATGCCAACGACGCCTATGCCGCCGCGCTTGCCGAGCTTGGCGATGCCAAGGATGCCCTGCTGCCGCGCAGGCCGAGTACGACAAGTATCATCCAAGCTGAGCCGCAGGCCAAGCCTCAGGTTGCGCAGGCTGCTGCAAAGCTCCTGTCGCCAAGAAGAAGCAACGTCGGCCGCGCTCGCCCAGACCGGTGATGACTCCGCGCTTGCGGGCGAGGTCTTCGTTATCGGCGGTATTACGCTCGTGGCTGCGGGTGTGACGCTCGGCGATCGTCGTCGCAAGCAGATGTAGCGTTTCGAGCGTAGATTCTGCAACGAACTTCGGTTCATAGCAGGAACGCTTCGATAGCTTAACCGATAAGGCCGGCGCGCTGTTAAACGCAGCGCGCCGGTCTTTCTTTGCGTTGGTATCAAAAAGCCCGGTCGGTAGCCGCGAAAGCTACGACCGGGCAAATCGTAGGCAATATGGTTGCTGTC
>ENA-OQDF01001040-OQDF01001040.1-human-gut-metagenome-genome-assembly--contig:-NODE-1040-length-11497-cov-3.947493_pt1 | contig 11497 bp, 15 predicted proteins | sample MGYA00242769_ERZ504597 | MGnify/ENA primary metagenome ERZ504597 (study PRJEB26092, sample SAMD00036305) | human gut metagenome | host: Homo sapiens | study: EMG produced TPA metagenomics assembly of...
ATGGAGAGTGATCGGATCGACCCGAAGCAGCTTCTTGGAATGCTGGTCAGGAAGGAGTTCTCTATGCAGGTGGCGCATGGCTTGTTACGCTAACAGTAGGAATGGGAGTAACGTATCTTCTTTATGAATCAATGAATTATCGGGGGATTGCTTTTTCAGTGCCATTACTTCCACTTTTATTTGCAGTGGAAATCAGTTTTCTGGTTTGTACTATGGTTCCAGTGCTTACCTGGATTATTTTGGAAAAGAATGGAACTGTTGTTGAGAGGATTAAAGGAGTTGAGTGATCTGACAGGATGTGTTTCTATTAAATTTGTTAAAGGGCGGACGGCTTTCAGCAGGAGAGATATGTGAACATTTTTCAGTGACGGGGGTGTCTATATCCAGACATCTGGCAATATTAAAGGATGCTGATCTGATCAGTTCTACATTAATAAGATTATGCCATATGCTGATACGTCTTGTGTAAAAGTATTGACTGCCTTTATACAATCTTAATACGGAATCATAGACTTTTATACTATCTTTGAAAGCAATTGTATATAATAAAACGCATTATGAAGATATTGCTATAGAATCATTAGTAAGGAGTTATGATTATTTATGCCGGAAAAAATGTGTAAGAAAAAACACCTGACGTCTTTTCAGCTGATTATTCTGGGATTTGCAGGTGTGATCCTTTTGGGAAGTATTTTGCTGATGCTTCCGGTTTCTTCTTTGGAGAAAGTGCCGACGCCATTTCATGAGGCACTTTTTACAGCACTTCGGCAGTATGCGTTACGGGACTTGTAGTAAAGGACAGCGGAAGTTACTGGTCTGTGTTCGGACAGACGGTTATTCTTGCGCTTATACAAATAGGTGGATTTGGAGTAGTAACCGTAGCGGCAGCGGTTTCGCTTCTTTCAGGGAAAAAAATATCTCTCATGCAAAGAAGTACAATGCAGGATGCAATTTCAGCACCTAAAGTTGGAGGAATCGTCAGATTGACAAGGTTCATTTTAAAGGGGACTTTTTTGATTGAAGCAGCAGGAGCTATGTTATTGCTGCCGGTTTTTGTATCGGATTATGGCTTAAAGGGAATCTGGATGGCAGCCTTTCATTCTGTTTCTGCTTTTTGTAATGCAGGATTTGACATTCTGGGAACAGCAGATAATGCTTTTCCGTCTCTGACGGGCTATTCCGGAAATATCCTTATAAATGTGGTAATTATGCTGCTGATCATCACAGGGGGAATTGGTTTTCTTACCTGGGATGATATTTATAGGAATAAAATGAATTTTAAACGTTACCGCATGCAAAGCAAGATTATTCTTATGACTACTGTATGCCTGATTATTTTTCCGACAGTTTTTTTCTTTGCCTGTGATCTGAAAAACCTGCCTGCAGGAGAACGCCTGTTAGCTTCCATGTTTCAATCGGTAACTACAAGAACTGCCGGCTTTAATACCATAGACATTTCAGAGATGAGCGAGGCATCCAAAGCGGTTATGATACTGTTAATGCTGATTGGTGGTTCGCCGGGTTCTACAGCAGGAGGAATGAAAACAACCACTTTTACGGTACTGATTCTGAATGCAATTGCAACGTTTCGCAGTCAGGAAAATGCAGGGGCTTTTGGTCGGAGACTGGAATATCATGTGATAAAAAATGCAGCCACAGTAGCCATGCTTTATTTTACATTGTTCTTTTGCGGAGGTGTTGCAATCAGCGTATACGAAGATCTTCCACTTTGGATTGTCTGTATGAAGCAGCTTCAGCTGTGGGTACGGTAGGTCTGACCTTGGGAGTCACACCGGACTTCATGTTTTTCACAAGTTGTGCTGATCATACTGATGTATCTGGGACGCGTAGGCGGCCTGACCCTGATTTATGCAGTATTCTCAGGAAGAAACAAGGGAAATGCAAAGCTTCCTCTGGAGAAAATTACAGTTGGATGAGAAGGAGACAAGTAATATTATGAAGAATGTATTGATTATTGGACTTGGAAGATTTGGAAAACATATTGCCATGCAGCTGAATCAGCTTGGGCATGAAATTATGGCAGTCGACTGGAAGGAAGAAAGGGTGGATAAAGTGCTTCCGTTTGTGACTAACGCCCAGATCGGGGACAGTACTGATGCGGAATTTTTACAATCTCTTGGGATTGGAAACTACGATATCTGTTTCGTGACCATCGGAGGAAGTTTTCAGAATTCTCTTGAGACCACTTCCCTTCTGAAAGAACTGGGAGCAAAACTGGTAATATCCAGAGCTGAACGTGATGTTCAGGAAAAATTTCTCTTACGCAATGGTGCAGATAAGGTGGTTTATCCGGAAAAGCAGGTTGCAAAATGGGCATCTATCCGTTACACAGATGATCATATCCTTGATTATATGGAGGTGGATGCTTCCCATGCGATTTTGAGGTAGAAGTGCCGGAGGAATGGACTGGAAAAACTGTAGGCGGACTGGATATCAGAAAGCGTTACAATATTAATATTTTGGCAGTAAAAAATGAAGGAGAATTTAATATTGCAATTTCTCCGGATACGTATTTGGAAGAGAATAGTAAATTACTGGTGCTGGGAGAATATAGAGCTCTTCAAAAGTGCTTCCGCATATAGTAAAAAAGACTTTTGACCACAACACAGCCCATGATATAATTTCAAACAGTAAAAAGGTGGGGACAGGATGAGTTTAAAAAAATGTGAATCATCAGAAACGGTCATTCACATGGTCTATGGAAAAACCGTCTGCAAAGGATTATTTTCTGACGGTATTTATATTTGTGGTATGCACTTTAATTGGTCTGTTGTTTCAGAAACTGAATTTTACGGATACGAATATTGTAACCATATATATTCTGGGAGTTTTGCTTACTTCGATTGTGACAGATGGCTATCTTTGCAGTGTGGCAGGCTCTTTCTTAAGTGTATTTTTATTTTGTTTTTTTCTGACAGAACCAAGGATGTCTTTTAAAACCTATGCGGTGGGTTATCCGGTGACATTTTTCATAATGCTTATTTCATCCGTACTTACGGGAGCACTTGCAGCAAAGCTGAAAACACATGCAAAGCTGTCTACACAGCTTGCTTTTCGTACACAGATTCTGTTCGATACAGACCGTCTGCTGCAAAATGCAAAAGGGAAAACAGAGATTCTTGATGTCACCTGTACACAGCTTCTCCGTCTGTTAAACCGCAATATTACAGCATATGTAGTAGAAAACGGAACTTATCAGAGGGAAAGCTTTTTCCGGGGAAAAGAGGACACAGAAGATTTTTGATACCAGAAGAGCAGCAGATAGCCAGATGGGTCTGTGAAAACAGACAGCATGCCGGTGCGTCCACACACCATTTTCCTCAGGCTAAATGTTTATATCTGGCAATCCGGAGCGGGGATAATGTTTACGGTGTGATCGGGATACCATTGCAAAAAGAAACACTGGACACTTTTGAATACAGCATCCTGTTGTCTGTAATAAATGAATGTGCGCTTGCAATGGAAAATGCGAAAAATGCATTAGAAAAAGAAAAAAATGCAGTTATGGCCAAAAATGAACAGCTGCGGGCAGATCTTCTTCGGGCGATTTCGCATGATCTTCGTACGCCGCTTTGCTCCATTTCCGGTAATGCAGATATGCTGCTTGGCAATAGCGACCGTCTGGACGAAGCTACAAAACATCAGATTTATAGCGATATCTATGATGATTCTGAATGGCTGATCGGAGTTGTGGAGAATCTGCTTTCCATTACCAGACTGAATGACGGAAGACTGAAATTTAAATTTACAGACCAGCTTCTGGATGAGGTGATTGCAGAATCCCTGAGGCATATCAGCCGGAAACATGATGATTATAAAATTGTGACAGACTGCGAAGAACTTGTTCTTGCACGTATGGATGTACGTCTTATTATGCAGGTTCTGGTAAATTTAGTTGACAATGCAATAAAATATACACCACCGGGTTCTGTGATCTGCATTCGGGGAACGAAAACAGATGGAAAAGCGCAGATAAGTGTGGAAGATAATGGCCCGGGAATTCCGGAAGAAATGAAAACACATATTTTTGAGATGTTTTATACAGGGAAAACAACAGTTGCGGATAGTCACCGAAGTCTGGGACTTGGACTGGCACTTTGCCACTCTATTATAGAAGCACATGAAGGAACCCTGGTTTTGGCAGATCATGATCCTCATGGATGCAATTTTACTTTTACTTTACCCTTAAGCGAGGTGACATTAAATGAATAAAACATTAATTCTGGTGGTTGAGGATGACAGACCCATACGCAATCTGATCGTTACTACATTAAAAACACATGATTATAAATATCTGGCTGCAGAAAACGGATTTTCAGCCATTCTGGAAGCTTCGTCCCACAATCCGGATATTGTTCTTCTGGATCTGGGGCTTCCTGATATGGAAGGGGTAGAAGTGATAAAAAAATCCGTACCTGGTCGAATATGCCGATTATTGTGATCAGCGCCAGAAGTGAGGACACAGATAAAATAGAGGCGCTGGATGCAGGAGCGGATGATTATATTACGAAACCGTTCTCTGTTGAGGAATTACTTGCGCGTATCCGTGTCACCCAGAGGAGACTTGCGGTTATGCAGAGCGGAGAGCAGATAGAAAGCTCTGTTTTTGAGAATGGTGGATTAAAGATAGACTATACGGCAGGCTGTACATATCTGAAGGGAGAGGAATTGCATCTGACACCTATAGAATATAAGCTGCTCTGCCTTTTGTCCCGCAATGTGGGAAAGGTATTGACACATACCTATATTACCCAGCAGATTTGGGGACGATGTTCGGATAATGACGTTGCTTCTCTTAGAGTTTTTATGGCAACATTGCGAAAAAAACTGGAGCCTGAGAAAAATGGAGTGCAATACATTCAGACACATATTGGCATTGGATATCGCATGCTTAGAATTGAGAAGTAATATCCTCTTTATAGCAATCCTCGTAAATAATGCATTTAAGAGGATTGCTATAGATTTATTTCTCATAATATAATAAGAAGGAACCCTCCCAATATTAACAGCAATGAGGAAACAACTGAAAAGATCTGGGATCCTACACCTGGGGTACCGCCCTGTTTGATCGCTTCATCGCGGTCAAGTTTATTTTTCATCAGATTCTCTGTGATTCCGGGTGCGGATTTGAGAGTCTGTCCGTCCTGTATGCCGATAGCAGTTACGGTTTGCCCTGTTTCGAAATCAGCAGCAGAATAATAATAACGAACATCATATTCTTTATGTGAACGTGTTGTCTGATTCGAGGGTTCTATAAAATGCTTCTGTGTATAGGTGTTATCCGGTACATATGTATAACCGGCAGATGATAATGCTGCCTTGTCGTAATCTTCCCAGGTTTTGGTCAGCATAATATCATCAATAAAATCCTGCGAAAGTGCATAATTTCCAATTTTCCCTTGACCTGATACCGGCATGCTGCTGAAAGATGAATTCCATTCCAGAACGCCATATTTCTTTTCGTCGTCAGTCATTGCCTCCTTCTTTTTGGAAGAAGATTTTGTTAATTTCATTGTCTGTTTTGAACTTGAAATGCGGATGCTGTCAAAGTCCAGTCCAAGCTCATCATCATGTGCCGGTTCAGTCAGCTCGAATGTGCCGCATACAATGACTGTCTTTCCATCGTTTTCCGGGTCGATCGTATCTGCTGCATCAACGTAAACTGCGTCTTTCAGAGCTGCTTTTGTTTTGGGGTTATCTACAAAGATCATCTTTAAAGCAGATACAAAAAAGAATATTCCGATTATTGCAAGGAGAACCCCTCCTATTTTCTTCAATATCTTCATAAATTTCATCACCTTCCCTTTCTGTTAATATTTTTCTGCAAGTATCTCAATCATATTATTGCATATTTTACTCCGTTTGCCACTGTCACTTGCGATAGTAACAGGTTACATTATTTTCTGGAATTACAGTAGGATTCATGCTATTATGAAAAGTAATAAGACGGATAACAATAAGAAGGTATGCTTTATAAATGGAAGGGGATATAAGATGGCAGGATTAAAAAAACTTCCAATTGGAATTGAGAATTTCGAAAAATTGCGGCAGGAAGATTTCTATTATATAGATAAGACACGACTGATTGAACAGTTGCTTACAAGATGGGGTGAAGTAAACCTGTTTACCCGTCCGAGACGCTTTGGAAAATCCCTGAATATGAGTATGCTCCAGAGTTTTTTTGAGATTGGAAAAGATAAGACTTTGTTTGATGGGCTGAGGATTTCAGATAATCAGGAATTATGTGAGGAATATCAGGGGAAATTTCCGGTGGTTTCTGTCAGTCTGAAGGGAATCAATGGTGCCACATATGAGGAAGCCCGCAGATTTCTTATAAAAACAATCAATGAAGAAGCCCGCAGGCTATCCGTACTTTCAGACAGCGCAGAGCTTGATGAGACAGATCACGAATTATTGACACAGTTAAAGAAAAAAGAAATGACAAACGATTCTCTGGTGTACAGTATCCGTGAGCTGACAGAATTGCTGGAAAAGCATTATGGCAGAAAAGTAATTGTTCTGATTGATGAATATGACGTACCTCTGGCAAAGGCAAATGAAAATGGATATTATGATGAAATGGTATTGCTGATCCGCAATTTATTTGAGAACGCATTAAAAACCAACAGCAGTCTGAAATTCGCAGTGCTGACAGGATGCCTGAGGATTGCAAAAGAGAGCATTTTTACAGGCCTCAATAACTTTAAGGTTTATTCCATTACAGATAAGAGTTTTGATGAAACATTTGGATTTACAGATGCGGAAGTAAGGGAACTCCTCCGGTATTATGGACAGGAAAAATATTATGAGACAGTGAAAGAGTGGTATGACGGCTACCGGTTTGGAAATGTGGATGTTTATTGTCCATGGGATGTGATTAATTTCTGCAGTGATCATCTGGCAGATCCCGGGCTGGAACCGAAGAATTACTGGGCCAATACAAGTGGAAACAGTGTGATCAGCCATTTCATTGACAGTGTGGGAAAACCACAGAAGCTGACCAGAATGGAGTTGGAACAGCTGGTAAATGGAGGGATTGTTCAGAAAGAAATTAATTCCGAGCTTACTTATAAGGAATTATATTCTTCCATAGACAATCTGTGGAGCACACTTTTTATGACCGGATATCTGACACAGAGAGGGGAATTCAGTGGCAACAGATATAATCTGGTCATTCCCAACAGAGAGATCCGAAATATTATCACCAATCATATTCTGAAAATGTTTAAAGAAAATGTAAAGGACGATGGAAAAACAGTCAGTGATTTGTGTGATGCACTGCTAAACCAAAATCCGGAAAAGTAGAGTCGATTTTTACAGAATATATGAAAAAAACGATCAGCATAAGAGATACCTTTGCGCAGAAACCAACGAAAGAAAATTTTTATCATGGATTGCTGCTGGGGATCCTGGGATTCAAAGAGAACTGGTCAGTAATGTCCAATCGGGAATCAGGAGACGGATTCGGGGATATTCTGATCCGTATAGAAGATGAAGATGTGGGAATTGTGATCGAAGTAAAATATGCAGATGACGGAAATCTTCAGGGAGAGTGCGAAAAAGCACTTCAGCAGATTATAGATATCAGATATACTGAGGCGTTGGAACAGGAAGGAATTCATACAATCATAAAATATGGAATCGCCTGTTACAGAAAGAAATGTAAGGTGCTGATGAGAATAGACAAACAGTGAACACAGAATATTCAGACCTCATTATCGGATGCAGAACGAACGGTAATGAGGTCTTGTCACGTTATCCTTTAGTTACTGTTCACTCCGTTCACAGTAACTTAGCCAAATTCATTCCAGATTGCCTGCGGCAATGGAATTTTGGCTTGTATGTCTCGGGATAGTGGTATGTGAACAGTAACTCTTATACAAAATTATCATAGCAATTCTGCAGAAAATATATTGAATATCAGACAGAAGTTGTGTATAATGAAAAAGCAAAATAAAGTATATTATTTTAGAAAAAGGTAAAATAAAAACCTGAAATCATAAACTGTGGAGGTAAAAATGACTAAGCTTGTAATCAATCCATCAAAGAAACAGAGCAAAATCAACAAAGAGATCTATGGACATTTCTCAGAGCATCTGGGAAGATGTATCTACGAAGGAATCTATGTAGGTGAGGATTCCCCGATTCCGAACAAGAACGGAATGCGTACAGACGTAGTAGAAGCACTGAAGCATATCAGGATTCCGGTACTTCGCTGGCCGGGTGGATGTTTCGCAGATGAATACCACTGGAAAGACGGTATCGGACCAAAGGAAACACGTAAAAAATGATCAACAACACACTGGGGCGGTGTGGTAGAGGATAACAGCTTTGGTACACATGAATTTTTTTGAACTCTGTGAGCAGCTTGGCTGCGAAGCTTATGTTAATGGTAACCTGGGAAGCGGAACAGTTCAGGAAATGTCTGAATGGGTAGAATATATCACATTCGAAGGTGTTTCCCCAATGGCTGATCTCCGTAAGAAAAACGGACATGAGAAACCATGGAAACTGGATTTCTTTGGAGTTGGAAATGAAAACTGGGGATGTGGCGGAAATATGAATCCTGACTTCTATGCAAATGAATACCGCCGTTATCAGACTTATGTCCGCAATTATCATCCTGATCATCCTATCCATAAAATCTGTTGCGGTGCAAATGTAGATGATTATGAGTGGACTTCAGAAGTATTAAAGACTACACATAATCATTGTCTGAAAGAACTTCACGGAAATATGGATGGTCTTTCTCTTCATTATTATGTACATCCGGAAGGATGGGAGATCAAGGGAAGTGCTACAGATTTTAATGATAAGGTATGGTATAAGAGTCTGAATAAAGCGCTCTTTATGGAAACTCTGATCGAGCGTCACGGACATATCATGGACGAATATGACCCAGAGAAAAAAATCGGCATGATCGTTGATGAATGGGGTGCATGGTACACAGTAGAACCAGGAACAAACCCGGGATTCCTGTATCAGCAGAACACAATGAGAGATGCCCTGATCGCAGGTATCACTTTAAATATCTTTAACAAACATAGTGACAGAGTAAAGATGGCAAACCTTGCGCAGATCGTAAATGTTCTTCAGTCCGTTATCCTTACAGATGGTGCTGATATGATCCTGACACCAACCTATCATGTATTTGATATGTACAAATATCATCAGGATGCAATGCTTGTAGACAGTTCTATTGAAACAGAAACTATTGGTGTGGAAGACGAATGGCAGGTACCGAACCTGACAGAATCCGTATCTGTAGCAGAAGACGGAGCTGTACATATCACACTGACAAACCTGTCTCTGGATAAAGATTATGAAATCAGAACTATCCTTACAGATTACCAGGTAAATGAAGTTAAAGGTGAGATTGTACACGGTGAAATGCACGAAATGAATACCTTCGAAACACCGGATCAGGTTCGTGTAAAAGAATTTAACGAAGTGGAAAAAACAGCAGAGGGAATTAAATTTACAATTCCTAAATGCAGTGTTCTCCATCTGGAAGTAAGATAATTACAGTATTTTTAAACAGATAAAATGGAAGATTAATAAACTTTACAAATTCACAGAAAATGCCGCTTCTGACAAAACAGGCAGGTATTTTCTGTGAACATTTATAATGGAAACAAAAAGGAGACTAAGGTATGAACAGGAAGCTGCGTGTGTGCAGGAAATGTTTGCCCGGACAGAAGAATGAAGAAGCTTTTTATGAGGATCTGTCACGCTATATTCAGCGTATGGATGAAGAGCTGAAAGTAGATCAGCAGACCTATGAGAAAAGGCTTGGCATATGCAGCTCCTGTGAACGATTAATGAGTGGGATGTGCAGGCTCTGCGGATGCTTTGTGGAACTGCGGGCTGTACAGAAGGTGCGAAAATGTCCGGATCTGCCGGCAAAATGGGAGGCGCAGAAATGAAGGAAGGTTTAAAGAGCAGTTTGCTGAATAAGGTAAAAGTAACGGATAAATTCTGGCATGGATATCAGGAACTGGTAATGAATACAGTAATTCCTTATCAGGAGAAAATATTAAATGATGAGATTCCGGGAGTGGAAAAGAGCCATGCATTGGCAAACTTCCGTATTGCAGCGGGACTGGAAGAGGGTGAATTTTACGGAATGGTTTTCCAGGACAGTGATGTTGCCAAATGGCTGGAAGGTGTAGCGTATGCACTGGAAGTCCGACCGGATGCTGAACTGGAAGAACGTGCAGATAAGGTTATTGAAATCATTGAAAAAGCGCAGCAGGATGACGGTTATCTGAATACTTTTTTCACGATCAAAGAGCCGGAACACCGCTGGCAGAACTTACAGGAATGCCATGAATTATACTGTGCCGGACATATGATGGAAGCAGCGGCGGCTTATTATGAGGTGACTGGAAAAGACCGTCTGCTTCATGTAATGGAGCGCATGGCAGAACATATCGGGAAACGTTTTGGAACAGAAGAAGGTAAAGAACCGGGCATTCCGGGACATCAGGAAATCGAGCTGGGACTTCTGCGTCTCTATGAAGTAACCGGAAAAGAAAATTACAAAGACCTTGCCAGATATTTCATTGAACAGCGTGGAAAAGATCCGGATTACTTTGTTAAAGAGAGGAAAAAAAGAGGCTGGGTTCACTTTGATATGGATGTGCATAACAGAGAATATAACCAGGCACATGCTACTGTCTATGAGCAGAAAGAAGCAGTAGACACAGTGTCCGTGCAGTTTACATGTATACTGCCATGGCAGAACTGGCTTCTCTTTACAAAGATGAAAAACTCTATCAGGCATGCTGTGATCTCTGGGAGAACATGACTCAGAAGAGAATGTATATCACCGGAGGAATCGGCAGTACCGTAGACGGCGAGGCATTTACCATTGATTATGATCTGCCGAATGACACCGTTTATGCGGAAACCTGTGCATCCATCGGGCTGGTATTTTTTGCAAGAAAGATGCTTGATAATGTGATGGATGGACGCTATGCAGATGTGATGGAACGAGCACTTTATAATGGAATCATCAGCGGAATGCAGCTTGACGGAAAGAGATTTTTCTATGTAAATCCACTGGAAACAGAACCTGGAGTCAGCGGAAAATTATATGGATATAAGCATGTTCTGCCGGAGCGTCCGGGCTGGTATACATGTGCATGTTGTCCTCCCAATGTAGTGCGTCTGCTGATGTCTCTTGGCAAATATCTGTGGAGTGAGACTGAAGAGGGAGTTTATTCTCATATCCCGGCAGGCACAGAAGCACACTTTGATAAGATGGATGTAACTGTAGAAAGCAACTATCCGTGGATGGCAGAGTGACCTATCATATAACCGGAAAAACAGAGGAAGAGACTATCCTGGGAATCCATATCCCATCCTGGGTACGCCCGGGTTCTGTTCAGGTACGTATAAATGGAAAATGAAGGATATCACAGCAGATGTGGAAAAAGGATATCTGATCCTTAAGAGAGTGTGGGAAAATGAT
>ENA-OQDF01001042-OQDF01001042.1-human-gut-metagenome-genome-assembly--contig:-NODE-1042-length-11483-cov-2.389222_pt1 | contig 11483 bp, 17 predicted proteins | sample MGYA00242769_ERZ504597 | MGnify/ENA primary metagenome ERZ504597 (study PRJEB26092, sample SAMD00036305) | human gut metagenome | host: Homo sapiens | study: EMG produced TPA metagenomics assembly of...
TCCGTATCCGGTTCTCCCGTAATCTTCCAGTCACACATATCTCCATCGTCTGCCCCATATACCTTTCCAATACACTGCGTCTCAATAACCGGTCCCTGGAATGTCTCTGTTGTAACAACTGCTGCCATACCGATGCAATTTCCCTTTGGAATCGTTGCATCCAAAGTAGATGAATACAAATCTGTATCATGGAAATATGGCACGCATTTCTGCGTCTGGCTCTTGATCGTCCATCCCATCTTTGATGCAAGTGCCTCATTGGAATTCCATACATAAGATGGCTCTATCTCTTCCGGATGTGCAATCTGATTTTCAAATTCTTCCGGTGTCAGACCTACACCATGTGCCTTGGCCAGTGCCAGTCCATAATCCTCTACATTATAACTTACTGCACCTTCAATTTTCTCAATCTTATGGCATCCAGCAGCTACCATGCCGACCATATTTACCCAGAAAATATCTTCCATACCACTTCCAACAAATGTACAGCCATTCTCTTTCGCTGTCACATCCAGAATGTTCGCTCTGACAGGATCTGTCGTCCAACAGTAAGTTGCCTCCTCACAAGTTGTAATAACGCTGATTCCTCTGCTCAGACACTTCATATAGTGAGGGAAACATTCACTTACGAGACTGAATAAAGTAACAACCGCAATATCGGCATCTGTATTGTCCAGAACTTCATCGGCATTGTCACTGATCAAGATTCCGGTCTTTACACCCAGCCCTGCATAATCACCGATGTCCATTCCGACAATTGCAGGATTACAGTCAATCGCACCAACGATCTGGCATCCGGTTTCATAAAGATAACGTAATGTATACTTACTCATCTTGCCGCATCCATACTGAATTACTTTAATTTTCTCCATACTGACCTTCCTCTCTGTACTGCTTTCATCGCCCTGACAGACACCGGATTAAGCAGTACCGAAGTACCGGTTTCTGTCCTAACAAATTTCTTTTATCTTCTTTTTCATTTGTTAAATTTTTATCTAAGTCCAGTATAAAGTCTGAAGTAACTTGAGAGTCAACCATCTTTGTCACAGAAATCCGACAAATTATTTGTTCATTTTTACAGGAACCTGAAGCCGCAAATACATGGATCTTTTCCGCTCATTAAAAATATGCATTTCCATGATCTCTTCACAGATATAATCTCCACAGATTTCATAGTGATTCTTTTTACAATATTCCAATAGCTTTGCGGCACACTCCTGTTCTTCATCGAAATCCTCCGTATAAATACACGCGTACATTCCATTTTCAATCTTCTGTACCCTGTCCTGAAGTGGAAAATTATCATCTACGAAAATAAAAATCTCATTAGAATAAAAAATCTGCTCTTCAAACCTTCTCCGGCTCATCAACGTTCCCGCATTACAATAGTAGACCTGTGGAATATCACATTCTATCAGCTTATTTTTCAGTTGCTTCAGAATCAGTTCGTATGTATCAATATTGTAATCATAAAAATTCTTATCCACCGTCATAGAATAAATAGTACGGTCTGGAATATACTCCAACGTGATAGTTCCACTTGCAGGAGATTTTTTATAACGCTTAATCGATGCCACAGTCCGGTCGATCGCCTCCATTTTAAATTTCAGCTCCTGCATCTCCTGCAGCGTCTGCTCTTTTTTCTGCATCAGTACATCTTCTATCAGATCCAGATCTTTCCGGTCAAGGATACTCTTAATCTCTTTTAATTCCATTCCCAGCTCTTTCATATACTGAATCATGTCCAACCGGGCATTCTGCTTGATATCATAATACCGGTAACACGTTTTTTCATCCACATAACATGGCGTAAGCAGATTCATTGAATCGTACAGCCTCAATGTCGGCACAGTTGTCCGGTTCATCTTTGCCATCTCTCCGATGCTGATATACCTGTCCTTTTTTCGTCCATTTCTGCCTCCTGAAATCCTCATACTCTTTTAGCTTATGTATAACTCATCAGGAACTCTAATGTAACATGAGAGTTTAAATCCAGCTTTCATCCCCTCCGGTGATCGCAAGGCTTAAAAGAGTATCCATCTTTTCAACCTCTTCTTCTCCTTCGATCTTCTCCAGCAATTCTGCTGTATCAATGACATTTTCCATGGATTCATCTGGTCCGATTTCATAATCAATCTCTGACTCACAATCAGGACACGCAATCTTTTTCATCGTCTGCAAAGACAGAAAACGATAACCACACTTTTACATTCATAATAACCGCACTCTTTCGTGCCGTTCGGTACAAAATACATAATTTTCTCCTTACTCTTACATTATTCATTTAGGCGTTTGCGAAACGCCAAAAGCCGCATAAATACGGCATTTTTTGTTGTTAAAATAAAATATCTCCTCAAGATTTATGGTAAAATAGAGTTGCGAGAAACTATCAACCAATCCACCTAAAGGAGATATACCTACATGATAACACATAAGTAGCTCTCTTTGGCAGAAGTTTTTGAAGATTGCCAAAATAAATTCGACAACAACAAATACCAGTTCCTTTCACTTCTTGATGAAACCATTAACCTTGATGAAATTGTTCCTGTTTCTTTTGTTACTCATTTCCACGCTTCAACCGGAAGACCTCGAAGCACCAGCTTTATCTAATGCTTAAGGCTTTTCTGATTCAGCGTATATTCTCAATCCCGACTGATACGCTCCTGATTGTTTTCTTGAAATATTCTCAGGAATTACGTGATTTCTGTGGCTTTGATGTTGTTCCTGATGCCTCAAAATTCACCCGTTTCAAACAAGATTTCCTGATGGACTTACAATCTATGTTCGATCACATGGTTGATATTACCGAACCGATTTGCCAAAAACTTGACCCTCATCTGGCGACTATGACTATCTTCGATACCTCTGGCATTGAAGCTGGGGCACTGAAAATAATCCAAAATACGCAAACCGTATTATCAAACAGTTAAAGGCTTTTGCAAAGGCAAACAACCTTGATAAAAGCTATGATCCTTATAAGGCTGCCTATGGCTCATCCGGATATCGTTGTGGAAAAGAATCTTCGTGCCTATCCCGGAGTTGAACGAGGTTCGACAGAATGGGAAGAAACATATAAAATCCGTGTAAACGTTGAAAAGTCCATCAACCACTTTAAAGACAGCTTTTGCGTAGCTAACCGTAAAACCCAGAACGAAAAAACGCTTCATGCCGATTTACTTTTGGCTGGCATTGCTCAACTTGTTACAGTAATCGTTGCTGATAAAATTCATCAACATCAATACATTCGAAGTCTTAAGCCTTTGATTGCTTAAAATTGAGATTTTATAAATTTTTCTGCTTCGTAGTAACTATGAACCTTTTTGTCATGCCATAAATTAATGACCGCCACCTTCCATTCTAAGAATCTTTCATTGCAGAAGTCTATCCTTGTTTTCAATCAAGATTGCGAACTTGTTTCGCAATTACCTAGTAATACCGTTCTTTGATTTCCATTTTATCGTTATTTTTCACAATTTTCCAGTGATATTCTTATTTTTTCAGGCACAAAAAAATCACCGTCCCCACAGCTCCTATGTCTGTAAAAACAGTGATTGTCAATGCGCGATCAGGGTTCGAACCCTGGACACCCTGATTAAGAGTCAGGTGCTCTACCAACTGAGCTAATCGCGCTTCTCTTAAGTTGTATGTCCTTTCCTTAAGACAAGAGTTATTATATAATAGTTCTTTCAGGAATGCAAGCACTTTTTTTATTTTTTTCAAAAAAAAAAATATTTTTGAATTATATCTACAATTTGCTAAAAAGACATGCTGAATCTCTGATGTGTATCCCCGACAAAACAGAGACTCTTTCCTTTATCGGCATCTCTGCATATTCTGGTAGTCAAATCTCCAAGACTTCTTTCAGAGAGATCTCGAACGGATCCTTTACCAGCATCTCTACATATTCTGATAGTCAAAGGGCAGACGATCCAGTCGAACCGTCTGCCCTTTGATTTTCTGACCTTTTCTAATTTTTTCAGTCTTTTATTCTGACGCTGTTTCTTCTTAAACATCCACCTGGGAATTATTATTTCTTTCCACCGATGACATTATCTACAAAGAAGTCCTGTGCAAGGATATCATCATCAGACATTACTTCTCCGTCTTTTACAAGTACATTTCCCTGATCGTCTTTCAGTTCTCCGGCATAAACCTGTACGTCACCATTGTTGATCTTCTCACGGAGTTCTTCAACTTTATCCTGGATTTCCTGTGGAACAAGGTCTTTATTGAACGGAGCCAGTGCAGCACACTCGCCTCCTTCATAATAGTTTGCTGAAATATCGATTGTTCCATCTGCTGTCTTTTTCATGATATCCTCAAAGATCGGAGCCCAGTTCCATACAAAAGATGTAAGAACTGCCTTCGGAGCTGATGCCTGCATATCTACGTTATAACCGATACAGAATGCACCATTCTCTTCACAGGTCTGCGGAATAGCAGGTGAAGAAGCTTCCATTCCCATATATTTGATTCCATTGTCGATCAGTGTCTTGGCATTCTGAGATTCTACATCAAGATCATACCAGCTGTCAGCCCAGAGTACCTGAACTTTTGGCATCCGGATTTGCATATTTTGCACCAAGTGCATAAGCATTGATTGCTGTACGGACAGATGCCTCATCCATACTTGCACAGAAGCCAAGCTGATTAGATCCTTCATTCATCAGTGCTGATAAGTAACCTGTCAGGAAATCTCCCTCATATCCACGGATCTGGAACTCAATGATGTTATCATAAACATCGTTACTCTGCTGTGCGAAGATAACATCCGGGTATTCCTGCTGAAGCTCTGCAAGGATTGCCGAATATCCCGCAGAACATCCGAAGATAATGTCTGCACCTTCATCTACAAGCTCTTCCACTGTAGACTCGATCAGGGATGTATCTTCCTCTGAGATTTCTTCCATTGTCAGAAGATTTGTCTTTGTATCGATTCCAAGATCCTCACAGGCTTTTACAAGACCTTCATGCATAGACTGAGCCCAGCCGCCATCATCAATAACGGAATATTCGATCTCACCGATCACCAGCTCCGATACATCTTTGGTTTCTCTGTCTGAACCGGATGATTTATCTTTTGAATCTCCGTTAGATCCACATCCTGCCACAAGACTTGCTGTCAGGGCTGTTACCATTAATAAGCTAAATAATTTCTTTTTCATTTTGTCCTCCTCTTTTTCCGGTTTTTATCAATCTTTTTATTTTTCTTTTCAGATCTTTTTACCGGCTTTCACGATCATAAGGTTTTGCAAGAGCTGCCGGCTCTGCGGTATGCTTCTTTCTGAAGTTTCCTGTTGAAAGTATAAATACGATCACAGTTGCAATGTACGGAAGCATACTGTATACCTCCGTTGGAACAGACGGCAGATAAATCTGCAGATTACTTCCGAGACAACTGATAAATCCGAAGAGCAATGCTCCCCACATCAGCATGACCGGATTCCAGGATGAAAATGCAACCAGTGCAAATGCGATCCAGCCTTTTCCGGCTGTCATTCCGCTGTTCCAGAAGTTTGTATTTGCCAGCGAAACGCACGCCCCGCTGATCGACATCATCATGCATCCGAAGATGATATAACCATAACGCATCGCAAATACATTTTCTCCCGCTGCGTCCAGTGCTGCCGGATTTTCACCCAACGCACGCAGCTTCAGTCCATATCTTGTCCTGTAAATATAGAACATAGATAACGGAATGATAAGTACATTGCATATGTCAGAAGATTCTGTTTAAAGAAAATATCTCCAAGTACAGGAATCTTAGAAGTACAGGAATTGCAATCTTTTCAAACTTCAGATTGGCAGCCACACCGGAAACATCTTTTCCGATAAATCCACTCAATCCTGTTCCAAAGATCAGCATTGCCATACCACATACAGTCTGATCTGACTGCAACGTTACGGTAAGGAATGCAAAGACAAGACCTAATGCAGCTCCGGTCAAAAGCACGACCAGAAATGAAAGGAACAGGTTCTGTGTATGAACCGCAGTGATATAACCACTGACTGCTCCCATCAGCATCACACCTTCAACGCCAAGATTCATGATACCTGCACGCTCTGAGAAGGTTTCACCGATTCCGGCATACATGACGGAAACTGCATAGACGATTGCTCCCGAACATAATGAAATGATTAATGCGATCATGCTTTCACCTCCTTATTTACAACAATCTTATAACGCTGGAAGAAATCTCCTGCAATCACAAAGATCATAACTGCTCCCTGGATCATTGTCGCGATCTGCGTCGGCACACCCATGATCTGCACTGTGGCACTGCTGTTCTGCAGTCCCGCAAATAAAATTGACACGATCACGATCACCAGCGGATTCAGGCGGCTCAGATAAGCGATGACGATTCCGGTATATCCGGCATTGTTCGGCATCTGCTCCATGATACGGTGTGAAACTCCCGCATACTGTACATAGCCGGCAAGTCCGGCAAGTCCTCCACTGATCACCAGTGCAAGAATGATATTTCTTTTAATATTGATTCCGGCATATCTTGCAGAATTCTGACTGCTGCGGATCACTGATAACTGATACCCGTCTGTTGTGTACTTATATGCAAGGAAGATTACAACCGCCGCCACGATTCCAAGAATGATTCCGGCACTGATTCATTGATCTCAGGGATCTCAAGTCCAACCGGGATTCTCTTCGTCTGACCTACATTCTGTCCCGGCATTTTCCATGGACCAAGAACAAGGTAACTTAAGATGATCAGTGCAATGTAGTTGAGCATCAGAGTTGTAATACTCTCATTTACATTCCAGTATGCTTTCGGGATCGCGCAGAGCAATGCCCAGAATGCTCCTCCGAGGAAACACATCACTGCCAGGATGATTCCGCCTCCGATACCGCGGATCTCTGGTCCGTAAAGTACAAAAGCTCCACCGAAAATGGCTCCCATGGCGTACTGTCCTTCTGCACCGATATTATTCAGATTCATTTTAAATGTCAGTGCCACACCAAGTCCGCAGAACATCAGTGGCAGGCTGGCATTGATCATTTTGCGGATTCCTTTTTCTGAAAGGAATACTTTATTGAGCATCTTCCCGTAAACTTCCAGCGGATTGAACCCACTGATGCAATGATAATTCCACAAAATGCAAATGCGATCAATGTAAAAAGGATGGACGTAAGTACGATACGAATCGTACTTACTGATTCTCTTTTTTCTAAACGTAGTTTATTTCTCATAGTGTTCACCTGACATCAGCCTTCCTATCGTATCGTAATCTGCCTCTTTGCGGTCGATGACTGCCATCATCTCACCGGAACAGAGTACTCCGATTCGGTCCGACATCTGAAACAGTTCATCCAGTTCCTCTGAAATAAGAAGCACAGCAACACCTTTCCGGCACTGTTCCAGAAGAATCTCATGAATGGCTTCTGCCGCACCGATATCCAGTCCTCTTGACGGATAGACCGCGATCAGAAGAACCGGATCTCCTCCGATTTCTCTCGCAACTAACAGCTTCTGCTGATTTCCTCCTGACATCAGGGACACCGGACTTTTATCTCCGGCAGTCTTGATATCGTACCGTTTAATTTCTTCCTGCACGGTATCGTGGATCACTTTTTTCTTTAAAATATGATGTCTGCTGAATTTCGGCAGATCAAATTCTTTCAGAATACGGTTTTCTTCCATATTCATTCCCGGAACCAGTCCCATGCTCAGTCTGTCTTCCGGAATGAAGCCTACTCTTTTCTTCACGCGTGCTTTTGCACCCTGTGTTGTCACGTCTTCCCCGTGAATGGTGATGGTTCCGCCTACTACTTTTCTCAGTCCGGCAACAGCCTCTGCCAGTTCTTTCTGACCATTTCCTGCAACCCCTGCGATTCCAAGAATTTCTCCTGCATGGATATCCAGTGACACATTTTTGATTGCCATCAGATCTCTGTCATTTTTACAGACAGATTTTCCAATTTCAGTACAACTTCCTCTCTGCATGTGCCACCTTCATTTTTATGAGGCTTTAATTCACGTTCTCCTACAACTGCTTTTGTCAGGCGTTCTACAGTTGCTTCTGATGCCGGCATGGTATCTTCCACCTCACCGCCTTTTAATACGGTGATGCGGTCAGCAAATTCCATAACTTCATTCATTTTATGGGAGATAACCACTACGCTCTTTCCGCTGTCTGCCATCCGACGCAGCACATGGAACATTTCCTTTGCTTCCTGTGCGGTCAGAACTGCGGACGGCTCATCAAGAATCAGGATCTCTGCCCCACGACAGAGCAGTTTGACGATTTCAACTCTCTGCTGCTCTCCGACAGACAACTGCCAGATCAACGCAGACGGGTCTACATTCAGATGAAACTCAGAAGACCATTTTCCGATCTGTTCTTCCATTTCTTTTTTATTGAGGATCAGCTTACAGTCCGGCATATACAGAAATACATTTTCTGCTGCCGTCAGAGTCGGGATCAGGCGGAAATGCTGATGTACCATTCCGATTCCCATATCGACTGCATGCCTCGGTGAACGAATGGAAACTTCTTGCCTTTATAATAGATTTTTCCATGGTTCGGCTTGTAGATTCCATTCAAAATATTCATCAGGGTACTTTTACCTGCACCATTTTCCCCGAGGAGTGCATGAATCTCCCGGGATACAGTGTCAGATCTACATCTTTGTTGGCGGTCACACTTCCGAATTTCTTTGTGATCCCACGCATTTCAAGAATAGGTTCTTTCATTTGTTCTTTCTCCAATGCTTATGCTTCAACCGGTATAAATGAATGTCGTTACATCAAATAATCCCATATCTGTCAGTTTTACTTCCGGGATTACTGCAAGAGACATAAAGCAAAGAGTCATAACCGGCTCTACATCTCCGGCGATTCCAAGCTCTTCATATGCTTTTGCATGGATCGCTGTCAGCTTTTCATCGACCCATTCTCCGCTCTGGTCGCTCATCAGACCTGCGATCGGCATTGGCATACTTTCGATCACTTTGCCTTCTTTTACAAGAACCATTCCACCCTCCTGGGCGATCAGACTGTTCACCGCAAATTCCATCTCTTCGTCACTGACTCCGACAACAATGATGTTGTGAGAATCATGAGCGATAGACAGGGCAACTGCTCCGGCTTTGATTCCGTAACCTTTCAGGAATCCACAAGCTACATTTCCTGTTCCCTGGTGTCTTTCCACTACGGCTACCTTTACGATATCTTCTTCCGGATTTCTTACAAATTCACCATTCTCATCCAGTTGGATCTCTGCTGTATCTTTGGCAGTTACTACACCACCCGGAAGGATCTTGATGACATTCACTTTATTAGATTTTAAATGCATTTTGAATTTCTCTGCTGAGAAATCTTTTACAATCACACTTCCCTTTACTGTGGAGATATCATAACGTTTGATCTCCGGGAGATACTTTCCTTCCTCTGCGACCAACGCACCCTGGATGAATACACGGTTCACATGGAAATCTTTCAGATCATCCAGAAGAACTACGTCTGCACGGTATCCCGGTGCAATGGCTCCTCTGTCTTTCAAGTCAAAGCACTCTGCTGCATTCAGCGTTGCCATACGGATCGCTGTCACTGCATCCAGACCTTCTTCCACGCAGATACGCAGATGATTGTCAAGATGTCCTTCATGAAGGATCGTCTTCGGCTGACGATCATCGGAGCAGAGCAGACATCTTCTGCTGTTCTCAGGTGTCACGCCTTTAATCAGTGTACGAAGATTATGGCAGGCAGAACCCTGACGGAGCAGGATATACATACCACGGTCAAGACGGTCATTCATCTCTTCTACAGTAGAGCATTCATGATCTGCTGCAATTCTTGCTGCGGCATAAGCATTCAGGTCTTTTCCTGCAATTCCAGGTCCATGTCCGTCAACGAATTTTCCTTCTCTTTTTGCTACGATGATCTTATCAAGATCACTGTCTGCTGCATTGATCACACCTGGGAAATTCATGAACTCACCGAGTCCTGCGATTCCTTCTCTTGTAATAGGCTCTTTCATTGCCTCTGCATCAATAACTGCTCCTGAATGTTCCCATGGAGTTGCCGGTACACAGATGGTAATTCATACTTCACATCCAGCACTGTATTCTCGGCTGCCTTCATCATATAATCCAAACCTGCGATTCCACATACATTTACGATTTCATGTGGATCTGCCATGATCGTTGTTCCACCATGTGGTACAAGGAGACGTCCGATCTCCTCCGGACATACATAGGAAGACTCGATATGGATATGGCTGTCGATAAATCCCGGTGCGGCATATCTTCCCTCTGCATCGATCACTTCTTTTCCTTCGTACTCTCCGATTCCTGCGATCTGATCTCCTGAAAATGCAATATCACCTTCCTGGATCTTGCCTGAAAATACATTTACGACCTTACAGTTCTTAATAACAAGGTCAGCCGGGATTCTTCCTGCTGCCGTGTCGATCAGTTTTTTAATTCTGCTTTCATTGTTACTGCATCTTTCATAATTAAACAGCCTCCTCCATCTCTCTTTTTATTTTCCCTCCCGGATGCTCCCACACCCGGTCGGGACTTCATAATTATAATTACTTTTCACGTACTGCAAGTACCGGATCAAACGTTGTCAGATTTACATAATCAACCGGTCCTACATCTGTGATCGCATAATCCGGGATTGCTGTAATCGGCAGGAAGAACATATACATCATCGGATTCGGCAGATCTGAACCAAGGCTTCTTGCTGCCTGGTCGATCTTTTCTTCCTGTGCCTGATCTCTTCCGGTTCAGCATCACTTACGATTCCTCCAACCGGAAGCGGAAGGAACTCTACGATCTCGCCATCTGCAACAACGACCTGTCCCGCCGCCCTGCTCGATCACATAGTTTGCTGCGATAGACATATCTTCTGCACTGACTCCCATAACAACCAGGTTGTTATCATCCGGTGCTGCTGAAGAAGCCATTGCTCCTTTTTTCAGTTTCCAGCCTGAACAGAATGCAAGAGATTTATTTCCATTTCTTCCGAAACGCTCCAGTACGGATACCATTGCAACATCCTGTTCCGGATCCGGCTGTACGATACCGTCTTTTACCTGAAGGACAACATCTCTTCTCTTGCGGACAAATGGTCCTTTGACATCCATTGCAAGGACATCTGCCTCTCCGTTCTGAATGCTTGTCTTATATTCAAAATCTTCTTTTGTCGTAAGTTTACACTTTAATGCACCTTTTAATACGCTGCTTCTTGCCGGTGCTTTCAGGTCATAAGTCAGCTTGTGGTCTTCCGCTACCATCTTACCATTTGTCATGACTTTGCATACTTCAAATTCTTCAATGCTTTTTACGAACAGGATATCTGCGATTCTTCCCGGGCAGATGGAACCGATCAGATGATCGATACGGTAAGCCTCGGCACTGTTGATCGTTGCCATCTGAATGGCTGTCATCGGCTCAACACCTGCCTTGATCGCAAGACGTACTACATTATCAAGATGTCCTTTTCAAGGATATCTGTTGC
>ENA-OQDF01001043-OQDF01001043.1-human-gut-metagenome-genome-assembly--contig:-NODE-1043-length-11483-cov-1.546495_pt1 | contig 11483 bp, 11 predicted proteins | sample MGYA00242769_ERZ504597 | MGnify/ENA primary metagenome ERZ504597 (study PRJEB26092, sample SAMD00036305) | human gut metagenome | host: Homo sapiens | study: EMG produced TPA metagenomics assembly of...
CATTTCAAGAAAGGTATTTATAGGCTGCGCTCGGAGATCGTGAAAGGTATCTTGTCGATCGGTTTATCTCCGTTCTTGATGAACCTTTGTTCCTTGCTTGATCGTGATCCTTATCAACCGGGGATTGAAAGAGCATGGGGGAGATATGGCGATTGGCGCTTATGGTATCGTGAACCGTATCGCTTTTCTTTTCGTGATGATCATCATGGGATTTAATCAGGGTATGCAACCGATAGCCGGTTATAATTATGGTGCCCGACTCTATTCCCGGGTGACGGACGTGACCCGGCTGACGATGCGCTGGGCGGTAGGAGTGGCTACGCTGGGGTTCTTGCTTTGCCAGTTGGTGCCGTCGTGGATCGTCCGTATGTTTACGAGTGACGGGGAGTTGATCAGTGCCGCCTCTTATGGCCTGCATATCGTCTTCGCCGTATTCCCGATCGTGGGCTTCCAGATGGTGGCGACTAACTTCTTCCTTTCCATCGGCATGTCTAAGAAAGCGATCTTTCTCTCCTTGACCCGGCAGATGCTTTTCTTGATACCCTGTTTAATCCTCCTCCCCCCGTTATTCGGAACTCTCGGTGTCTGGATCAGTATGCCTATCGCCGATACGGTGGCGGCGATCGTGACGGCGATCGTGCTTGTGAAAACAATTTAAACAATTCAAATATGGAACATAACGTGATATTACCTGCGGAATGGTATCCGCAAAGTGCCGTGCAGCTTACGTGGCCGCATGAGAATACGGATTTGGGCCCCGATATTGGACGAGGTGATTCCTTGCTTCGTGGCTATCGCCAAGGAAGTGATCAAGCGAGAGAAGTTATTGATTGTCTGTCCGGACGAGACGCCGTACGTGAACAATTGGGTGAGGTTGATTACGACCGTGTCATTTTCCGTGAGATGGATACGAACGATACGTGGGCACGGGATCACGGGGGAATTTCCGTCTTCGATGAGGGAACGCCCATGCTTTATGATTTCGTGTTCAATGGCTGGGGAATGAAGTTCGCCGCCAATCATGATAATCTGATTACCCGTAACCTTTGTCATATGAAGACCTTCTCCGGTGAGGTGGTGCCCGCTAATATGCAACCTTTCGTGCTGGAAGGCGGTAGTATCGAATCGGATGGGAAAGGTACGTTGATGACTACCGTTGAGTGTCTGGCATCCGTAAACCGTAATGAGTATTTGCAACAGGAGGAATTGGAACGTTATTTGAAAGACGTATTTGGCTTGGATCGTATCCTTTGGATTACCAGCGGTTATTTAGCCGGAGACGATACGGATAGCCACGTGGATACGCTCGCCCGTTTCTGTAGCGAGGATACGATCGCTTATGTCCGTTGCGAGGATGAGGAAGACGAGCATTATGAGGAATTGAAGGCGATGGAGGAGGAGATCAAGGAGTTTACTAGGGCGAATGGGGGAGCCTTATCGTCTGATTCCACTTCCGATGGCCGATAAGGTGGAATGGGAAGGGGAGCGCTTGCCCGCTACTTACGCTAATTTCCTGATCATGAATGGGGCCGTATTGGTTCCGTTCTATGACTCACCGAAAGATGAGATCGCTAAAGCGGCTTTGCGGGAAGCGTTCCCGGACCGTGAGATCGTGGGTATCAATTGCCTTCCGCTTATCAAGCAACACGGTTCCCTGCATTGCGTGACGATGCAATATCCGGAAAGCTTTATCGAATAATAACTACAACCAATTAAATATGAAAGTAGGATTAATACAACAAAAGAATACCGCTGACAGAGCGGCGAATATAGAGAAGCTAAAGGTAAATATCCGTAAGGCTGCCCGGGAGGGAGCGGAATTGGTCGTCTTGCAAGAACTGCATAACGGCCTGTATTTCTGCCAGACGGAAGATACGAGCATGTTTGACTTGGCAGAGACGATCCCCGGCCATCGACGGAAACCTTCGGTGCTTGGCGAAAGAATTGGGTATCGTCTTGGTGCTTTCCCTTTTCGAGAAGCGTGCCCCGGGCCTGTACCATAACACGGCCGTCGTCTTGGAGAAAGACGGTACGATCGCCGGGAAATACCGCAAGATGCATATCCCGGATGACCCCGCTTATTACGAGAAATTCTATTTTACCCCCGGTGATTTAGGCTTTGAGCCTATCGATACCTCTGTGGGGCGTCTTGGTGTGTTGGTTTGCTGGGATCAATGGTATCCGGAAGCAGCCCGGTTTGATGCTATGCGTGGCGCCGAGATGTTGATCTATCCGACCGCTATCGGCTGGGAAAGTAGCGATACGCAGGAAGAGAAGGACCGTCAGCTGGGTGCGTGGGTGACCATACAGCGGGGACATGCGTGGCGAACGGACTCCCGGTCATTTCCGTAATCGTACCGGGCATGAGCCGGACCCTTCGGGGCAAACGGGCGGTATCCGGTTTTGGGGAAACAGTTTGGCGGCCGGTCCCCAAGGTGAGCTATTAACCGTATTCCCGAATGACGAAGAGGAGGTACGTGTGATAGAGATCGACAAGACCCGTAGTGAGAACGTGCGTCGTTGGTGGCCTTTCTTCCGGGATCGCCGTATCGATGCGTTTGGTGGTTTGACAGAACGATTTTTAGTATAATGACCGAATACACGCAAGAAGAGGCCGTCTTCCGCATGAACGAAATGGGGAAAGCGGGACGGCCTTTCCTTTTTATCATTGATTATAAACGAGAGCGGATCTACGTGGAGAGTCCGGAAGAGATCGTTCCCTCCGAGTTATTGTACGACTTGAACGGCTTTACGAATGCGAATCACGAATGTAACTTGCGGGATTCCTCTCATCTTATATCCGGAGAACCTGTTGAATGGCAGCCCTCGTATGTTTCTTTCGAGGAGTATGCCCATTCATTCGAGACCGTTGCCCGGCATATCCATGCGGGTAATTCTTATTTGGTGAACTTGACATGCGCTACTCCGGTACATGCGAATCTCTCCTTAAAAGATATCTTCTACCAATCCAAGGCGATGTATAAGCTTTGGATGCGGGATCGTTTCGTGGTATTCTCGCCGGAGATATTCGTGCGGACGCGGGATGGTCTCATCTATTCGTATCCCATGAAAGGTACGATCGACGCTACGCTGCCCGATGCCCGGAGACGTATCCTCGATGATCCCAAGGAAGCGGCGGAGCATGCCACGATCGTGGACTTGATCCGGAATGACTTGAGTATCGTAGCCTCCGAGGTTTGTGTTCCCCGGTATCGTTATATCGATGAACTGCGTACGCATAACGGAAGTTTGTTGCAGGTCAGCTCTGAGATAAGAGGCCGGTTGCCGGAAGGATGGAACGGACATGTCGGGAGATTTTGTTCAGCCTCTTGCCTGCCGGCTCCATCACGGGCGCTCCCAAGAAAAAGACCTTGGAGATCATCGCCGAGGCGGAAACCTATGAGCGGGGTTTCTATACGGGGGTGATGGGGTATTTTGACGGCCAAGATTTAGACAGCGCCGTGATGATCCGTTTTATGGAACAAGTCTCTCCCCATTCGTTTGTTTTCAAGAGCGGTGGGGGAATCACCTCTAAAAGTGATGTGAGATCGGAGTATAACGAAATGAAACAAAAAGTATATGTGCCCATCTATTGAGACCTTATCTGGGAGTCCGTTTGTGGAGACGATCCGTATCGAGAAGGGACGGATACATAACCTTCCGTACCATAATGCCCGTATGAACCGTACCCGCAGGAGCTATTCGGAGCGAGAGAAGAAATTGATCTCGCGGGTTATATTCATCCGGGGCTCATCAAGAACGTACCAAATGCCGGGTGGAATATACCCGCGAGGTCTTACAGGTAGAATACGTTCCTTACCGTATGCGTCCGGTTCATTCCTTGCGATTGGTTACATGCGATGAGATCGATTATTCCTATAAGAGTACGGATCGTCAATGCTTAAATGATTTATTCGCCCAACGAGGGGGACATGACGATATCCTGATCATCCGTGACGGTTTGCTGACCGATACTTCCATTTGCAATGTCGCCCTTTGGAATGGCACCTCTTGGATCACTCCCGCACGCCCTTTGTTATGTGGTACGATGCGTGCTTACTTATTGGATAAAGGCTTGGTACAGGCCGAGGATATCCCGGTAGAGGATCTGCCTAAGTATACCCGGATCCGTCTGTTTAACGCCTTGATCGGGTTCGGTGAAATCGATGAGATCACGCGTATATACGTATGACCCTACGCGAGTATCGGCGTGGCCCTGTGCCTATATAGGTAAGGGGTTACGCCGATATCCGTGTGGCCTCTTACCTATATAGGCATGAATCAAGGTGTTTCCTAGAACAATATATCCACCTCCATATTGCTGATCCATTCTACCGGACGCCGGCCACCTTATTGCAAGTGACGGCGAATTTCAAGGGGAGGATAATTCCCAACGGATGCGTAACCATCCCGGCATATTGAAATTATGGACACCGATCAGGGAACCTAGCTGGATACCGACCGAGGGAGCTACCAAGAAACGGGTCTCGTCATTACGGCGGTCTATACCCATCTCGAAATAACTATACAGGCCGAGGAAACGTTTCGGGGAAACGAATATATCCATGTTATAATTGGCGCCCGCCTTCACGTTCCAGTTCTTGATCGTGTAGGAGGAGGAAGGGGCGTGCATATAATAACCGGAGATCGTAGGGGATACCCAATGAGCGATGTCGCCCGGCTCCATGATCATGCCTTTCCCTTTCCCGAACTTATGCCAATTGATCATGCTGACGTTCAAGCGACCGCCATACGTCATGACACCATCCCGGTTGCTATGGATCGGCGTGCCGATCAGGAACATGAAGGAGTTGGCTACCCTCGACCGGATAAAGTTGCGGGTAAAAGGCTCTTGTACGATCAGCTGTAGCTCATCCTTGCGGTCGGCGACGGAAGCTTCCAAGGGGACGTCATCCAAATTCGTCCCGAAGGGGATCGGGAAATCCTTGATTACCGGGAAACGATCGTAGACGAACTGAGGTAGGTCGTCTCGTTCGGAAGGGATCTCGTTCAAGATATTCTCGTCTGATCCTTCCAAGGCATTCTGGTAGGCTTTCCAGACTTCTACGATAGACTCGCAGGTGGCGGTCACGATTGGTAGAATACCTTCGTCTCCCGCTCGTAGCTATCGCCTTTCTCCAAGGAATAAGGATGTTTCTCCGTTACCCGGATATGCCGGTAATCATCGGCCTCGTTGTACTCCATCATGTTTTGGTTCAGACGTTTATCGCCGTAAGCACTCCATGTCTCGCCTTTTAGGTTAGCGGTCTGTACGGGGATGGTATTGTAGAAATCGTGCAGGCTCTTATTGTTGGATACGGCGGAGGCGGAGAAGCCCCTACGTACCATTGGTGTCCGGAGGCGAAGGAGTCTTGTAGGAAATGCTCGGCGAAAGCCTCGTACATCGTGGCGTAGAACATAAGGTTGCTCGCCGTTTGCGTATCTCCTTTACACATCTCTTTGCCTGCCTCTTGTGCTAGATAGATGGCGAAGATGTGGATGCAGAAATACTTGCTCATGGAGGGCAACTGATTTAATTTATCGAAGACCTTGTTTACTTCCGAGGGGCGTTGAAGGCGGCGGATCAGCTCGGGGCCGATCATCTTCAGATGCTCGTTCAATCCCTTGCCATAGGCGTAGAAGTGGAGAGTCCTTGATCGCTAGGATACCGTAAGCCAGATTGATGTCGAGCAACTCCTTGCTGTTGGCTCCGGTGAGGAACTCGTTCATGGCTTGTGTCTCCAAAGCAGCGTACGGTTCGTCTTGGAGAAATGGGTCTGCAGGCCTGTCTCCAAGAGCATGGGATTTTCCACATGGTCGCCGGCCAATCCGCAAAGCGTACCGTAGGTCACGATATTCGGCAACTGCGTCAGCTCATTCATGGCGTAGGCGTTCGAGCCGGGCATATGCGACATGTTGAGGATCTGCAGCAAGGCGCTATCGGCGACGGCCTCGTTGGGGAAGATCCCGTTTTCCACCAGATAACGTGGGAGAAGGCTCATGGCACGGTCGCCGATCTTACGATGCTCGGCGAAATCCCATGCGAAGGCCGAACTTGTTATTGCGCTGATACCCATAAGTAGGCATCCGCGGTGAAGAAGTTGTTTAATAGTGTTTCTCTTGTTCATATCTATACTTGTTTATAATTATCTGAATAACTCAAGTGCGAACTTCAACCCGACGCTTTGATACTTGAACTTCTCGAAGCCTAGGAAAAGCGCTATATGAAAAAGGTCGCTACCGATACCATACCCGAGCTCGCTGTAATTCGGCAATACGGGAGTCCATAGCTGGCTGAGGTAGAAACGTTCGGACACGAGGTATTTATGCGCCTTGGGATTGGGCTTGAGGAATCGCAATAGAATGAATGGGCTCTCGTACATGAGGTGCCCTTGAATATATTTGTCGGAGGCATTGCACCAATCCCCACCTAGATTATGAAAGATCCCGCCAAACCGGTCGCCCCAAGGCTCGGGGAAATAACGTTTGGCGAAATAGCTGAAATCGGCGAAGTACATGTTATGCTGGTTAAAAAAGAGTCCACCGCTTAGATTGTAACTCAGTCGTTCGGATAAGCCCAGCCGTACGGTCTGGTTCATGCCGGCCTCCATCCGCCAATAATTTCCCGTACAGCCGAGCAGGTCCGGTATGCTTCGTGCCAGCTCGATCCGGAAGGTCGGGTAATGGGAATGTAGGTACTCTTTCCGGTAACCGTCCATCCAGTAATATTGCCGGGGCGTGTAGGTAAGGCCGATAACCGGGGTGAACTCATTATGATCCTTTAGATCCAATCCGGTATCCTTATTCTTTTTCACGGGCGTACGATAGTGGTATGCGAGTCCGGCCGAGAGCCGGAAGCGTTCATCAGTTCTATCTGGTTCATCAGCTTGGCATAGTAGTGCTGGAAATACTTCAAGTTGAGATCTTCGAAACGGATTGGGGTATCTTTTAGGATCTCGTTGATCTGGTGGATCACTTCGGAGGAATAGCTTTGGTTGTCATTGGCTATCGTGAGGTTGAGGATACCTTGACGCTCGGGGTGATACTCCCAGTCGGTTGTTAGCCGTAGGCGTAGCTCTTTCTCCTTGAATAGGAAACCGATCTCGGGGTGGAAGCGTAGCTGACGGTCATGCTCGAATGTCTTACTGATACGTGCTTCTTGCTTATAGGTGATCCCGTTGCTTCCGAAAGATAGCTGGAACGGGTTGAGAAGGCCGGAATACTTCACACGAGTACTCTTGTAATCCCTGTTGACCGTGCTGGTGAGCCGCTCGCCGAGTTGGAGGTAGCGAGTGAGAGCGCTGCTGTCCGCTTCCGTCCTCACCACGTTCGTTCCGGTGGTGTACAAGGCTTTCTCGTCGGTAGTGAGCGGCTTGTCCCTCCGGCTGTTCCAATAAGTGCTGTCTTGGGTAAAGGAGAGTGTGTCGGAGGTGATCGTATAGTATTGGGTTTGATCGAGCGAGTATAATTTCCTGCTCTCATGGTCTTCCTCTACCCAAGAGATCGATTTATAGCGGAAAGCGGCGTGGATGTCGCTCTCTATCCGGTTGCCTAGGGCATGGTAGCAGACTTGCAGGTCAGCCTCTTCCGGGAGGATGAAATGCTTCTCGTCACGGTTGAAACGTATGCTTAGGTTGAACTCGGAGAAAGAGGAGTGCCCTTGTATCTCGATACGGTCGATGGTCCAGAGTTCGTCGGTTACGTACAGGTTTCCGGATAGTAGTTTCTGGCTCCATTGGCGAGGGGTGAAACGGATGTTATACACAGGGATGCCGGAGATCGTGTCCGTGCCTTCCTGCCGAAACGTGTAATATTTGAAAGCATCGGGCGAGAGTGGCATGATGATTCCCTTATTGTAGATCGTGGGGGAGTAGACGTTCAAGTTGACGAATGAGGCTATCTCCTTGTAATGTCTTCCGGCGGCGAGATGGCTGCTGTTGATGGCTACGATCTTGTTGCGATAATGGTTGGGAGCGTCGTAGCGGGTGAGGCCGCTCATCTCGAAGAGAGCATCGCAGGGATGACGCTCTACTGGGAAGACCAGATAGGCGTATCGCAACAGCTTGTTCTTCCGGGGAACGTGCGTACGGCCTTTCACGTAGGTCTCCGCTTCATAGCTCTCGAGGACGTGCTCGTAGATGGGGCTTGATGGATTACCTGCCGCATGATGGAGTCGGCTCGTGTGACGGGTGTCTTCTCTTGTGCCCGCAGGTCTGAATGGACTAGCGGCACAGAAGAAGTATGGATAGTAGAATAAGGTGTCCCGTCTCGATCCTCATCCTGTCAATGTATGGCGAAGGTTGGGCATACTAATGCGCAAAGATGGCAGCCGACACATTTTTGCTCGTCTATCACCGGTTTGCGCATAGAGGTGAAACGGATAGCTTGATGTCCACCGTCGTTACAGGAAACGAAACAGCGTCCGCCAGCCGAGGCATAGGCTGTTATCTACTGTCGGGCGGTGTATCTGCGTACGTTCCAGTTTCTCGGGGGGTACGATGTTCGGTAAAGCGATACCTATGAGGTCGGATAGGGTTTTATATCCGTTCTCTTGCATGAACAGTCGTAACCCTTCGCATAGATCGTCGATGATCCGGAAGCCGTATTGCATCACGGCGGTACATATCTGTAGGTTCGTGCAGCCTAGTAGCAGGAAATCGAGGGCATCCCGCCAAGTCTCTATACCGCCTATCCCGCTGATAGGCATCTTGCCGGCGGAAGGATCGCTCGCCAGCTCATGTATGAACCGGAGAGCGATAGGGCGCACGGCTTTCCCCGAATAGCCGGACACGCTGCTCAGTCCGCAGACAACGGGCCGGGCCGTAAGCGCTTTCTCATCGATACGGGTGATACATTTGATGGTGTTGATGGCGGCTATCCCGGTGGCTCCTCCTTCGTGGGCGGCGAGCGCCACGGGTGTCATCTGCCCGATATTCGGTGTCATCTTCGCTAGTATCGGCAGATGGGTACCCCGGCGTGTGGCGGCGGTGAACCGGCGTACCAGTTCCGGGCTTTGTCCTACGTCGCTGCCCATCCCTTCTTGCGTCATTTGTGGGCAAGAGAAGTTGCACTCAATGATATCGGCCCCAGCTGCGTGGAATATTGGGCAAGCCGTGTCCACTCATCGTCTGTCCGTCCCATAATGGAGGAGATGATTAATTTGTCAGGATAGCGTTGCTTGAGGCGATAGAGAGTATCGAAATTCTCTTCGACAGAGGCTTCCGACAATTGTTCCATGTTCTTGAATCCGATGAAAGGCACGCCATCCACCTCCATTTGGTCGAAGCGGGGGGATACCTCATGGCTCGGATAGAATGATATCGTCTTGAAGCAGATACCGGCCCAACCGGCTTCGAGGGCCCGGACGCACATCTCGTAATTATGGGCTACGGGCGAGGAGGCCAGTATAAAGGGGTTGGCGCAGCGGACACCACAAAAGTCGATCGCCAAGTCCGGAGACGAAGTGAGGGGAGAACTATCCGTCGGGTTTGGCATATCTTGTAATTGCCGTACGATCTGGGTGATGGATATCGCCCGGTCGGTTCGTCCGCGGAGGCAGGCCTTCTCGCAAGGATGCCCGTCGCAATCCTTGCAGGCTTCCATCCGGTAGGCCCGGAGGATAGCTCCCGCTAGGTTGTCCATTTTACAGGCCTGCAGCAAGCGGCCCGGATCTAGTCCGGGCTTGCATGCCTTCGTGCAGACAGGGTCATCGCACAGATAACAGCGATTCGATTCTTCCGTTAGGAGGCGTTTTCTCTGGAGGAGGTTTGTCTTCATGGCTTCTAACTGTATTATCTTACTACTTTCTGTACTTTCCGGTAACGTTCGGTCACTACCTCCACGGTGTACAGGTGTCCGGGCAGGCTGAAGATTGCTTTTCCGGATACCGCTTGCTGGTGACCGGTTAACGTGCCGTTCATGCTGTAGACGTTGACGGTGGCTCCCGGCAGGCAATCTACCGTAAGCATGCCGTCGAGGAAGCGGATAGACAGGGGCTCGTCGGTCGTTACCTCCTCATTGCCAGTGGCGCTCACGTCACCTCGTACATAGGTGATGTTGTTGATGTCCCACGCCAATACGAAGGGTTTGTCGCTGTTTACCATGAAGGGAAAGGTGTCGGTGCCGAAGCTGATCTTCCGTTCGAGTAGCTTGGGGTAGTACTGGTCACGGAGCGTGTTCGACTTCTCGGCAGTGAGCAGATAGAGGGTGGATGAGAAGGACTCGGCTGTCTCTTCCGGCCTGACGTGCTTGTCCGTGCGTCGTATCTTCGAATAGGATGCGCTGATACCCTGCGAGGTTGTCGCCGTGGTCTGGTCTGTCCATTCCCAAGAACTTTGGTTCTCTAGTTGGAAGAAGGGGAATTTCAAATCCATAAGGCTGATGGCACCTTTGGTCTGACTGTCGGAGATTGTGCCGCTGGTTTCCAGCGTCATGTCGATCCGTTCGGAGTTGAGGCTGAAGTTGACGGACTTGCTGACATTTGGCTCGCTGGCGGTCATGGTGAGGATCTCACGGGCCTCCCAGTCTCCAAGTTTGCTTGGATTGTCTATGCGGAAAGGCTCTAGGTCGAGAGGCACTTCTACTTGTTTGATACTCTGCCGTGTCATGTAAGTATAGCTGAATATGGGCATTCGTACACTCTGTCTCCGGGTGGGGGAGAGGTATTCTAGGTCGCAACGGGTCAGAATGGGTACAGAGTAGAGGGCGATGGCCCGGTAGTCTGCTGTGTCGTTTGCTTCGAAGGTAACGGTGATGGACTCGGACTGGCTTGTTACTTCCTCGTGTTGTTTCTGGAAGGAGTATCCGCCGCCGAATGCTGCCGTGAGTTTATCCGTATGCGGTCCGAAGGAGCATTTGAGGTCGCTTTTATAGAGTCGGCTCACGGAGTTGCTGGTGCCCGATCCCATGGTGAAGGCAAGGCTTGAGGCTACGCCGAGGTCGCCGAACCACTCGTTATTATCCACTACCGTTGGAGGTGGTCCTTCGATGATGCCGAGAGGCGCACGAGATTGCGTAACTCGCTGTTGCCGAATAAGGCCTTCTCGTCGTTGAAAGAACTGCGTCTCTCCACGATCTCGTTAGATCGGATGGAGGCGACGTAGGAGTGCTTGAACCAGTGGTATGGTTGCTGGTTACCCCGCAGTAGATAGATATATTGCTTGTAGTAGAGTCCTCCACCGGGAGCTGTCTCAGTGGTAGGATCTGCCGCGGTGGCTACGGCCGTGTAGCCGTAGGGCAGGTCGGTGTAGATGGGTGCGTCGGCGGCGAAGCTGTTGCTACCGGGGTAGAATTTCTTTAGGAAGTGTTCACCCGTCCCTTTGCCATCATAGGAACAGTAGCTGAAGATTAGGGGATTTGAGGACGCTTTGTAGCCATTGGTATTGTCGGCCGCATAGCCTTCGATGTCAGCTTGGATGAGACTTGAGTGAGAATGGTCTTCGAGCGGCCTATGTCGTGATGTGCGTATTCTTCCCAACTTGGAG
>ENA-OQDF01001044-OQDF01001044.1-human-gut-metagenome-genome-assembly--contig:-NODE-1044-length-11480-cov-1.807188_pt1 | contig 11480 bp, 11 predicted proteins | sample MGYA00242769_ERZ504597 | MGnify/ENA primary metagenome ERZ504597 (study PRJEB26092, sample SAMD00036305) | human gut metagenome | host: Homo sapiens | study: EMG produced TPA metagenomics assembly of...
AAACAAAAAAGCACCAAAACCAATTTCACGAAAGAGAAAGTCTATCTAGAATTAGCATAAAATGCTAATTTGAAACAGGCTTCTAATTTGCGTGGATTATACTAGAAAAAGGTTGATTGACAAGAGAAAATCAAGCCGATATAATAAGGCACAGAGACAAGGGCGTTTCCAGTATGGGTGGAGATCGCCCTTTATCAATATATACCGGAGTGCGTGGGGAGCTGCTAATGGCAGATTTTCTGTATTAGGATGAAAAAACTGGAAACGGTATGAAAAGGAGGTTGTTATATGCATAACTATACAAGGGAAGACATCATCCGTATTGTGGAGGAAGAAGATGTTGCCTTTATCCGTCTGCAGTTTACAGATATTTTTGGAACGTTGAAGAATATGGCTGTAACAGTAGGACAGCTTGAAAAAGCACTGAATAATAAATGTATGTTTGATGTGTCGTCGCTGGAGGGAATCGAAGGAGAAGAGGATTGCGATATGTATCTGTATCCGGATCTGAGTACCTTTGAGATTTTCCCGTGGCGGCCGCAGCAGGGAAAGTAGCAAGACTGATCTGTGATGTCTATCGTAAAGATGGAACTCCGTATGAGGGGGATCCACGTTATGTTCTGCGGAAAGCAGTTGCCGAAGCGGAAGAGATGGGATATTCCATGAATGTCGGACCGGAGTGTGAGTTCTTTCTGTTTCATACAGATGAAGATGGACTGCGACAACAGTTACTCATGAAGAAGGCGGATATTTTGATATCGGGCCATTGGATCTGGGAGAAAATGCAAGGAGAGATATGATCCTTACACTGGCGGAAATGGGATTTGAGATCATTTCTTCTCACCATGAGATCGCACCGGCTCAGCATGAAATAGACTTTCATTATGATGAGGCGATGGTTACGGCAGATAATCTGATGACATTTAAGATGGTGGTTAAGACCATTGCAAAAAGACATGGACTGCATGCTACGTTTATGCCAAAGCCAAAGAGTGAGACCTACGGTTCGGGAATGCATATCAATCTTTCCCTTTATGGAAGAGATGGAATGAATGTCCTCTATAATGCGGAGGACGTAAATGGTCTGAGTGAAGAAGGATACTATTTTATCGGTGGTCTGATGAAGCATATGAAGGCGATCACGTGTATCACAAATCCGACAGTAAATTCTTACAAGCGTTTTGTGCCGGGATATGAAGCACCGGTATATATGGGATGGTCGGCAAAGACAAGAGGACCATTGATTCGTGTATCGGCAGATAAAGAAAGAAAATCCAGGCTGGAGCTGCGAAGTCCGGATGCAACGGCAAATCCGTATCTGGCACTGGCAGTTCTTCTGAAAGCAGGACTTGACGGAATTAAGAATAAAATTATGCCTCCTGCGAATATAGATGAGAATATCCAGAAGATGACGCAGGAAAGAAGAGATGAACTTCATGTGGAAGAACTCCCGAGAAATCTTGGGGATGCCACGGCGGAACTGGAGAAAGATCAGTTTCTGATCGATGTATTGGGGGGAGAACTGGCTAAGAAGATCATCAAGGCCAACAAGAAAGAATATAAGGAGTACTGTATGCAGGTGACTGACTGGGAGATCGCACATTATCTCCACAGACTGTAGGACAGATACAACGCAGGAAATTGAACTTGAATGTCAATTTTTAAGATGGTATGAAGATAGGATCAAAAAGGCAACTGGAGGTGAGCAGATATGAGCCATATTATTGTGGTATTTCCGAGAAGAGATAACGCAGTAAATATCCGTAATGTACTTGTACGTGCGGGGGTGGAAGTATCTGCAGTTTGTCTGACCGGTGCAAAAGTTCTGCAATATGTGGATAACTGGAGCGATGGAATCGTGGTATGTGGATATCGTCTTCAGGATATGCAATATACGGAACTAAGGGAAGCACTGCCGTTTTCATTTGATATGCTTCTGGTCGCACCCCCATCAAAATGGATGGATGAACTGCCGGAGGGTGTTGTGGGACTGCCACTGCCGATCAAGGTCTACGATCTTGTCAGTACAGTGGAAATGCTTCAGCAGTCACAGGAAAGAGAAGAAGAAGCGGAAGAAAGAAGCCGGAAAGAATGATGCAGAAAGAAGCTGGTTGACCAGGCGAAAGCATTACTGATGGAACGAAATAATATGTCTGAGGATGAAGCACACCGGTACTTGCAGAAAAGCAGTATGGACAGTGGAACCAATCTGACGGAGACTGCACAGATGATCCTGACGATCCTGAATGAGTAGGATACGTCTTAAACTGAAAAGATACTTAAAAGGCTGCAACAGGCAGCGGAATGGAGAAAAAGATGAAATTTACAAAAATGCAGGGACTGGGAAATGATTATGTATATGTAAATTGCTTTAAAGAAAAGATAGAAGATCCATCAGCACTGGCGGTCAGGATCAGTGACCGCCATTTCGGGGTCGGATCGGATGGTCTGATCCTGATCAACCCATCGAAAGTGGCAGATTGTGAGATGGAAATGTACAATGCGGATGGTTCACGCGGAGAGATGTGTGGAAATGGAATCCGTTGTGTTGGAAAATATATGTATGATTATGGGCTGACAGATAAGGAGCAATTTCCGTAGAGACGCTTGCCGGGATTAAATATCTACAGTTTTTCATAGAAAATGGAAAGGTCGCAAAAGTAAAGGTTGATATGGGAAGTCCGATTCTCACACCGGCAGAGATCCCTGTGGTAGCGGAAGGAGAACGTGCAGTAGATGAGCCGATCGTTGTGGACGGGACAGAGTACCGGATGACCTGCATTTCCATGGGAAATCCGCATGCGATCGTGTATGTGGATGATGTGAAGAATCTTCTGATTGAAAAAATTGGTCCATCATTTGAAAAGCATGAAAGATTTCCAAACCGCGTGAATACAGAGTTTGTAAAAGTACTTGATCGCAATACTGTAGAGATGAGGGTGTGGGAACGCGGATCAGGAGAGACACTGGCATGCGGAACCGGAGCCTGTGCAACAGCCGTTGCCTGTATTCTGAACGGATTGACAGAAGAGAAAGTTACAGTAAAGCTTCTCGGAGGAGATCTGGAAATTGAGTGGGATCGTGAGAAAAATAAAGTCTTTATGACTGGTCCGGCGAAAGTAGTTTTTGACGGAGTATGGGAAGAATAAAAAGAGAAAAAGAGAAGTATCTTTCAGGATGCAAAAAGTTCTGAAAGATACTTCTTTTTGTTGCACCCCCCCTGCAGGCTCGTATGAGATGAGATTTACCAGGCAGACGAAAAAGATGGATTAAAAATTTGTCATAGGGACGGGAGAAATCTGCTGAATGTTTCGGAGCAAAGAAAAAGGACTACAGAAATCTGTAATCCTTTGACATCGGAGTGACAGGATTCGAACCTGCGACCTCTACGTCCCGAACGTAGCGCTCTACCAAGCTGAGCCACACTCCGATAAATAGGGAACTTGCAACTGCAAATTCCCAGCTACGGAAAAGGGACTTGAACCCCTACTAACAGAGTCAGAGTCTGCTGTGCTGCCAATTACACCATTCCGCATCATCTTAGTTTATTTCGTCTTGTCTTGTCCGACGCAAACAAGGTTATTATATCAGACTGTCAGAAAAATGCAACCCCTTTTTTGAAAAAATCACGTTAGAATTTTTGAAGAAAAAAGCTTAAAAATCAGAAAATTCAGAAAATTATTCAAAGGAAATAACACAGGGTTTTACATTTAGTGGGGGAATATGATATTCTTAAAAGAAAAGGGAGGCATAAGATATGGAGGCAGCAGAGATTATTAAAGGATTGAGAGATAAGACCGGAATGACGAGAAAGGCATTTTCGGATCATCTGGGGATTCCGGTACGGACAGTAGAGGACTGGGAAAAAGGAAAAAGGACACCGCCGGAATACATCCCGCGTCTGATTGCATATCAGTTAAGTATGAAGAACTGATCAAAAAGCTTGGAAAAGAAGACATTGAAGAGTAGCAATGGCTGACGGGCTATAAAAGATATGGGCATATCTGAAGGAGGATATTTATGAAGAAGTATACATATGACGCGTTTATCAGTTATAGTCATAATGAAAAGGATGCTTTTGCGGCGGAACAGCTTCATAAGATATTAGAACATTATCATATCCCAAAAAGAATACAGCAGAGTTCGGGAAAAAAGAAGATTGAAAGAGTATTTCGGGATCGGGAGGAAATGCCGATTTCTTTTAACCTTGCCAGTAATATTCAGGAAGCACTGGAGCAGTCAGAATTTTTGATCCTGATGTGTTCCCCCAATTCGATCAAATCAGAGTGGGTTCAAAGAGAAGTGGAGACATTCCTGAAAAGTCATAGCAAAGAGCAGGTTCTGACCGTTTTGTTAGAGGGAGAACCGGAGAAAGTATTTCCGGAAGTTCTCTGTTATGAAGAAAGAAAGGCAGAATCGGAAGATGGAACAGAGCAGACGGTAAAGGTCAAAATTGAACCGATGGCTGCAGATATCAGGGGGAAAGATAAGAGTGAGATCAAAAAGAAGATCGAGCAGGAAAGCCTCAGGATTCTGGCAAAGATGCTGGGGTGTACTTATGATACATTGCGACAGCGGCACAGGGAATATGCACTTCACAGAATGATGGCGGTTCTGGGTGGCGTTGCCGGTGTGGCAGTGGTTTTTACGATATATGCATTTCACCAGTCCGCAAAGATCAATGAACGTTATCAGGAATCCAGAAGAAATCAGGCCAGATATCTTTCACAGATTTCAACCGATCTTTAGATGGAGGAGACAGAGAAAATGCCCTGCTGACAGCACTTGCAGTTGTGCCTGAAGACTCCGATTCAGATGAACCGGTAGCAGAAGAGCAGATGTATGCATTAAATGAAGCACTGCATTCTTACGAGCATGATGAACACCTCAATTACAAACCGTTGTACAAATATGAAATGAGTGGAAATACTTATTCTTCACAGTCACAGAGTTCAGGAATGCTGAGTGAGGACGGACAAACTTATTTCTGTGTGGATCAGCTTGGCAATGCTATGTGCTGAATGTAGAGGATGGAAGCTGTATCTGGAAGATTGCTCCGGGTGAATGGGAGACGAAAGAGACGAATGGATTTCGGAAGATTCTTCCTGTAAAAGACGAGAAGGCAGTATTGATTACAAAGGAAGGCATTTTTTATATTGACTGGAAAAGCAGCAACTGATAAGAGAGATGAAAAATGACGCCGAAGAAGATTTCTTGTCCGAATGGGATCAGGACGGGGCATGCTGCACTGTATCGGGAACGAATCTGGCGATTGCAACACACACTATTTGTGGGTGTATGACCTGGAGAGTGGAGAATGTCAGCTCCAGAGTCAGTATGACCAGGAGAAATATAGTTCAGATCAGGCGAATGCGATTGCGTTTGATGAAAAGGCAGAAAATGTATTTCTTGCGTTGGGAAACGAATGGGAATATGCTGAGCCTTCTGCATCAGAAAGCAAAGAGGGTGTGTTGAAAATCCGGATTTCTACAGGAGAAAAATCTCGGGTCGCAACAGAAAAAGCGAAAAAGATATGTGCAGTAAGTGAAAACCAGATGGCTGTGCTGCATATGGAATGCATCAATGAGGATGAGATAATTGATAATGTTGGAATGAGTGCTGTCCAGGCAAAGTACTGGATTACTTTATATGATACAGAGGAGGGAAAAAAGCAGTGGAGTAGTGTGCCGTATACTGTTTCGGGTTATACCATACCGGAAACGCTTTTGCTTCGGGACATGGAAATTAATGGGGAACTTAAAAAAGTGCTGGTTGTCAGTGTGAAAGACAGGATTCAGCTCATTGATGCAGAGAACGGTACTGTAATACAGGAAAGAATCTTCCGGGAAGATATTGTAAATGTTGTCCAGGCAGATAAGAGAAGATTGCTCGTGGGTCTGTCAGATGGAAGAGTGATGATTGTAACAGTCGAAACTATGTCAGCCAATATGGAAGTCGGCAGTGTTTCGGGAAAAATATTAGATTTCACATTCAGTCCGGAGTATCAGCAGGTCATCTGGACAATGGAATCTGGAAAAAGGCTTGTTTTTGGGGAAAAGCAGACAGATCAACAGATGAAGTCGGTAAAGCTGGAAAAGGAAAATGATATGGATTCTGTGAAATACACTACATGGACAGATCAGAAGGGAAAAGAACAAAATTATCGCATCATTGAATATAACGGTTTGCAGACAGATTTAAAAGAAGGAGTCACAGTATACAGAACAGGGACATCGGATCTTGTTTTTCAGTATGAGTGTAAGACCGCAGGCGGAATGATTTCGGAAGTGAAATTCGCTGATATAGATGGAAATCCGGGGCTGTCGTTTAAAGTAACAGAAGAACATGAAAGCAATGAGTTGGGAAAAGGGTATGAATCCAAATATGTGACAGCAGATCTTAACAGTGGAAAAATCTGTTCCGAGCAGACGGAAGACGAGGTCGAAAATCAGTTTGATTCTGTATCAGCAGTGGAGGTTGGAAATAAAGGTCTTGCAGTCATGTATGGTAATGAAGATTTTACGGCAGCTAATAGAGAAATAAGTTTCATGACGGGAAGTCTGACAGAAAAAGGGATTCAGTTTAGCAAAAAGGCAAAGTCCCATCAAGTGACAGAAGAGGGCCGGCAGGTTGATTTGGTTTCTATAACCGCAGACGACAGGTATGTGCTTTTTCACATAGATATCAGGATGATACATATTGCCTGAAAGTCTGGAATGTGAAAAGGAAAATGGGAGTCTTATGACGGACAGACAGAACTTCTGGTTTTAGATGCGGGATATCAGATGGATAATATGTCGATCGGTGCAGAAAAGAATTTGCTGGCAACTTATACTCGGGATGGAATGATTCATGTATTTGATCTGGAAAAAGGAACAGAAGCCCAGACACTCAAGTGTGGAAATTATAAAAAGATCCAGATGAGATTCTGTGCAAATGATCAGTATCTGGTCACATATGATGACTCAGAAATGATTACATTGTGGGATATTTCCGAAGGAAAATACTGATGAAGGAAGAATACGACAGTAAAGGATCAATTGAAAGCTTATATACAAATGGAAGTGGATGGTATTTCGGAGTCGGATTTCATGGATATGCACTTGGTGATGAGGGATTTTATACTTCCGAACTGATGCTGTATTCGATTGATAAAGAAGGAAAATTTTATAAGTATGCATATATTCCGGCAGGGTATGCGGATTATACGGGCAAAGAAATTTATGTGGATTCCGGTGAGGATGGTATAGCCCATTTTATAGTTTCAGTGAATTGAGGAAGCGTGCGGAGAAAGAAATGGCCGGTAAAAGTCTGAGTGATGCAGATAAAAACCGCTACTTTATTTCGGAATAAAAGAGAGAATGAGGAAAAAGAGATGATCTGGAAAATTTGCTTTGCAATGTCACTGATCTTTCTGGCAGCAGGGGCAGTGATGTTCATTTATAAGCGATATCATGGAAAAGGCGGAGTGAGATATTTAGGCGGTGGAGTTTTCCTGTCTGCAGTATCCATCTGCTTTCCGGTCATGCATCTGACTGAAAGGATGGATTTGCACTGGCGATGAGCATTTCACAGAGCATCAGAATGTTTGTGATTGATACGGGAACGTCGGATATTCTGGATGTCTTGCAGCAAGATGCTCTTGGGAGTATTTACATTCCTTATAAAATTGTCGTATGCATATTATATTTGCTTGGCCCGGTCTTTACATTGAGCGTAGTGCTGCGGTATTTTTCTAACTTTTTTGAGAGGCTGAGAATTTTTTCAGTAGCAGAAAAAATCTTTACATCTTTTCAGATCTAACAGAGAAGTCACTTGAAGTTGCCACAAATCTCGTGGAAAAGGATGAAAAAAGAAATCTGCGATTTTATTTTGTAATTCAAATGCCAAAGATGATGAAAATGTAGAGCTGGAAGAAAAGGCAAGAGTGATCGGTGCGATTCTTGTCCCACAGGAGGCCTCCCGGTTGCATCTGAAGAATAAAAAAAGGTATCTTACCTATTTTCAGATCTCGGATGACGAAGAAAAAAACCTGGATTGCACGTTAGCAATGATTGACCGGATGACCGAAAAAAATCTCAAAAAATATGGGGCTACAGAACAGAATATTACCATTTACTGCTTTGCTTCAGGAGATGAAAAGGAAATTTTGCTGGATGCAAAAGATAAAAGAAATCTCAGAGTAATTTTGATCGATGAGATCAGGGATTCTGTCTATGAGCAGTTATATCGTTATCCACTTTATGCAAATCAGAACAGTACAGAGGAAAATGGAAAGTTGTCCGTTCTGATCGTCGGAGGCGGGAAAATCGGTACAGAATTTTTAAAAGCTACGGTATGGATGGGACAGATGAAGAGTTTGGATCTTGAGATTTATATGATTGATCTGAAAGGAAATCTTCGGAGAAAATCATTCAGTGCAAGATGCCCGGAACTGCTGCAGGAAGATTCTGATTATCAGATTGACATCCATAAGGGAAATATTTTCAGTAAAAAAATAGAGCTGTATCTGAATGAACTGAAAGATATCAACTATTGTATGGTATCTCTTGGTGAAGATGAAAAAGTCTCAGGGCGGCACTGGCTTCGGGGATATTTTTTATCGCAGATATAAAAAGGTTCAGCCGGTGATCAGCGTTTATGTGGAGAGTAGAAAGAAAAGAGAAGCAATCCGGAATCTGAATGAGACAACCAGGACAAAAGAAAAATATTATTATGATATTGTACCTTTCGGAAATGGTGGAATCTATCAAAGTCAGCAAGGCAGTGAAGCATTATTGATCGAATATCTTGGACTGGGTATTCATGCACATTACTGCAGACTGAAGAAAGAAGATAACCGGGAAACTCGAAGAGAAGTAATAAAAGGGTATTATAGCAGACAGTATAATCGCAGGTCGAGTATTGCAGGTGGAATGCATATTAGTTCAAAGCTTTGGGAAATGGGACTTGGAATTATAAGAGTACCTGAAAATGAGTGTGAAAAGAAACTGTTTCAAAAATTTGTCCATCCGGTAAACTATGAAGAAAGAACCGAAAATATAAGAAAAATCTGTTATAGTCTGGAGCATGATGCTGGATGGCGTATGTCCGGGCAGAGGGCTGGAGTCTTGCAACAGAAGGTGGCAAAAATATAGATGACATCAGGGAATGTTACGAACAGTATTGTAAGGTATTCAAAAATCAGAGTTATCCAGATAAACTGCATCCGGCTCTGATTCCGCTGGAAAGTGATGATCCACAGATTGCAACACTTCAGCAGGTAGATGATATGATTGTTCAAGTGAATAAGAACTTAGGGCTTGAATATGAACCGCATTATGTAGAATCTGACGAGGAAGTAGTCGATCATATTGGCGAAATAGTTTCCGGGGAATGGTGCGGTGAAGAAGGGATTGTTCTCAATGGAAGAGTGGTTCGGGCAAATGAATGGATCATCGCAGATCTTGGAGAAATCCTGCAGTACGATACAGAAATTTAAAGAGAGATGAAGCCAAAATGAGTTTGGAGAAAAGCTGGCATTGCAATATGAAATGATGCGGTGCAGAAATGGGAAAATTAGTCTGTAAATAATGAAAGAAGAAAATAGAAGGGAGTCTTGAATGAGTATATTAAATGTTGAACATCTGACGCACGGTTTTGGAGACAGAGCAATCTTCACAGACGTGTCGTTTCGTCTGCTGAAAGGGGAGCATATCGGACTGGTCGGAGCAAATGGAGAAGGAAAGTCCACCTTTATGAATATTGTCACGGGAAAGCTTATGCCGGATGAGGGAAAGGTAGAGTGGTCGAAGAATGTCCATGCAGGGTATTTGGATCAGCATGCCGTGTTAAAGCAGGGGATGACGATCAGGGAAGTCCTGAAATCAGCTTTTGATCCGCTTCTGCAAAAAGAAATAAGAATGAACGAAATCTGCGATCTGTTAGGAACTGTAGATGGGGAAGAAATGAATCTTCTGATGGAAGAACTGGGAACGATACAGGATGAGCTGACGTTACATGATTTTTATACCATTGATGCAAAGGTGGAAGAGGTTGCAAGAGCCTTAGGACTTCTTGATCTTGGCCTGGACCGGGATGTAACTGATCTGAGTGGTGGACAGCGAACCAAAGTGTTGCTGGCGAAACTCCTGTTGGAAAAACCGGACATTCTTTTGCTGGACGAGCCAACGAATTATCTGGATGAAGAGCATATTGCATGGCTGAAAAGATACCTTTTAGATTATGAAAATGCATTTATACTGATCTCCATGATATTCCTTTCCTAAATGAAGTGGTCAATATCATTTATCATATGGAAAATCAGGAACTAAACCGTTACGTGGGAGATTACAATCATTTTCAGGAAGTTTATGCAGTGAAAAAAGCACAACTGGAGGCAGCATACCGCAGACAACAGCAGGAGATCAGCGAATTGAAAGATTTCGTGGCAAGAAATAAAGCGAGAGTTTCTACGAGAAATATGGCAATGTCCAGACAGAAAAAGCTGGACAAGATGGATCTGATCGAACTGGCAGGGGAACGGCCAAAGCCGGAATTTCATTTCCGGTATGGAAGGACTCCGGGAAAAATGCTCTTTGAGACAAAGGGTCTTGTGACGGGATATGACGAGCCGCTGTCAAAACCTCTGAATTTTTCTATGGAACGAGGACAGAAGGTCGCGCTGGTTGGAACGAACGGAATCGGGAAGACAACATTGCTGAAAAGTATCCTTGGGCTGATCCCGGCCCTGGAAGGAAACTGTGAACTTGGGGATAATCTGGAGATCGGTTACTTTGAACAGGAAGTAAAAGGTGAAAATAAAAATACATGTATAGAAGAGCTGTGGCAGGAGTTTCCATCCCGTACCCAGTATGAAATCCGTTCTGCACTGGCAAAATGTGGACTGACGACAAAGCACATAGAAAGTCAGGTCAGGGTTCTGAGTGGTGGCGAGCAGGCAAAGGTACGCCTGTGCAAGCTTTTGAACCGTGATACGAATCTTCTTCTGCTGGATGAACCGACAAACCACCTGGATGTTGATGCAAAAGATTCTCTGAAGAAAGCCTTACAGGAATACAGGGGAAGCATCCTTCTGATTTGTCACGAACCAGAGTTTTATGAGGATGTGGTGGATGAAGTCTGGGATATGAGCCAGTGGACGACCAGAATTTCTTAAAATTGCACAAATGCAAATATGAGTTAATTGTAGAAAAATGACGAAAATATTTGAAAATTAGAAAAATCCTTAAATTTAACCTGAAATAATGATAAAATATACAAGGATAGTCTGTTAATAGAGAATTTAAATGAAAAGTCTCTGTATTATTGGCAATAATTGAAGTATAAGATGATGTTGGGGTCAAAAGCCCCCAACAATGATGCCAACGGATTGTTTCGTGCTACGCACTCCCACAATCCTACCCGCTATTCGCATATCATGCGTTACGCCCACTTTATGCTCATATCGGGCGGGTCTCAAGGTCATTTTACCACCAGTG
>ENA-OQDF01001045-OQDF01001045.1-human-gut-metagenome-genome-assembly--contig:-NODE-1045-length-11472-cov-2.290172_pt1 | contig 11472 bp, 14 predicted proteins | sample MGYA00242769_ERZ504597 | MGnify/ENA primary metagenome ERZ504597 (study PRJEB26092, sample SAMD00036305) | human gut metagenome | host: Homo sapiens | study: EMG produced TPA metagenomics assembly of...
TTGCAAACAGGAGTTTTGTATTTATCTCAGTCGAGAAGACTCAATAGCAATTTGTCTCAGTGGGAGTCCAATCTCCGACTGAGATAACGCTCCGCGAGGATGCGCAGTGATTCTGTAATGAATATGTCGTAACTGTTCACAGGTAATATCCCGCGAGGTGTTTTGCCATGAATATGGCAATCCCGAGACATACGGGGCAAAATCCCATCACCGTAGGTGATTTGGAATGGATTTTGACCAAGTTGCTGTGAACGGAGTGAATAGTAACAATATGTCAGCTTATGCTGACCAGAATCACGCGCCAAGTCTCACGGATGTTCGGCTTGAAATTTCATATCCATTAAGACAGAAAGGAAAACACCATGAACTTTAGAGATATCGCAGAACAAAACGAAAACTGGATCATCGAGCAGAGGCGTTATTTTCATGCGCATCCAGAGCTTTCTTTCGAAGAAAAAAATACAACGCATGAGATTGGAAAGTGCCTCGAAGAAATGGGACTTACGCCACATTATTACCCGGATTACAATGGTCTCTGGGCAATAATCAAAGGGGGAAAATCCACCCCTGGCAGCAAGACAGTCGCCCTCCGTGCAGATATCGATGCACTTCCTGTTGAAGAACACACCGGGCTTACATTTTGCAGCCAGAATCCGGGTGTCATGCATGCCTGCGGACATGACTGCCATATTGCCATGCTTCTGGGCGGAATCCGTATGCTGATGGCAAAAAAGAAGACCTAAAAGGAAATGTAAAGATTATTTTCCAGGCTGCTGAAGAATCCTGCCACGGTGCACAGTACTATGTCGAGCATGGTTTTCTGGACGATGTAGATGCCATTTACGGCACACATATCTGGGGAGAGCTGGATGCTCCTTATATGAATTTTGAAACTGGTCCACGTATGGCAAGCTGCGATAATTTCCGCATTGAAGTCGAGGGTGTTTCCTCTCATGGTTCCACCCCGCATCAGGGTGTTGATGCGATTCTGACTGCCGCTTATATCATCACAGAAATTCAAGCAATCGTTTCCCGTATGAATAATCCTCTGAATCCACTGGTTGTCACCGTCGGTAAGATAGAAGGCGGACAGCGCTTTAATATTCTTGCTGATAAGGTCGTTCTGGAGGGAACTACGCGTACCCATTCCCCTGAAATGCGCAAAAAACAGAGCCTCTGCTCCGCAGAATCGCTGAAAATACAGCTGATTCCATGGGAGCAAAGACTACTCTGACTTTGAATATTTTCCGGCTCCGATCATCAATGAGCATGAAGATCTGGTACTGATTGCAAGAAATGCCGCTGCCAAAATGTACGGTACTGATTGTCTGAAACCATTCCCGAAAATGATGATCAGTGAGGACTTCGCCTACTATATGGAAAAAGTTCCTGGTGTCTTCGGGCTGATTGGAAGCCAGAATAAATCTCTTGGCATCACCGCCAAAATCACAACGATCACTATACCGTAGATGAAAGTGTCTTAAAACGCGGAGCCGCCATGTATGCACAGTTCGCCTATGATTTTCTGGAAGGAAGCTCAAAATAATTACTATATGCAAAGATCCAGGGCCGTCTGATAACCCTGGATCTTATTACATATTCAACTTGATGTGCACTGTATACATTCTGCGATTGTGCCTATAATATCCTGTATATTCAGCGGTTTTGCAAGATGTCCGTTCATTCCTGCTTCACGACTTCGCTTCCGGTCTTCATCAAACGCATTTGCTGTCATAGCTATAATTGGAATTGTCTTTGCATCTCTTCTGTACATTGCACGTATTGTCCGCGCTGCAGTTAATCCATCCATCACCGGCATCATGATGTCCATCAGAATCACATCAAAACTACCCTCTGGTTCTTTCTGGAAAATGTCTGCCGCTTCCTTTCCATTCCATGCTTTTGTGATCACAGCATTTTCATTTTCAAGTAGGAATTCTGCAATTTCCATATTCAGTTCATTGTCTTCTACCAACAAGATTCTTACCCCTGCAATGGACTGCTCCTGCTCTTCTTTCTCCGGTTTCCGTTCTTTTTCTTCTGCATCAATCTTAAATGGAATATGGATGGTAAATGTAGTTCCCTTTTCCACTTCACTCACCACATCAATTTCACCCTGCATCTTTTCTACAAGCTTTTTCACAATGGATAATCCCAGTCCTGTCCCACCAAGATTTGTGCGTGCACCGTTTTCTTCCTGACTGAAAGGTTCAAACATATGCTGCTGGAATTTCTCACTCATACCCTTCCCTGTATCTGCACATCCGAATTCAAACATCGCATATCCATTACTGTCGGATACTTCTCTGCAAAACAGGTTCAGGCTTCCATTTTCACGATTATATTTTACAGAATTTCCTGCAATATTCAACAAAATCTGACGCAGATGCAGAGGGCTTCCAATCAGATTCCAGTGTTTTCCCTCTTCCGGCCTGTAATTAAAAGCAATTCCTCTTTCTACCGCCTGCACTTCGATCAGAGACGACACTTCTTTCAAAATATCCCGCAGATCAAACGAAACATGCTCCAATTCAATCTCACCAGATTCCATCTTACTCATATCAAGCACATCATTAACCAGTTCAAAAAGGAACATGGCTGCATCACGTATTTTTTCACGGCATTCTTTCTGCTTTTCCATGTCTTCCGGAAAATGATCCCCAATATTAAGCATTCCCATGACACCATTGATCGGTGTTCGGATATCGTGACTCATTCTCCGTAAAAATTCTGTTTTGGCGGCATTTGCACGTCTGGCTTCTTCTGCTGTCTCCAGTATCTGGTTCTGGTATTCCAGTTCTCTTCTTTTCTGCTCATCAATATTCTGAACAACAAAAATCACGGTTTCAATCTCTCCATTCGCCATGACTCTTTTCGGCAAAGCCGTCAACATATGCCATGCCCCAACCGTATCCTGAAATGTATAGTTCAAATATTCTTTATTACGAAGTCTTTCCTGCAGAGTGTCCAGGTTTGTAGCTTCTCTCATTCCTTCCTGATAGTCTTTACCGATACAATATTGAGTTATTGCATCTGTAATCTGTCGCGCTCCTTTAAAATGATGTGCAATTTGAGAAATCTGCTCTGGCGCGCGGATTATTTCAAATTTGTCCTGCTTCAGATCGACCACATAATTGGTCACATAAATTCTGCTGATTGCATCAATAATGTTATGCTGATACTCCAGATTTACAATCCGCCGCTTCTCCAGTTTCCGGTGAACACAGATCAGCACAAACCAGGCTGCAAGATAGAACACGGCAACATATGCCATCACCATTCCACGTTCTATAAATATTTCACTTTCCGGAAGAAAAACATAAATAGAATACTGTCCACATTTTGCATATTTACCATAATATACCTTTCCATCTTTGGATATGCGAACAAGCTTCTTCGACTCCTGATAAGAATTAAAAGCCTGGATATATGGATTTTCTGCCACTGTTTTTCCCCGCATAGTCAGATCATTCGAACTGATGATTCTTTCTCCATCCGTAAGAACAATAATTCCTGCTCTTTCTACTTTGTACCCCGTAAGGATATCTTCGATACTGAACTGGTCTTCCATATCATCCTGTGCATATATCTTCTCATAACGAACACATTCTTCCTTCATAAAATTAATGATGACTGATGCATCTGTATTGGCTCTGTTTTTTTCTATATTTGTCTGTATTTCAAAAACTACTGTCAGTATGATAATCCCCGGCATCAGAAACAGAAGCAATAATCTAAGTTTACTGCTTCTTCCTGTTTTATCATTCACTTTCCCCATCCTCCACAATATATTTGATCTACTGTCTTTCCCCATAAGTAAATTATGTTCAGTATACTCCACCAATTCAGAATATGTCAATTTATATGGATTTGCTTTCCGTTTTTCTCTATGATTCCTTCCATTTCGAGATTCTTCAGTTCTCTTGTCATCGCACTGCGATCGACACTTAAATACTGTGCCAGTGCGGTATAAGACATAGGTAATTTGAGATCTTTGCTGTGTTTTTCTGTGGAAAGTGCATTGAGATAAGCCATCAGTTTCTTACGTGTACTGGATCTGGAAAGCATGTAGATCCGCTCATTCTGCTGCCGGGACTGGATTGCGGTGAGCTGCAGCAAATTACTGACCATCTGGCTGTGGTGATAGCATGCCTGGTCGCAGCGTTTGATCACATGTTCATAATCAATAAACATGATTTTTGTCTCCTCTGCGGCACAGACATAATAATGCTGTGAATCAGCAGGAAGAAGAAACGGTTCCCCAAAAACTGCATCTTTATTAAATTCGTCGATCAGGTACTGGTTTCCTTCCGTATCACAACAGTAAAGGATTGCCCTGCCATAAAGAATCAGCCCGATCTTTTTCATGGAACTGGAATATTCATGATGGTCTCTCCATTTCGAAATGTCATTTCTCTCGCATGGAAACAGATTCGCATTCTTTCCTGTTCTTCGGGAAGAATATCTGTAAAAAGTGTAATATGCTCCATCGTTTCTCACCTCATTTTCCGCTATTGTTTTCCATTATTATAACACAATTTTTCTCAACTAATCGCATCTTTGTGACTTTTGCAACAGAATTTTCCCTGATATTCTGTTATAGTTTTAACAAAGTTACAGATAAGAAACCTTTTTACATAAACTCATAACAAACTGGAGGGAATGAAATGAAGATTACAGATACAATCCGATACGCAGGTGTAAATGACCACCAGATTGACCTTTTTGAAGGACAGTACAAAGTTCCGAATGGCATGTCCTACAACTCCTACGTAATCCTGGATGACAAGATTGCAGTTATGGATACCGTAGATGCCAACTTTACTCATGAATGGCTGGACAATATCCAGCAGATTCTCGATGGACGTACACCAGATTATCTGATCGTACAGCATATGGAACCGGACCATGCCGCAAACGTTGCAAACTTCCTCAAAGTTTATCCAGACACTACGGTTGTTTCCAATATGAAAGCATTCAACATGATCCAAAATTTCTTTGATCTGGATCTCACCGGACGCAAGATCGAAGTAAAAATGGTGGCACACTTTCTCTTGGATATCATCAGCTTACTTTTGTTTTTGCCCCGATGGTACACTGGCCGGAAGTTATGGTAACTTACGACAGTACAGAAAAAGTTCTCTTTTCCGCTGACGGTTTCGGTAAATTTGGTGCTCTTGATGCAGAGGAACCGTGGGATGACGAAGCAAGACGCTATTTCATCGGTATTGTAGGAAAATATGGAAAACAGGTACAGGCACTTCTCAAAGTTGCCGCAACACTGGATATCCAGAAGATCTGCCCTCTTCACGGCCCGGTCCTTACCGAAGATCTTGGCCATTATATCGGGCTTTATGATACCTGGTCTTCCTACACACCAGAAGCAGATGGAATCGTAATCGCCTATACTTCTGTTTACGGTCACACCAGAGATGCTGTATATCTTCTTGCAGAAAAGCTCAAATCCAAAGGATGCCCGAGAGTTCTTGTCTATGACCTTGCAAGAGATGATATGTCACAGGCAATCAGCGATGCTTTCCGTTATTCTAAACTGGTTCTTGCGACCACCACTTACAATGCAAGTATCTATCCATTTATGAATGACTTTATCACCAGACTGGTGGAACACAATTTCCAGAACCGCACCGTAGGCATCATCGAAAACGGTTCCTGGGCTCCTCTGGCTGCCAAAGTCATGAAAGAATGATGGCTCCATGCAAAAAAATCGACTGGTTAAAGAACAACGTTCACATCTGGTCTGCTGTAAAAGAAGAAAACAGAAAAGAAATTGAGGCAATGACTGATGAACTCTGCAAAGAATACATTGCCAAAAGCGATACTCTTGCAAACAAAAATGATATGTCTGCACTTTTCCGTATTGGATACGGTCTCTATGTTGTAACCTCCAACGATGGAAAATGTGACAACGGACTGATCGTAAATACTGTTACTCAGCTGACCGATAATCCGTACCGTGTAGCAGTTAACATCAACAAAGCCAATTACTCTCACCACGTAATCCAGCAGACAGGTGTCCTGAATGTAAACTGTCTGTCCGTGGAAGCACCGTTCTCTGTTTTTGAAAGGTTCGGTTTCCAGTCCGGCAGAACTGTAGATAAATTTGAAGGTCAAAAAGTCAACCGTTCCGGTAACGGACTTGTATTCCTTGACAAATACATCAACGCATTCATGTCTCTCAAAGTAGAACAGTATGTTGACCTCGGAACCCACGGCATGTTCATTTGCAGTGTCACCGAAGCTCGTGTCATGAGTGACCAGGAGACCATGACCTACACCTATTACCAGAACAATGTCAAACCAAAACCACAGACAGAAGGAAAGAAAGGCTTTGTCTGCAAGGTCTGCGGATATATCTACGAAGGTGATGAACTTCCGGAAGATATCATCTGCCCGTTGTGTAAACACGGTGCCGTGGACTTCGAGCCGATCCAGTAAAAACCTCCAATTCAGATCATTGTAATCTGTTAAACATTCAATCCATAAAAAGACCTGCTGTACACTTTCGATCAAAACAGCAGGTCTTTCTGATTTATTTAATTCTCTTCAGCTCATACTCTCTTGTTCCAAGACCGATCTTCTCAGCCTGATCCAGAGTTGCCTTCCATTCAATATTCGGATTGGAATCCTTGAAATGATCATGGTGCAATGCCATCCGGTTCTGCCAGATGTTCACCCAGCTGACTGTCTGCAATCGGTGTTGCCTTCAGACAGGCATCTGCACATGCCTGATCCAGTGCAACCGGGTCAAAGCTTGCAAACATTCCAATATCCGGAAGGATCGGTGCATCATTCTCACCGTGACAATCACAGTTTGGACTGATATCCTGAACCAGTGCGATATGGAAATGCGGGCGTCCATGACAGACTGCCTGTGCATATTCTGCCATCTTACGGTCAAGCAGCTCGTTTGCACTGCTGTTTGGATTATAGACAGCATCAAAGCTGCAGGCTCCAATACATCTTCCGCAACCCTTACATTTATCATAATCGATCACAGCTTTTTTGTTTACATATGTAATTGCGTCACTTCCACATTCTTTGGCACAGCGATGACATCCACGACAGACTTCTGCATTGACTGCCGGCTTACCACCTGCATGCTGCTGCATCTTTCCTGCACGGCTTCCACAACCCATACCAATATTTTTAAGGGCACCGCAAAGCCTGTTGCTTCATGTCCCTTAAATGACTCAGGCTGATAAAAACATCTGCATCCATGATTGCATGTCCGATCAGTGCGGTCTTGCAATACTCACCATTCACTACCGGTACTTCTACTTCATCCGTACCTCTCACGCCATCACCGATAATGATCTGGCATCCTGTTGTAATCGTATTAAATCCATTTAAGTTTGCACAGTCCAGATGTTCCAGTGCATTCTTTCTGCTTCCCGGATAAAGTGTATTACAGTCTGTCAGAAATGGCATACCACCCTGCTCTTTGCACAGGTCTGCAACAACTTTTGCATAATTCGGGCGAAGAAATGCCATATTTCCAAGCTCACCAAAATGCATCTTAATTGCTACAAATTTTCCATCCATATCAATATCTTTGATACCGGCTGCCACACAGAGCTTTCTTAACTTATCCAACTGACTCGTTCCGACCGGACAGCGAAAATCAGTAAAATAAACGGTTGATTTTTCCATGTCTGAATCCTCCTAATATAAAAATATTTCAAGTATTATCACTCAATAACTATAATAATACTTGAAGTATGGTTGAAGTCAATATTTTTATAAATTTTATCGTCTGCACATATCTTGACATGACATCCATACTGTTTCTGACGTGTTTTTGTTCTGAAAATTTCAGTGGGAATCTTTTTTATATTCGGTATTATTTTTCTTTACAACAACAATTTGAATGCTATAATAGGAATGTTTTGAATACAAATATTTTGCAATTCAAATAATTAAATCATCGAAAGGATTTTAGATTTATGAATACATTACGAAAAATTTACTGTCGTGCTTTCCAGAAAGCCTTTAAATTTGCACTTCCATTCCTTCCATATCGCAATCCTGAAGTTATCGGAAGCGTGAAGTCCCTGCCTGAAATTCTTCTCAAAAAGAAATGCGATAACGTTCTTATCATCACAGATAAAGGCATCCGCAATCTGGGACTGACCGACCGCCTGGAAAGAGCCCTGAAAGGAAACAATATTCTTATTCCATTTATGACAAAACCGTTGCCAATCCAACTACTGTCAATGTAAAAGAAGCTGAAGACCTCTGGTATCAGTCTGAATGCAAAGCAATCATTGGTTTTGGTGGTGGCTCCAGCATGGACTGCGCCAAAGCAGTTGCTGCGCGCATTGCAAAACCGAAACAGTCTCTTGCACAGATGAAAGGCATCCTGAAAGTACACAAAAAGCTTCCACTTCTGATCGCCATTCCTACCACTGCCGGAACCGGAAGTGAAACAACTCTTGCAGCCGTTATTACTGATGCAGAAACAAGATACAAATATGCGATCAATGACTTTCCTCTGATTCCAAGATACGCTGTTCTGGATCCGAAGTCACTTTAAGCCTTCCGCCATTTATCACTGCTACCACAGGCATGGATGCCTTAACTCATGCTGTTGAAGCTTATATCGGGAACTCTACAACACCTGGTACCCGAAAGAATGCACTGGATGCCGTACAGCTGATCTTCGAAAATCTGGACCGTGCCTATACAAACGGTTCGGATAAGGAAGCTCGCAAAAATATGCTCCGAGCTTCTTATTTTGCAGGCTGTGCTTTTACCAAATCTTATGTTGGATATGTTCATGCAGTTGCACATACCTTGGTGGCCAGTATAATGTTCCTCATGGACTTGCAAATGCAGTACTTCTTCCATTTGTACTGGAATCATATGGGGATACGATTCATTCCAAACTCGCCCGACTTGCCCTGACAGCCGGTGTTGCTGACAGCAGTACACCTGAAAAAGAAGCCGCGCATGCTTTTATCCAGGCAGTCAAAGATATGAAAAAACGTTTCAATATCGGGGATACTATACCAGAAATCAAAGAAGAAGACATTCCAAAACTGGCTCATTATGCAGACAAAGAAGGAAATCCTCTCTATCCGGTGCCGGTACTGATGGATGCACACGAACTGGAAAAATTTTATTATATTCTCATGGACAAAAAACAGGAGGACACTTCGAATGAATCAGAATGACATTCATAAACTTATAGAAAAAACAGCGAGCATATTTTTACAGTAATGAAACTTTAAATATAGAAAAACGCATTCATGCGTTGAAAAAACTAAAGACATGTATCCAGAAAAATGAAGCAGAAATCGCAACGGCCCTGGAAGCAGATCTTGGCAAAAGTAACTTCGAAAGCTACATGTGTGAAACAGGTCTGGTCTTAAGTGAAATTTCTTATATGCTGAAACATATACGCAGATTCACACGTGAAAAACGGGTGCACACACCACTCTCGCAGTTTCATTCCCGGAGTTTTACCAAACCAGGTCCATATGGTGTCGTTCTGATCATGAGTCCATGGAATTATCCGTTCCTGCTCTCTCTTGATCCACTGATTGACGCAATTGCTGCCGGAAACACCGTGATTCTGAAACCAAGTGCTTATTCACCGAATACCAGTAAGTTGATTGAAAAAATGATCCGGGAATGTTTTTCTCCGGAGATGGTTGCAGTTGTCACCGGTGGACGTGCGGAAAACACCAGCCTGCTGGAAGAACATTTTGATTACATCTTTTTCACCGGCAGTCAGAATGTAGGCAGAGAAGTGATGAGAAAATCCTCCGCACATCTTACTCCTGTAACGCTTGAACTTGGCGGAAAAAGTCCCTGTATTGTTGACGAATCTGCTGATTTGAAACTGGCTGCACGGCGGATTGTTTTTGGTAAATATCTGAACTGCGGACAAACTTGTGTTGCTCCGGATTATATCTGCTGTCACAGTTCTGTTAAGGATGCTTTTCTTGCAGAAGTAAAAAAACAGATTTCACTTCAATTTGGGGAACAGCCGCTTTCCAGTTCAAATTACGGAAAGATCATCAATGAAAAACATTTCCATCGAATTTCAGGTCTGATCGATCATGATAAAGTCATTTTCGGCGGCCATAATGATCGCAATACACTGCGTATTGAACCTACAGTTATGGATCATGTAACCTATGAAGATAAAGTAATGCAAGAAGAAATTTTCGGGCCAGTCATGCCCGTTCTCACCTATAATTCACTGGATGAGTTAATCGGTAAGATCAATTCTATGCCGCATCCGCTTGCTCTGTACTTTTTACCCGTGATAAAGTGGCTGCTCGTAAGGTCACCTCTCAGTGCCAGTTCGGTGGTGGCTGTATCAACGACACTATTATCCATCTCGCGACCAGTGAAATGCCTTTTGGGGGATTTGGTGAAGTGGTATGGGTGGTTATCATGGCCGTGAAGGCTTCCGGACTTTCTCCCATTATAAGAGTATCGTGGACAAAAAAACATGGCTGGATCTGCCAATGAGATACCAGCCATATAAGAGAATTAATGATAAGTTGATTCATTTCTTCTTGAAATAAATATGACGGAAGGGATATCTGTATATCCAGAGGTTCCCTTCCTGAATACTTCAAATATCATCTTTACATTTTAGTCTAATTTCTTTATAATGTATAACAATCATAACGGATGGCTTTTCCATTTAACGTGTAGGAAGGTTTTCTTCCGGCAAGGAATTCGCTCTTCAGCGGACGTTTTACGATAATCTTCTCCGGTGTAGCTTTGATTGCTGCATCAAAGAGATCCGTCTCTTCGGAACATGGTGGTTCAAGTTTCTGGATCAGCTGTAGCTTCTTGTTGATGAGGCTGGATTTCTGTCGTGCCGGGAACATGGGATCGAGGTAAATAACATCTACCGGATCCAGAAGTTTGGACATACATTCTACGCTGTCTCCCTCGACCAGTTTCATCCGGGCTGCGATTTCCTTCAATATCGGATGTTTCTTTGCGCGCCGCAGTGCGTCTTTCAAAAGGACAGCAACGACCGGATTCTGCTCGTACAGGGTTACTTCGTATCCCTGCGCTGCAAGCAGGAAGGCATCTTCTCCCATACCTGCCGTGGCATCAATCGCCTTGCGTCCTTCTTTTTCTGATTTGGCAGCCCGCACCAGCATTTCATGCTGCAATCTCCCGTTTGTGACACGGTGAAGCATATTTTCAAAATCGCCCTGATAGGTTAATCCATATCCCGTCAGAGAAATACCTTTCGAATCGAACAAAACTGTCAGGTTTTTTCCTGGTTTATCTGCAATGATGCTCTCCGTTTTCCGTGCAAAAGATTCTGCCTGGTCCCGTTGTCCACCTTTCCAATACATACTGCAAATTTATCATTCATGCTATTTTTTCACTTCCTAAGATATGGATATCTTACACTGAAATTCAGAAAATTACAATTACTGCGATCTCAAATGACATACAGAAATTTCTGTTGCC
>ENA-OQDF01001046-OQDF01001046.1-human-gut-metagenome-genome-assembly--contig:-NODE-1046-length-11472-cov-1.685324_pt1 | contig 11472 bp, 8 predicted proteins | sample MGYA00242769_ERZ504597 | MGnify/ENA primary metagenome ERZ504597 (study PRJEB26092, sample SAMD00036305) | human gut metagenome | host: Homo sapiens | study: EMG produced TPA metagenomics assembly of...
GTGGGCCGTCCTACTATAACTGGAAAACTTACCCGGACAAACCATGTGAAGGATGGGTGCGTGATAAGGAAACTTATGGCTATAATTGCGCGAAGCGCTTCTGGGTTTCTCCGGAAAGTAGTGATATGTTTAATGGCTGGCCTTGGGGGGCTTCACAGTTGAACTGGCAGATTATACGTTACGCGGATATTCTTCTTTGGAAAGCTGAGGCTCTTATTGAACTCAATGAAGGCAATGGACTCGAAACTGCCCGTGATTTGATTAATCAGATACGCAATCGTGCCCGGAACAGCGCCTATGTAAAGGATTTCAACGACCATTCCAACTATGCGGCCAACTACCTTGTCAATCCTTATCCTGCTGATGTCTGGAATCAGGATTATGCCCGTCAGGCCCTCCGTTGGGAAACACGTCTGGAGAAGGCTTTGGAAGGTGAACGTTTCTTCGACCTGGTCCGTTGGGGCATAGTGGAAACAACCATGAACAAGTACATCGCTGCGGAGTCAGACAATCGCATTTATTATGCCAATGCGCACTTACGGGTGGAAAGGATGAGTATTATCCGGTTCCGAACAATCAATACGGATTTTCTGGAGGCAAGTATGTACAGAATCCCGGTTATGCTCCGTTCAACTAATTATATTTTGAAATAAAAACGGAAGGGAGGGGAAACAAACGTTTCCCCCTCTTCCTTTAAACAATCTTTTATTATGAAACACTTTGCCTATTCTATATTGGGCTGTCTATTGCTTTCTTTGAATGCAGCTTTTGCTCAAAAACATGGTCGTTTGATGGGCAGGACCCTTACTCTCCAGTGACGGCAAGTCATTGTTGAATTTGTACACTATAAAGGAAATACCGGAATTTGTTACCGGAGTCGAAGGTAAAGCCTTCGTACAGACGGGTATTCCACTTGGATGGATACAACCACGGAAGGAGATGTTTCGTCGTTGTCCGGATGGTTTGCTCTGGAATCTTATCCGACGGATACTGCTGCCTTTATGGGAATCAGAGACATGGCAGGAACATCTGTAGCGGTATGTGTAGACCGTTATGGTGAGCTGCTGTTGGGAATGGGGCAGAATGGCTCATACTCTTACTGTTCATTAAAGACAAAAGTCGACCGTTTCAAGTGGCTGCATGTAGTCCTTGATTTGAATAATGAATCGGTTTGCCTAAATGGGCAGAGGATGAGTGTAGAGGTATGGCCCCGGAACTTGCAAGATGGTGAAATGATGCTTCGGGTAGGTAAGGATTTCAGGGAAAAGAAGGTTTGGATGTACGATGTTACGGCTATAAACGGGTTGATTGACGGGATAAGCCTCACTCCCTTTTCCGATGATTCGTCTGCATGGAGAGACGAGATTGCCTTAGGATTGAAGAAAACTCCGGTTTTGGCTATTCCGGAAACCCGTTTTGCGAAGGACTTCAACCGTCCCCGCTATCATCTGTTGCCGGCTGCCAACTGGACGAATGAGACGCATGGTTTACTTCTTTATAAAGGTAAATATCATATATTCAATCAGAAGAATGCTTCTGCAATCTTCCTGGGGCAGATAAATTGGGGACATTTCAGCAGTCCGATATGCTTCATTGGACGGAGGAAAGCCGGCTTTGACTCCTGATGCTGCTTATGACAAGAATGGAATATGGTCCGGGCATGCTGTTATCAATGATGACGATATCCCCCAGCTGATATACACAGCCGGTGGAGACAAGATGGGAGTGGGTATTGCTTTTCCAAAAGATACTGCGTTGATAGAATGGGAGAAATATGCGGGTAATCCGGTTATTGCCGAGAAGCCTGCCGGATATACCCGTACGGACATGCGTGACCAGTATGTCTGGAAAGAGGGTGATGTCTGGTATATGATTATCGGTTTCGGCATTGAGCAGACCGATACACCCCACGGGGCTTTGCTGCTTTATAAATCGGCAGACTTGAAGAAATGGGATTTTGTACATTTGCTGTTTGAGGGCAATCCGGAAGTGGATGACTCCGGTATTTTCTGGGAAATGCCGGTCTTTAAGAAGATGGGCGGCAAGTATGTTCTTTTGGTGAATAGGGTTCCTCATAAAGGCATACCTGCGCGTTGCCAGTATTGGATAGGAGATTTCAAGAATGAAAAGTTTATACCGGACAATCCGGTTCCTCAAAATCTAGAGGTCATCAACCGCTTGCTGTCCCCCTCTGTTGTGGAGACTCCGGAAGGTGATGTCGCTGCCATTGCCATTATACCCGATGAAATAGGAGGGGAGGCCACTTATGAACAAGGATGGGCGCATCTCTATAGTATGCCCAGAAGATGGCAGCTGAAAGATGGAAAACTATGTCAAACACCCCATCCCGTAATGAAACAATTGCGTGAACAATCCACGGTTTATTCCAGGCAGGCATTGACTGCTGCGAAACCGCACATTGTGAGCAGAAGGGAACATCAGCTTGAAGTCAAGGCGACTTTTTATCCCGGTGACGCAAAACGGTTTGGATTTACATTGTGTAAGAATCCGGATAATAGCGAATATAGCCTGATTTATTATGATGTGGAAAAGGAGGAACTTATTGTGGACCAGACGCATTCTTCCTTGCGTGCACACATTCCTTTGAAGCTCCGCAAGGACTGGTATCGGTTGGATACAACCAAGCCGGTGGAGATTCGTCTGTTTATAGACGGTTCTGTGGTGGAAGGATTTATTAATGATGAGGATGCATTCACCACAAGAATCTTTCCTCTGAAAGAAAACAGTACGCTATTGGAACTATTCTCTGACGGAAATACAACGGAAGTTGCTGCCGAAGTTTGGAGACTGAAAGATGCAAGGGTAAAGATGAACTTTTAATGAAAATACAGAAAATGAAGATACCGACTATATTGGGTGCACTTTTAGTGGCAGGAACATTGTCTGCCGGTGCACAAATGAATTCAGACAGTTTATACAAAGAGCCTTATCGTCCTCAGTATCATTTCAGTCCGGAGAAGGGATGGATTGGTGACCCCTCGGGATTCATGTACTATCAGGGTAAATATCATATGTACTGGTGGGGCAAAGTCGAATCTACAGATTTGGTACATTACCAACAGATAACCCCTTATGCCATGACCGGAGCGGATGACAATATCAGTTACTTCACCGGTTCTGCAGTCGTAGACAAGAACAACACTGCCGGTTTCGGCAAAGGTGCTTATGTGGCGGCTTACACCGTTTTGAGAAGGACTCCAAGAAACAAGCGCAGGGCATCTCTTTCAGTCATGACGGAAAGACATTTCATTATTACGAAGGTAACCCGGTTCTGGACCTTTGGAGTACGGAATTTAGGACCCTACCGTCTTCTGGCACGAGCGACTCAAAAATGGGTGATTGGTTGTAGCCAAGGCCCTGGAGAAGAAAATCAAGTTTTATACCTCTCCTGATTTGAAAAACTGGACTTGGACCAGTGATTTCGGCCCTGCCGGTGACAGTGAAAAGTCTTGGGAGTGCCCGGATTTATTCCAGTTGTCGGTTGACGGGGATTCTGACAAGAAAAAGTGGGTGATGGTCGTATCTGTAAACTGGGCGCAAGAACAATACTTATAGGAGACTTCGACGGCACTTCTTTTAAGCTGATGGATAACCATCCTGCAGAGCCTCTATATGTGGACAAAGGGCTGGACTTTTATGCATCCCGTACATTTCAGGATTTTGACGGAACGTTGGATTCCAAATTTCGATGGGCTGGGTTGCAACCTGGGACTATGTACCGGTAGCTCCATCGAAGTATGGGAAGGGCTTTTGGTCCATTCCCCGCAACCTGGAACTGAAGACATACAAGGAAGGCGTGAGGCTGGTGCAGAAGCCGGTGGAACAGTTGCAAACACTTCGCCATAAGCCTGCATCGGTGAAACGTGCTTTATCGGTGGGGACACAGAGGTTACCCGGCTTTGTTCCCGATGAGAATGTCTACGAACTCGATGCTTCGTTTTCTACTGACGTATCCAACACCTTTGGCTTGAATTTGTGTGTGGGTGAAGGGCGCAAGTGGTGGTCAGCTATGATACGGATTCACATAGTCTGGTGATTGACCGTACCCATTGCTCCGATGTGCAGATTCCTAAATTCAGCCGTATGGCATATGCAGGGTGGAACCGGTAGATAATAAGATACATTTGCATATATTTGTAGACAAATCGAGTATTGAAATCTTTGCCAATGACGGGAAGGATGTATTCACATTATTAACCTATCCGGGCGAGGCTCAAACCGGTATCGAACTTTTTGCGCAGAAGAAGGGGACGAAAATGGAGTTGGATGCTGGATGCTTAAATCAATATGGAGATGAGGAATTTAATTTGTGTTATTTTAGACTGAATGTAACATTTGTAGTATGCTTTGAAACAAAAAAGATAGTCTCCTGCTGCTTGGTGGCGTATCTTTGCATGGTAGAAAAACATAATTAATTTAATACCAACAGAAACATGATTCATTTAAAAGACTTTTGGCGGACAATCAGAAGAACGCTTACCGTATTTATATTAGGAACTACCGTGGCTGTCTTCACATGCCAGGCCATAAATCCTCCTTTCGTGATTAAACATCTGGGTGACGGACAGAGTATCGTCCAAATTGACGAGCAGAAGAAGTTTTTGCTGCTGCCGGTGGAAGAGGCTTCTCCGGAGGCAAAATTGTATATGATAGCAGACAATGATGTTGTACGCAGTATGAACGTGCGATTGGCAGTCAATAAGGTTGACTATTTTGTTCCGGTCGATTTGACTGGCTTCGATAATAAACATCTCTCTTTCAACTTCCAGCTTATTCCGGATTCGGCCTTATGCTGGGAAGAAATGAAACTGTCGGATGAATTCGATGTTTCGAACCGGGAGAAGTTCCGTCCGGTGTATCATTTCAGCCCGGCTTACGGTTGGATGAATGATCCTAACGGAATGTTCTACAAAGACGGGGTTTACCATTGTTCTACCAGCATAATCCTACGGCTCCATGTGGGGGAACATGCATTGGGGACATGCCACCAGTACGGACCTCGTCACTTGGGAGCATCACGGAGATGCCATTTCGCCCGATGCGCTGGGAACAATATTCAGTGGCTCTTGTGTTGTCGACAAGGATAATACGGCCGGGTTCGGTGCCGGTGCCGTCATTGCCTTCTATACATCGGCAAGCGACCGTCAAGTGCAGAGCATGGCCTATAGCCTTGACAACGGAAAAACCTTCAAGAAGTATGCGCGAAATCCCATCCTGACTTCCACGCAGCGCGACTTCCGTGACCCTAAAGTCATCTGGCACGAAGATACCAAGAAATGGATTATGGTTCTTGCCGTAGGGCAGGAAATGGAGATATACTCTTCTGCCGACCTGAAGAACTGGACGCTGGAGAGCAAATTCGGTGAAGGACAAGGTGCTCACGGCGGAGTCTGGGAGTGTCCCGACCTGCTTGAACTGCCGGTTGAAGGTACGGAACTGAAGAAGTGGGTACTCGTCTGTAACCTCAATCCGGGCGGACCGTTCGGTGGCTCTGCCACACAATATTTCGTAGGGACATTTGACGGTAAGAATTCGTGAACGAGTCTCCCGCAGTGACGAAATGGATGGACTGGGGAAAAGACCATTATGCAACTGTCACTTGGAGCAATGCCCCTGCAGGACGTGCCATTGCATTGGCATGGATGAGCAACTGGCAATATGCCAATGATGTGCCCACCCGTCAATACCGTAGTGCCAACTCCGTGCCGCGTGACCTTTCGCTCTATACCTCGGAGGGTGAAACCTATGTAAAGGTAACCCCGTCTCCCGAATTGCTGAAACTGAGGGATAAAGGCAGCAAGAAGCGTGCTTTCAAGGTAGACCGCACGTATAATCTGGACAAACTGCTGAATGACAATTCCGGAACGTATGAAATCGAAATGACTATTAAGAACAAGGATGCGGATGTGATAGGATTCCAGCTCTTTAACTCGAAAGGCGAGGAGGTGGAGATGTACTATAACCTGGCGGAAAAGACGTTCACCATAGACCGTACCAAGAGTGGTGAGGTGTCGTTCAGCAAGGACTTCCCTGCAGTGACCGTGGCTCCTGTCGAGGGTGGCAATGAAATGAAACTCCGCTTGTTCGTAGACAAGTCGAGCATTGAAGCGTTTGGCAACGACGGACGTTTTGCCATGACAAATCTTGTATTCCCGTCGGAACCTTACAACCGTATCAGTTCTATGCTAAAGGTGGAAGCTGCAATGTCACCTCGTTTACTGTGTACAAACTCGGATTAAAATAACAGATAATAATCTTCAGCATGAAAAATACTAAGAATTCTTCTTTGGCAAAGCTCTTTCCGGTCATGCTTTGCTTCTTCGCCATGGGCTTTGTGGATTTGGTGGGCATCGCCTCCAACTACGTGAAGGCCGACTTGAACCTGACCGACTCGCAAGCTAACATATTCCCGTCTCTGGTGTTCTTCTGGTTCCTCATCTTCTCCGTACCTACGGGTATGCTGATGAACCGCATCGGACGCAAGAAGACGGTGCTTCTCAGTCTGGTCATCACGTTTGCCTCTTTACTTCTCCCGGTTTTCGGAGACGGCTACGTGCTAATGCTGCTTTCGTTCTCATTGCTGGGCATCGGTAATGCGCTGATGCAAACGTCGCTCAACCCGCTGCTTTCCAACATCGTAAGCGGCGAGCGGCTGGCAAGTTCGCTCACCTTCGGACAGTTTGTAAAAGCCATTGCTTCGTTTCTGGCTCCATACATTGCCATGTGGGGAGCTACGCAGGCCATTCCGTCTCTGGGCATGGGCTGGAGGGTACTGTTCCCGGTCTATATGGTCATTGCGGTGATTGCCATTCTTTGGCTGAGCGGTACTTCCATCCGCGAGGAAAAGGAAGAGGGACGCCCTTCCACCTTCGGGGAGTGCCTCACCCTGCTGGGCAAGCCGTTTATCTTTCTCTGCTTCCTGGGCATCATGTGCCATGTGGGCATTGATGTAGGTACGAATACCACAGCGCCCAAAATCCTGATGGAGCGTCTGGGCATGACGCTGGCCGATGCCGGCTTTGCCACCAGCCTTTACTTCATCTTCCGCACGGCGGGTTGCTTTCTCGGAGCCTTCATTCTTCAGAAGATGACTCCCCGAACCTTCTTCGGCATCAGCGTGTTATGTATGTTGGCGGCGATGGTAGGGTTGTTCGTTTTCCATGAAAAGACAATGATATACATTTGCATTGCCTTATCGGTTTCGGCAATTCGAACATCTTTCCGGTTATCTTCTCCCAAGCGTTGCTTGCTATGCCACAAAAGAAGAACGAGGTTTCCGGCTTGATGATTATGGGGCTCTTCGGCGGTACGGTATTTCCGATAGCAATGGGCTTGGCAAGTGATGCTGTAGGACAAAGCGGTGCCGTGGCTGTGATGACGGTAGGGGTAGTGTACTTGTTCTTCTATATGCTGCGTATGAAGCGGTAATCTTTGTTCGCAGGCTGCCGGATACATATCCCAAGGCTGCGGATATCTGTCCCAAGGTTGCGGATGTCTATCCCAAGCCTTGGGATAGAGATAATCCTTAGTTCTTTAGAAACTTTTTAATAGATAATTGGCAACTTTTCATTCTATAGTTAGGAACTTTTTTATTAGGTTTGCAGCGGGTAGGACATTGAGTTTGCCGTGAATAAAATATATCATTCATTAAACAATATAATATTATGAATAAGATAATAGTAGGTATGGGCGAGGCTTTGTGGGACTGCCTCCCCGAAGGAAAGAAGATAGGCGGTGCTCCGGCAAACTTTGCTTACCATGCATCGCAGTTTGGTTTCGACAGCCGTGTGGTCAGTGCCGTAGGTGCCGATGCGGATGGGGACGAGATTCTGGATGTGTTCGCCCGGAAGGGGCTGCGCACCCAGATAGAGCGCGTGCCTTACCCCACGGGAACGGTGCAGGTGACGCTCGATGCCGTGGGCGTGCCGTGCTATGAGATAAAGGAAGGCGTGGCCTGGGACAACATCCCCTTTACCGACGAACTGAAGCGTCTGGCACTGAACACGCGTGCCGTATGTTTCGGCTCTTTGGCGCAACGCAGCGAAACAAGCCGCATCACCATCAACCGCTTTCTCGACACGATGCCCGATGCGGAGGGACAACTGAAGATATTCGACATCAATCTCCGCCAGGGTTTCTATACCAAAGAGATACTCTGCGAATCCATGCGCCGCTGCAACATCCTCAAGATAAACGATGAGGAACTGGTGACCATCAGCCGTATTTTCGGCTACCCGGGCATCGACTTGCAGGACAAATGCTGGATTCTGCTGGCCAAGTATAATCTGAAGATGCTTATCTTGACTTGTGGAACGAATGGCAGCTATGTGTTCACTCCGGGAGTGGTTTCCTTCCAGGAGACACCCAAGGTACCGGTGGCGGACACCGTTGGAGCCGGTGACTCGTTCACGGCAGCCTTCACCGCTGCCATTCTCAGCGGGAAGCAGGTGCCCGATGCCCATAAACTGGCGGTGGAAGTCTCTGCCTATGTATGTACCCAGAGCGGTGCATGCCGGAATTGCCGGACGCCTTGAAAGAAAGGCTGGCATAGATTTTTCTTATTCTTTTCACATTTTTCGCTATCTTTGCTCATCTGCAATCTTAAATCAGAGGAAAGTGAAGATGAGACAGCATAACCTCGGATTTTATTCTTTCTGCTCGTGCTTTGGGGAGTGGCGGTTGCCTGCTCCCGGCGCGAGGCACGTTTCCGTATCGGCGTTTCCCAATGTAGCGAGGATGAATGGCGGCGCCAGATGAACAGTGAAATACTCCGTGAAGCCCATTTCTACGGAGATGTGGAGGTGGACATCCGTACTGCCGTCGACGATAATGACCGTCAGGCAAAAGACATTCGTGAACTGATAGCCGAAGGGGTGGACCTGCTGATTGTGGCCCCGAATGAAGCCACTCCGATAACTCCGGTTGTGGAGGAGGCATACAACCGGGGCATTCCGGTGATTGTAGTGGACCGTAAAATCCTTTCGGACAAATATACAGCTTACGTCGGTGCAGACAACTACGAGATAGGGAAAGCTGTGGGAGAGTATGTGGCCAATGTGCTGCACGGGCAGGGAGATGTGGTGGAAATCTCCGGTTTGGTGGGCTCCACACCTGCCGTAGACCGTCATCAGGGATTTGTGAAGGCTATATCCGCTTATCCCGGTATCCGGTTGCTGGCCGCTGTAGACGGTGCCTGGTTGCAACTCAAGGCCGGAGAGAAAATGGATACCCTGCTAAGCCGCTTTCCGCATATCGACCTGGTGTATGCGCAGAATGACCGTATGGCGGCCGGAGCCTATGCTGCCGCTGCCCGCAAGGGGCGGGAGAAGGAAATGCGGTTCATCGGCATAGACGCCCTGCCCGGCAAAGACTACGGAGTGGAGAAAGTGCTTGCCGGCGAACTGGATGCCACGTTTATATATCCTACCGGTGGCGACCGCGTGATGCAGATTGCCATGGATATCCTGAACAAGCGTGATTTTCCCCGTGAAACTATCCTGGGCACTTCCGTCGTCGACCGCGACAATGCTCTCATCATGAAGATGCAGACCGCCCACATCGGCACCCTGGATGGAAAGATAGAAACCCTGAACGGAAAGATAAACCAGTATTTAGCCAGTTATGCCACGCAGCAGGTTGTCTTGTACGGCAGTCTGTCCGCCCTATTGTTGCTGGTCGGCTTGTTGGTGGCTGTCTACCTCTCCTTGCGTGTCAAGAATCGGTTGAACCGTGAGCTGTCCATGCAGAAAAAGAAATTGGAGGAACAGAAAACCCAGTTGATACAGCAGAAGGAACTGTTGGAAGTACAGAAGTCGCAGTTGGAACAGCTTTCCCATGAACTGGAGGAGCTACGCATGCCAAGCTGGTGTTCTTCACGAATATTTCGCATGATTTCCGTACTCCGTTGACATTGATAGCCGATCCCATAGAGCAGCTTCTTGCCAACCGCACCCTCGACGGACAGCCGCGCCAGCTCCTCGAGCTGATGAAAAAGAATGTGCATATCCTGCTTCGCCTGGTCAACCAGATACTTGATTTCCGAAAGGTGGAGAACGGGCGCATGGAGCTCCATCTCGAACCTTTTGATTTGCTCGACAGTTTCCGGGGCTGGAACGACTCTTTCCGCATGGCGTTGCTGAAGAAACATATTGCTTTCAGCTTTGAGGCATCTTCCGATACGGACTTCCGGATGATGGCGGATGCAGAGAAGATGGAGCGCATTTACTTCAATCTCTTCTCCAATGCCGTGAAGTATACGCCGGAGAACGGGAAAATCACCGTACGGTTGTTAAAGTCGGAACAGAACTACAGTCTGTCCGTCTTCAATTCCGGCAGTTACATTTCTTCGACCGATGTGGAAGCTATCTTCGAGCGCTTCTATCAAGTGGACGGGCATCAGGCCGGTACCGGTATCGGACTGGCGCTGGTACGTGCCTTTGTAGAGATGCATGGTGGTAACATTGCGGCACGCAGTGACGAGAAAGGCACTACTTTCACTGTCACTTTCCCGCAGCAGGATGTTTCGCAGTACCATCCCACTATAGTGACGTTGCCTGCTGAAGAGAAGGACGTGTCGTCTACCCTGATAGATACGGAAGTGAAGGCAGGCGAAGAGGTGGTTGAGGCTGATTGTCCTACTGTGCTGGTAATTGACGATAATGCGGATATCCGCAGCTATGTGAAGTCACTGTTGTCGAACGAATTCCGTGTATTGGATGCGGCGGACGGGGCAGAGGGTATCAAGCTGGCCATGAGGTATGTGCGGATGTGATTATCTCGGATGTAATGATGCCCGGTATGGATGGTGTGGAATGTTGCCGCCGTTTGAAGAGCGAGTTGCAGACATGCCATATCCCGGTGATTCTGCTGACGGCCTGCTCGCTGGACGAACAGCGTATCCAGGGCTATGATGGCGGTGCCGATTCTTATATTTCTAAACCATTCAATTCGCAGTTGCTCTTGTCTCGTGTCCGCAATCTCATTGCAAACCGCCGTCAGTTGAGGCAGTTCTTCGGAGATAACCAGACTATTGAGAAGGAAACCATCAGTGATTTGGATAAGGGTTTCGTCTCCCGCTTCAAATCGCTTGTCGAGGAGAGGATGAAAGATGCGGAACTCAATGTGGAGGATTTGGGACGGAATATGGGTATGAGCCGTGTGCAGCTTTACCGTAAGCTGAAATCGCTGACCAACTATTCGCCGAATGAGCTGCTGCGCCAGATGAGGTTGAAAAAGGCTGCCTCACTGCTTGCCTCCTCTGATATGACAGTAGCGGAGATTGCTTATGAAGTGGGCTTTTCGTCACCTTCCTATTTCACAAAATGCTATAAGGAACAGTTTGGGGAGAGTCCTACCGAGTTTCTGAAAGGAAGGGATAACTATTGCCTATCCCCTTGTTCTTAATACACGTTTGTTTACTTCTGTTTGATGATACCGGAACTTATTTCAGTA
>ENA-OQDF01001047-OQDF01001047.1-human-gut-metagenome-genome-assembly--contig:-NODE-1047-length-11465-cov-2.428735_pt1 | contig 11465 bp, 18 predicted proteins | sample MGYA00242769_ERZ504597 | MGnify/ENA primary metagenome ERZ504597 (study PRJEB26092, sample SAMD00036305) | human gut metagenome | host: Homo sapiens | study: EMG produced TPA metagenomics assembly of...
AACACCATCCACCTGTCCTTTTCCGGCTACTTTGGTATCTCCGGACACGATATGTACACCTGCTTCTGCCGCCGTTTTTCCATCGCAGAAACGATTTCTTCCAGTTTTCCATCGGAAATCCCTCTTCGATAACAAATGCACAGGTCAGATAGAGTGGTTTTGCACCCATGCAGGCAAGATCATTGACTGTTCCACAGATAGAAGTTTACCAATATTTCCTCCCGGAAAGAATGCCGGTGAAACGATAAATCCGTCTGTTGATACTGCCATTTTTCCTGCCGGCGGAGTCAATACTGCTGCATCATCTGCAGTCAGATCTGGATTTGCAAAATGTGCTGCAAAAATCTGGTCGATCAGTTCAGAGGTCTGGCGACCTCCGGCGCCGTGTGCCATCGTTACTGTTTTATCTTTTAAACTGCTCATAGGATCATCCTCTTTTTTCTTAATATTATCATACCTGCAGATTGCTTCATTACTTCGTAATTCTCGCAGTCTTACAATCATTCGGAATACATTGATTTATTGATTGTCTCCATACGCATAATAAGCCGAACATGCACCTTCATTCGAAACCATACACGCGCCTACCGGATGTTGCGGGGTACAGACTTTCCCAAATACTTTGCAATCGGATGGTTTACATTTTCCCTGCAGGACATCTCCGCACCGACAGGCAGGATTCGCTTTGCCCTGAATCGATGGAATGTTGTATTTCTTTCTTGCATCAAATGCACTCCATTCTTTTTTGAGGCAGACTCCTGACTTTGGAATCACTCCAAGACCTCTCCACTCACTATCGCACGCCTCTGTCATTTCTTCGGTAAGCTGTTGTGCCTCACGACTTCCTTCCGGCTTCACAACTCGCGGATAGCAGTTTACAAAGAATGGTTTTCCCTCCTGAAATTTCACCAGTGCAACCGCCAGTGCTGTGAGAAGCTCTTTTGCTGTAAAACCGGCCACAACACCACTTACCCCTTCCTCTGTCAAATCTTCACAGAGTTCCGTACCTGTGATTGCATTGACATGTCCGGGATACAGAAAAACATCTGCACTTCCTTTTAAGCTTCATATGCCTGTGGCATGGTTTTGTTCGCCATTAACAGAGAATAATTAGAAAGCTCATCTTTCTTCGCCTGTTTTACAGAAAGGCACTCTGCCGGTGTCGTTGTTTCAAAACCAACAGAAAGAAAAACGACCTGTTCTTCCGGATGTTCAAGAGCATATTTTTCTGCATCGGCCGGAGAATAAACGATTCTGATCTTTGCTCCTTTTTCTCTTGCTCCTGCAAGGCTCATTTCCGTTCCAGGCACTCGTACCAGATCTCCAAAGGTACAGATCGTCACATTTTTTTCAGTGCCAACCACACCGCTTCATCAATAAATCCGACTGGTGTTACGCAGACCGGGCATCCCGGACCAGAGATCAGTTCCACCTGTGGTGGCAGAAGTTTGCGAATGCCAAGTCGAAATATCTCGTGTGTATGTGTTCCACAGACTTCCATGATACGGACTGCCGCACCATCATAGTTCTCTATGATCTCCCGCGCTGTTCTTTTTTCTCTTCTCCCATTACAGCAGTTCCTCCATTAACTGATCTGTTTCGTCATCATCTTCATCGGTGATCTTTGCAATTGCACGCCTGCGTGAACCATCACATAATCGCCTGGCTCCAGGTCTTCCAGAAGCTGTGCGGAAACTTCTCTCTTAGCTCCACCAGCATCTACAACTGCTGTTCCTTCACTGATTTTTACTACTTTTGCTGATAACCCTACACACATGGTAATGCCTCCCTTTTACTATGTAACTTGTATTATTTTATATAGTCTTTGTCTCTATGCTTTTTTCCAGATATGCCATCGCATACACAGCCTGTCCCAGCGCAATCCCACCATCATTGGCGGTATCAGCTGATGCTTCATCACTTCAAATCCCTGTTCCAGAAGCATATGATCAGTCAGCTCCAGAAGCAGTCTGTTTTGAAAAACCCCGCCACTTAAGGCTGCTTTATTACAGCCGCTCAGTTCTCTGATCTTCACACAGGCTGCCGTGATCTGGCAGGCAAGCTCCCGATGGAAAAAGTATGCCAGCTTGCCCGGATCTTCTCCATTTAATTGACGATTCAGGATTTCTTTTATCAGGGATTCTGTGTTGAGCAGCAAGCGATCACCTGCAGAAATCAACTTGTCATCCATTCTCTTTATTTCTTCTGTCTCTGACAGATTTTCATTTCTACTGAGAGTATCTGTATCCTCTTTATCGTAACCATATTTTTCAGTTTCCTGAATTTGTTGTTTACTCTTTTCAAGCATAGTTTCCCGGTACTCTTCTGCTGCAAATTCCAGTGCCATAGAAGCCTCACCTTCAAATGTAGACTTCCTTCGGATTCCAAGCATCGCACTCACACCGTCAAACAATCGTCCTGCACTGGTTGATATCACGCATTGATCTTACGATCTGCCATGGTAAACTGCACGTTTGCTTCCTGTTTCGTACAAAGTTCTAATTTTTCTGTGATTTCAGCTGCTTTTTTTCTGTCACCTGTCATTCCATAGATCAGAGAAACTGCAATTCTCCATCCTTCTTTCGAAGAAGCGTCTCCACCAACCTGAAGAAATGGCATCACACTTCCCACTCTCGTGAATCCATCTAAATCTGATAACAGGATTTCTCCTCCCCAGATCGTACCGTCAGTTCCATATCCGGTTCCATCAAAAGATACACCGATCACCTGCTCTGCGCAGTCATTTTCTGCCATGCAGGAAAGGATATGTGCATAATGATGCTGCACTTTCACCACCGGAAGTCCCAGTTCTTCCGCGACCATCACAGAATTGTACTTTGGATGCATATCACAGCATACAATCTCCGGTTCTACTTCCAGCAGTGTTTCCATCCTTCCTACAGTCTCCCGAAGTGCTTTTACTGTTCGCAGATCTTCCAGATCTCCGACATATGGAGACGGATAAAATCGGTTATCCACACCAATGCAAAAAGAATTCTTGAGTTCTCCACCAATGGCAAGCACCTGTCCTCGATATGGTGTGGAAACCATAAACGGAAGAGGTGCATACCCTCTGGAACGTCGGATCATATATGGTCTGTCCTCATAAAAATCCATTACCGAATCGTCCGCACGGATACGGATCTTGCGGTCATGGGACAGCATGCAGTCGCAGAATCCGGACAATTCTGCCTCTGCTTCCTGATCATCACGACATATTGGTGCCCCGGAAGTATTTCCGCTTGTCATCACAAGAAATTCCGGCATTTTGATTCCGTCATCATATCGGAAGATCAGAAGCTGAACCGGAGCATATGGAAGCATTACCCCAACCTTTGGATTTCCCGGTGCCACAGAAGGACAGAGGATTTCTACATCTTTCTTCTTATTAAGAAGCAGAATCGGTTTCTGATGTCCGTCGAGGATTTTCTCCTGCTCTTCTGTCACTTCGCACTCTTTTTTACGGCTTCCAGATTCTCCGCCATCACAGCAAAAGGTTCATCGGTCTGCGTTTCAGCTCGCGAAGCCGACTGACCGCGGCTTCATTCGAAGCATCACAGCAAAGATGAAAACCTCCAATTCCTTTAATTGCAACAATACCACCCTCAGCAATTGTTTTTCTGGCATATGTGATTGCAGCTCTGCCCCGCTCATTTCGCCCGATCAGATAGACTTCCGGCCCACATTCATTACAACAGACCGGCTGTGCATCATATCTTCTTGTCTCCGGATCATGGTATTCACTGGCACATTCCGGGCACATCGGAAATTCTTTCATACTTGTCCGCTCCCGGTCATAAGGAAGAGAATCCAGAATCGTAAGCCGCGGTCCACAACAGGTGCAGTTGATAAACGGATGCAGATATCTCCGGTTCTTCGGATCAAACAGTTCCTCCTTGCATTCCTCACAAATTGCAATATCCGGTGAAACAAAAATCTCTCCTTTTGTTTTTTCACTCTCGATAATATCAAACTGTGTATAACTCCTGGAATTTTCTATTTTTTCCACATTATCTTAAGGATTGCAGCCCTCCGCGGTGGATTATTCTGAATCTCGGCGATAAATCCTTCTACTTTTCTTCTGGTCCCTGTGCATAGATTTCCACGTAAGGACCTTTGTTACAGACATTTCCGTGGATTCCCCATGTCGCCGCATGTCTGCTGACGGTCGGTCGAAATCCTACCCCCTGCACGATTCCGTAGACACGGATCTGTCTGGTGATTTCTTCACTCATATTTTACTCCCGTTTGCTGTACTCCATTTCTGCAGACTATTATTTTTACTTCCCGATCAGTTTTCCTGACACTGCAAAATGCCTTGTATTCACAAATATCCCTCCAAACTCCGGTACCATACGCTTCATACATTCATCTGCAAAAATGATATCAAAATCTCCATTCTCTACCACTTCTATATAGTCATCTTCATCACGGAGAAATACATCGCCTTCCTCCCGAAGTTCTTTCTTCATCATAAACCAGTCTGCCACCTGAACGATTTCTGCCCCTCTGGCTTTCAGTTCTCTTCGAATAGATCTGCGATCACCTGCTGGTGTACGACCAGAATTTTCTTTCCGGTATAATCCATCTCCGGAATCAGTTCTCCTGCCAGTGGATAACTGATTTCATACGGTGTTCCAAATGTCTTCTCCAGATATTGTGCTGCCACAAGTGCTGCCGGAGAAACCACAATATTTTTACTTGCTGAGGAAGCTTTTTTATTTCTTCAAGCCCATCTCCCATACCGTAGCACACAGCCTGCTGATCGTATTTCTGCTGGAACAGCTCTCGCATTTTGTCAGCTGCTTTAAGGTCACTGACATCCTGCGGTGTCATCCCCAGAATACCAATTCTGTCTTCTTCCGGCTGATATTTTTCTATCGCAAAAATCTTAAAAAGCTCCAGAAAAGCTTTCTCTTCGCCTTTGTCATAGAGTTCCATTCCGTCTGTATCTACTGTCAGGATTGGCAGTTTTATCTTTTTTCACTCATGCGTTTAAGCGCAAGATAGTCTGTTGCGATAACTGCTGGAACCGGAGTTCCAATCACTGCTACAAACGTTGCATCTATCTTCTGCACCACATCAGCAAGCTTCGCCACCAGACGGTCATCACGCCCGAGAATTGCATCCATATCTCGAAGTCCGGCACTGAAAATCGCGCTTTTCTGCTCAAACCATCGCGGCTCATCAAAGCCACAGACATTACCCGTACATCCCCCGGCATCGCAGATCACCACAATGCCGCCCAGTTCAAAGAGCACTGATACTGCGCCTGACTGATCTGGTGCGAACGGCGTCAGGTATTTCCGAAGTCCTCTCATCCAGCCACCTCCTTTAACGCCTTAAACAGCCTTCTCACCCCGGCGAATCCATACGGCTGTTCGTCCTGGTTCCACATCAGTCCAGGACAGTCCTGATGGTAATAAAGGGCATCCTTGCCTATGGTGATATTCACTCCGCTCTGTGCCGGATCGTAATAGATCATGGTTGGTTCCATATTGGAAAACACCCTCGTTTTCGGGCTTAAGAGTGCAAGCTGTTTCATATACACAAAGTTCTCTGCCGTAATCGTTCCATAAATCTCAGGTACTTTGAATCCATATTTCAGAAGAGCCAGTGCCAGTTCAAACGGATCCCCGTTCATGCATTCCCCGACTGCAAATGATGCATCCGGACAGACTTTTCGGAAATCCTCGATTCCCTGTTCTGCTGCTTCTCGATACTCGTCCAGCTCGAAGGAAATGCCCAGTACAGACGCAAGTGCCTGATACTGATTCTGTATCTTATCCGTCTGATATAAACGTCGTAACTCAATAAATGGAATCTTCAGTCTGTCATTAAAATCTTCTGCCGCGAAACGTGATTCCTGATACAAAACCAGATTGAAATTCGCCTCCGCCATCGTCTTATATTCTTCAAAATCTCTGCATCTGGATATCTCGTGGATTGTCTTAATTCCTGCACTGTGAAGGAGATCATACAGCTCACAGTCATCCACAAGCGGTGAGAAAAATCCCAGAAGATTAACGACATTTCCCTTCTTTTTTGTCGGCTCTAGCAGGGAATATAAGGACTGTCGTACATGTACCATCGGTGGTTTCCGTCCTTCTCTGGTCAGTGCATACATATAACAGGGACGCACCGGAAGTCCTGCTTTCTCCTCGGCCTTGCGGCATACACGCTCCATATCTGTGCCAAGAAGTGCATCCACACAGGTAATACAGATCATCACCACGGAAGGTTTCTGCTCAAGACTTTCGCAGATTTCTTCCACTGCTTTTGGGATTTTCTTAAGATGACGTCCTGTCACAATATCAGTTTCGTCCATCATCAGATAAAAAAATCGGTTGTCATATTCACGCATGGAACTGATCAGGGATGTATTTCGTCCGCAGCATCCCGGTGCCACGATCAGCATGATCGAATCCGGAACGGCGAGCCCGGCTCTCTTTACCCCGAATCCTTCTGCTCCTGGAGAATTAAAGGCAAGTGTCGCCGGAGAACTGTAAATAAGATGCATATTTGATTTAAACTGACCCGGGATATTCTCTCTTCCACGTTCATTCAGTTCTTCTACTGTACAATAATAAGCTCTGCTCATTCTTCTTCCTCTGCTTTCAAAAGCATCTCTGCCAGATCAAAAAAACGTCTGCTAATCGAGGACTTTGCATCTCCTTCGATCACTGTTTTACCCTGGTCTTCCCATCGGATGATCTCATCACTTCTCGGTATCTCACCAACAATCGGAATACCGCTCTTGTCTGCAAATGCCTGCACTTTTTCTGTTTCATTTTCGACGTTTCGATGATTCAAAACAATACCGAAAACCCGCGCATAACTCCGATCTTCGAAGTTTCTCACGGCACTGGAAATATTATTTGCAGCATATAAAGCCATCTTCTCTCCGGATGTCACGATCAGCACTTCTCTGCATATCCTTCACGAATCGGTGCAGCAAATCCTCCGCACACTACATCACCAAGCACATCATAAAGAACCACATCCGGCTGGTATGTTTCAAATAATCTCAAATCCTCCAGAAGCTGGAATGTCGCAATAATTCCTCTTCCGGCACACCCAAGTCCCGGTGTCGGACCGCCTGTTTCAATACAGAGAACGCCTCCGAATCCTTCACGTGAAATGTCTTCCAGTTTCTCCGGTTCCTCGTCCTCTTCCCGCATATAGTTCATAACCGGGCGAAGTGGTTCTCCACCAAGCAGATTGATCGTAGAATCTGCCTTCGGATCACAGCCAATCTGAATGACTTCTTCCCCATAGAAGCAAAAGCCGCCGCCAGATTGGAAGTCACTGTCGATTTCCCGATACCACCCTTCCATAAATTGCCACTTTCAGCATTTGCAAATACCTCCCCATACATACAAAAAGACTCCTCCACCGTCAGGTAGAGAAGTCCTGTAAATTTCACATCAACAACTATTCCCGCTCGGATGAATTCCTTGCCGTCAGAGTCTGTTCTGTTTTCGTTTTATTCTGTTTTATTGTACTTTAAAGACACCGGGTGAGTCAATACTAACAGGAATGTATTTCAGACTGAAATTCCTGAATATCTTTTGCGATCTCACCACTTAAAAGCAACATACAGATCAGGTTTGGAATCGCCATAAGTGCATTCGCAATATCCGAAAAATTCCATACAAGGCTCAATGTCTGTGTACATCCCAAATAAGCGACCAGCGAAAATACAACTCGGTAAATCATGTTAAATTTGTGTGTTCCCAGAAGATATTCAAAAGCTTTTTCTCCATGATATTCCCATCCCAGAATCGTGGAAAATGCAAACAATGTGATGCCGATTGTTACAAGCCATCCGCCTGAAGTTCCAAGGATTGTCTTAAATGCGGCAATCGTAACATCCGAACCTGTAAGCATTTCACCGGCTTCATTGGTCATTCCAAGGACTCCTGAAGATGCAATGGCAAGGCCAGTAATCGTGCATACAACTATCGTATCCCAGAAAGTACCGGTCATATTTATGTAACCCTGACGTACCGGATTATCAGTAGTTGCCGCTGCCGCTGTGATTGCAGCAGAACCCATACCTGCTTCATTTGAAAACACACCACGTGCAACACCAAATCGCATCGCACTCATCATAGATGCAACAATGGAACCGCAGAGGCCACCACCAACCGCTTTGACTGAAAATGCCATTTTAAAGATCATCGCAAGTCCTGACGGCAAATTGAAATATTTCCCAAAATTACGATCATTCCACAGATGACATAAAAATTGCCATAACGGGAACGACAATCGAAGAGACTTTTGATATGGATTTAATTCCGCCTACAATAATCAGTAAAGAAACTACTGTGATCACAATTCCAGTTACCCATGTCGGCACGCTAAAGGTAGAATGTAAAGCTCCGGCAATAGAGTTTCCCTGTGTCATGTTTCCGATTCCAAAAGAAGCAATTACTGCAAACAGAGCAAAAAGCCATGCCAGAACAGCGCCAAACGTCTTATTTTTCAGACCTTTTTTCATCGTATACATAGGACCGCCACTCATCTCACCCTTGGCATTTATCTCTCGATATTTAATTGCAAGCATGCACTCACTGAATTTGGAAGTCAGGCCAAACGCTGCCGAAATCCACATCCATACAAGAGCTCCCGGACCACCAGATACCATAGCAGTTGCAACACCAACAATATTACCTGTTCCAATAGTAGCTGCGAGTGCGTTGTAAGTGCAGAAAACGGAGAAACATCCCCTTCCCCACGACTCTTTGTGCGTGCCTCTTTACTGAGAGTACTCTTCAGTGCATATCCGAGATTTCTCCACGTCAGAAATCTTGTTCGAAATGTAAGAAATATTCCGGTTCCTACCAACAGGACCAGCATAACCGGTCCCCAGACAAAATCATCAATCTGTGCAATAATTTCGTTCAACTGTTCCATATCGATGTTCCCTCCTCTTTTCCTATACATTAAAGTACTCCCGACAGCTTCAAAAAAATGCATTTTCGGAAATGCAAAAAGGAGCGATGCTGTAGCAACATCGCTCCTTTTGATAAATGTATAATTTTCTGTATTATATACTTATTTTCACACTTTTGTCAAGACAATTTTGTTTACAGCAATCCCGCAAACAATCTCATAAACAGCTGTCCCAGTCGTAGGTATGCACTGCGTCCTGTACGATATTTTTCTGTAACTTCGCGGCACTCTTTCATCGTCTCATACAGGTCATTTCGAATATCCTGAACAGCATCACAGTCTGCCATAAAGCATCCATTTTCGAAGTGATGATACAGACTTCGATAGTCCAGATTGATTGTTCCACAAGTCGCCATACAGTCATCCGCAACACTCATCTTGGCATGACAAAATCCCGGTGTCCATTCATAAATCCGAACCCCATCCTTGACCAGTTCATGATAAAAAGATCTGGTGACATTATAGACCAACTTCTTATCCGGAATTCCCGGGGTGATGATCCTTACATCAACACCACGCTTTGCAGCAAGTGTCAGTGCATGTGCCATTTCATCCGTAATGATCAGATATGGTGTCATAAACCAGCAGTATTTTTCTGCTTTATCTGCCATACTGATGTAGACCTCTTCTCCCACCTGTTCATCATCCAGTGGACTATCTGCATAAGGCTGTATAAATCCTGTCTGCTGTGCCTCATATGAATATTCCAGGAGAAACTGCTCAAGATCCGTGTCATTTTCATCCTTATCACTGACAGCATTCCACATCTCCAGGAATGTCACCGTCAGTGAACGTACTGCATCACCTTCCAGACGAATGCCAGTATCTTTCCATTGTCCATAAGGATGTGTCAGATTAAAATATTCATTTGCAAGATTATAGCCTCCTGTGAATCCAATCTTGCCGTCAATCACCGTAATTTTTCGATGATCTCTGTTGTTCAGAAATAAATTTAAGCCTGGCACAAATGGATTAAAGACCCTGCAACGTATTCCGACAGCCTCCATCTTTTTGATAAAATCTGTATTGATAAAGCCAATCGAGCCCATGTCATCATAAAAAACACGGACCTCTACCCCAGCCTTCACTCGTTCTTCCAGCACATGCTGAATCCGCTGCCACGCCTCGGCATCTTCGATTGCATGGTACTCCATAAAAATAAAGTGCTCTGCTTTTGCCAGATCAATAAGCTGTGCTTCCAGCCCCTTTGCCGCCTCATCGTAATAAGTCACATCCGTATTCTGATACACCGGATAAAAAGCATTCCTGTAAATATACGAAGATATATTTCCTGCCTTTGGAAGTATCTGTTCAAGTTTTTTCTGAATTGTACGGTTCTGTGGAAGACAAGGCAAAAGCTGTTCATCAATTTTCTGATAGCGCTTTCGCATCTTTGCCGTACCTCCATTCAGACCAACCAGCAGATACAGTCCAAGTCCCATGATCGGAAATGCGAGGATCAGAAGAATCCAGGGCATCTTGATCGTCGATGTGACCGGCGATGCATACATATTCAAAATGACAATCAGTCCCAACACTCTTGTCAGAAGGTTCAGTGCCTCTGCATATCTGTTCAGTCTGGTAAACAACGCAACAATAAACACAACCTCTAACAAAATGCACAATACGGAGAATGCCAGCCTGGCAACTCCGTTTTTGGTTTTTGCCCTTCCCTCCAACGTTGTATCTTTCATAAAACCCACTCCCTCTTCTCTGTTATTCTTCCGCCTGCTGTAGCGGCAAATCCATTTTGTGATTGTGATACATCATAGCACTTACAGAGAATCCGTAAATATTCAAAAACTAAGCTTTTACCCAAAATTTCAGGGAGAGCCACTGACTCTCCCTGCACAAATAACTTATTCTTTTACACTCAGACGCACCAATGCTCTCTGCAGTTTTGCAGATGCCATTTTGTATTCCTGGTCAGTAAGACCGCCTTTGGCAATCATTTCTTCAGCACGTTTCTTAGCTGCCTGCGCACGCTCTACGTCAATATCTTCCTTCCACTCCCAGGTGGTCGCGAGAAGACGACAGGTGCCGTTCATAACAGAAAGCATCCCTCCAATACAGGCCGCAGTTCGTCTGTTTCCATCTGCCATGACGACACTGGCTTCCCCCATTCCAAGAGCAGTACAAAAGTTACAGTGTCTCGCAAGAATCGCAATATCACCGCCGATACTTCTGCAGACCACACGTTCCACATCGCCCTCAAAAAGCAGCCCGTCCGGTGTTCCGATCCGTAAAGAGAAGGTACTCATAAGACACCTCCTTTACTGCTTCTTAGCTTTTTCAAATACTTCATCAATGGTACCGGCAAACAGGAAGTAACTCTCCGGAATATCATCACATTCACCGTCGAGAATCATCTTGAATCCTCTTAAGGTTTCTTTGAGAGGAACATATTTACCAGGCATACCTGTGAACTGTTCTGCTACAGAGAAGCTCTGAGACAGATATCTCTGTACCTTACGTGCACGGTTACTGTGCGCTTGTCTTCTTCTGAA
>ENA-OQDF01001048-OQDF01001048.1-human-gut-metagenome-genome-assembly--contig:-NODE-1048-length-11455-cov-2.389477_pt1 | contig 11455 bp, 14 predicted proteins | sample MGYA00242769_ERZ504597 | MGnify/ENA primary metagenome ERZ504597 (study PRJEB26092, sample SAMD00036305) | human gut metagenome | host: Homo sapiens | study: EMG produced TPA metagenomics assembly of...
ATTTTGCGGTTTGATGCTCATTGTTTTAGGCATATCTTTTAGGTGCACCTCTATTGCCTGTTTTTACTGCGGGCAAGATTCTTATCGATAATATCTTGGATACACTACTTCTATCTGAAGTGTTTTCTTGTATTCCCTCTAAGCTCAATCGCGCCAGACTTGCCAACCCATGATAGAAAGGATGGTGCGCTTCGTTTTGCATCAATTCCAAAAAATGGCTTGACCATGTAAGAACATGCAACTGCAAATACTCTATGAGAACCTCTGGTTTATTACGCGCGATATAGGCCATCATAAGCAGTAGCGTCCCCAAATGATCTTCAGGCTCATCGCTTGTGCCTTTCTTCACCCCTATACCGTTGCGACGCATCCAATCATGCAATCTCATCGTAGTGGAACCAAAAATTACTTGTTCTCTATCCATATATACTGAACCCCAGGGCGGAGCAGCTTTTTTCTGTGGTCCCACAAAAAGCCTTCGGTATTCCCAATAAAGCGCTTGATCTTCAAATCCTGGCACCAAACCTTTCTGTATCTCATGTATGCAAACTGCCGCTTTTTGATCTTCAGTGAAAGGCCATTCTTTAGCAGCTTCTTGCGTGTCCATTTGAACAAAAGCCTCAAACAGAGAGCGGATAGCATTCCCTTCCAACTTAGGATCATGAGTAAAAAGGGGACCTAGTGATTCTCCGATAAACGCAATCTGGTTAGCTATTTCTTCAGAAATCACTCGAGAAACCATTATCAGCCTTTCTCTAGAAACGTTTGAAATGCACGCCGTCTAATTCCGTGTCACGTTTCTCACGTGAAAGCTTTCGTACAAGAAACGCAATTTATTTACCGATATTTATAGTAAAGGGCGCGAAACTAATCGCGCCCTTTGTTTTTGGAAACCTAGTTTACTTTCAGATAGATTTCCTTCTTACAGTGCAATACCAATCTGCAATCCGTAGAAGCACAAACGTGCTAAGAAAATTGCAATCACTACCAAAACGATTGCAATGCCAAGTAAAAGAGCCGACGGATAAAGCTTGATTGCAAAAAATCCCATGCCGTAGGCAATTACCGACAAGACGATAAAGAATACAAAGCACGGAATTAGACTTCCCGAAAGTGCTGCAACATTAAAGAACACACTTGTTGTAGTGGAAGCCATCGCAAAGAATGCAATGACGCCAACAAGTGCAATAAGCGCACCGAGCGTAAAAGTCCAAAAGACTGCTTTTTCTTCACCATTACTTAAAGTGATGTTTCCTCTGGTTGCTAAAGACAGCACCAACATTCCCAGAAGCGTTCCTCCAAACAGGAAGAAGCCAACCATCATCACAGGAGATAAAGGAGTATTCCAAGTAACTACGGTAGGAAGCATGTAGGCAAGACCTACAAAGATGGCAAAAATTACACCTAATACTGCAACAACAATACTAAAGGCCTTGCGTGCCTCAAACGTCAACTTGCCCGTAAGTGCCACAATCCAATAAATTGCAGCAACGATACAGAAGATGCCAAATGCCGTAATTTCGTTTGCAAGAGGCGTCGATCCAATAGTAGATGCCACATTAAGCGCGTTCATTGGGCTTGCTAAGTGCATAAATGAAGCAATTAAGCCCACTAAACAGAACAGCAAAGGAACAATCGTAAGAATATCTATCTTTTTGTATTCTTCAGCGGAAAACTTTTTAGTGAAGAACACCAAAGCCAACGTTACGAAAGCACCCGCGCCTAACGGTGCAAGTGTAGTGAAAATTGCAAGAGGTAATTCATGCAGAGCCATATCCATGGTCTATTCCACCTCCTGTGTATTGGTAACCAATCCAGTTGTATCACCTGGATCAAGAGCAGCAGGGCTCTTCTTAATAATAATGTTGGGATTAGTGATAGAAGGATCGGGCATAGGAGCAATACCAGAAACCCCTTCATATTCCTTCTTCAATTCATCAATAGGACCAAAATCAAGTGCGCGAAGCGGACACGCATCTACACAGATGGGGTTTTTACCTTCCGCTACGCGACTAGCACAACCATCGCACTTTACCGAATGTCCCAATTCACGATCAACTTTTGGAACGTTGTAGGGGCAATTCATAGCGCAATAGCCACAACCAATACATTTGGTCGTATCAACACTTACTAACCCTGTATCAGGATCTTTATGCATCGCACCCGTTGGGCACACCGCCACACATGCAGGATCATCGCAATGCTGGCAAGCAAGCGATACGTGATAAACAAAACAGTCCGTCGAGTATGTGCCTTCAGATTCTGTCCAAGAACCACCTTCGAAGTCATACACCTTACGAAATGCATTGTCGACAGTAAGATCGTTGTAGTCTTTGCATGCCATGGTGCAGGTACGACAGCCTGTACAACGTGAATTATCGAAATAAAATCCGTATTGCGTCACGATAACCTACCCCCTTAAGCCTTGCTAACCTGAACGATCATTGAGTGTGCTGGGCCATTGCCTTTTGCATAGGGCGTAGCTTGTACGTGGTTAAAGTATTCACGCATCCGCCAGTGTCAATCCTGTCACCATCCATATTGGCATTGTGCCATGCTCCCTGAGGAATCATGACTGAACCAGGAATAACGCGGCGCGTTACGAATGCTTGAATTCGAATCTCACCCGCGGGACTCTTCACTGCGATAGTGTCACCATTACCGATTCCTCGAGGCTGCGCATCTGCCGGATTGATCCATAAGGATTGCGGAGCAATCTGTTCAAGTTCTTCGATGAAACCAAAAGAAGAATGCGTACGACTCTTGTGGTGGAAGCCACAACAATACAGCGGATATTCCTCTGTTACCGAGCCATATCCTTGGAACCCTGGAGTAAATACAGGAATAGGATTGATAACCTCATCGTCTTCTAGTTCCCAGGTATCTGCAATAGTCTGCAGAGCTTCAGAATAGATTTCGATCTTACCTGATGGAGTTGCCAATGGATGACCCTTGGGATCTTTACGGAAATCTTCCAGACCAATAACAGCAGGAAGTTCCTGCTTGAACACGCCTTGCTCTTTCATTTCTTCCCAAGAAGGCATGGTGATGTTGTATGCTTCAGGAGCAGCAGCGGCACCTGTTTCATATAAGTGCTGCGACCACTCTTCATAGGTGCGACCCTCGGTGAATTCTTCTCCTATACCCATCTTTTCGGCAATTTCTGCACACACATCATAGCTATTGCGGCACTCACCTGGCGCATCTTGAGCAGGACCTCCAACGCATAATGCGGTATACCATTCGCCATATCCTTGAGTCTGCATGTTTAACACTTCAGAGCGCATAGCGTCTGGAAGCAAAAGATCAGCATACTTAGCAGAGTCTGTCATAACGGTATCCCAAACCAAAATGAATTCACACTTGGATTCATCGGTCAGAATATCGTGCGTGTAGTTAATATCGCCATGCTGGTTGGTGAGGCAATTACCCGCATAGTTCCAGATAAATTTAATATCAGTGCTCAACTTATCCGCACCCATAACACCCGCATTGGTAGCGGTCATTTCTTTGCCATGATCAATCGCATTAAGGTACTGATATACGGGAATGGTCGTGGTTACAGGGTTTGGAACAGTACCAGAAAAACCACCTACCAACTGATATATGGTTCTGCTTCGCGCTGGCCGGTATTAGTGCCAGGAAGACCAATTTGGCCAAGCAGAATAGGAAGCATAGTGATAGCACGCGTGGTATCTTCGCCGTTGGTGTGGCGCTGTGGACCCCAACCCTGAACGATAAAGGGCGCTTTCGCTTCAGCCATCAGTCTGCCAGTTCACGAATGCGCTCGGCAGAAATTTGGGTAATAGGAGCTGCCCATTCAGGGGTCTTCTCCACCATGTCATAACCTGTGCCCATGATGTAATCACGATAGGACTTATGCTGGCCCTTAGCGGAATCTGGCATCGTTGATTCGTCATAGCCAATACAATACGTATCCAGGAAGTCCTTATTGATTTGATCGTTAACAATCCACTCGTGCGCAATTGCAGAGCAAAGAGCTGCATCGGTACCAGGACGAATCGGTTGCCATTCCTCTGGATGGCCTGAAACTGATTCATTCATACGTGGATCGATATTGATAATCCGACCACCACGTTCTAGCACTGCCTCACGTGCGCGTGCGTAATCCCAAGTAATATTTGCGCCACCCATACGCGTTTCGCAAGGACTATTACCAAACATAACAATAAGATCCGAATGCAGTGCTGCTTCAGACATAGAGCTTGCATTTACTGCATCATAAGGTGAAAACGACGTAGCTGGAACACCAAGAGTTTTGTGATTTCCGTTTTCATCCAAATTGGATGAACTGCCATACATAAGGCATAATCGCCTGAAGCATATGAGCCGAATAATCGTACCCCTGGTTCAAATACCCACCAAGAAGCGAAAGAAGACGATTGCCTGGCTTGCCCATGCAAGCATGCATACCTGTTGCATAAATTACATAGATAGCTTCGTTACCATACGTATCGATGGTATAGCGCAGCTTATCAGCAATTATGGTAGTTGCCTCATCCCAGGAAATACGTTCGAATTTTCCTTCGCCACGCTTGCCAACACGCTTCATTGGATACTGAAGACGGTCTGGATGATTAAGCCAACGACGCATACTACGGCCACGAAGGCAGGCGCGCGCCTGCAAGTCTTCATTGCCCGTATTGTCTGTTTCCATGTATTGGACTTTGCCATCCTTTACATGCCATTGAAATATACAGTTGCCTGCGCAGTTTACATTACATTGGCTCCATGCAATAGTTTCTGGTGAATCCGCGTATGCAACTGGAGTTTCTCCCACAACGCCTTCAGAAGTAGCCAAAACACCGCCTGCTGCTGCAAGTGCACCCAGTGCGCCGGTTGTTTTCACGAAGGTACGTCGTGTCAGAGATGGAGAATGATCTGCCATAGTAAATTCCCCCTCCTATAAGCCTTGTACAAAATACAAGGGCACCTCTTGCGCCCTTTCAAGTTGCTTATCTTTAGTTCTTCCCCTCCTACTTTGACAAGCAACTATAATTCCCCTTTGCTTACCTTTTCGGCTACTATTATTGTGACGCTTACAACAAGATAATTTAGGTAGAAAACCAAAGTTTGTAATGGTTTGATTATTCTATTTTGAGAATAACTAGAAGCATGCAGGAAGATAAACAACAAAGATTTGTTGTTTGATGATCTTTTATGAAAGGCAGTCGCGTGGTTACCCTCAACGATGCGGAACAGATTATTGATAGTCTTTCTGCTAAAGCAATCAAAATTGAGAAAACGCACTGCGTTTGCGTACGGAACCGAAACGCTTCATGCAATCATTGCTCTAACGTATGTCCTACTTCATCGATCGAAGTAAAAAATAACTGTCTAACAATTAATCCTGATACGTGCATCCAGTGCGGAAGCTGTGCAAATGCGTGTCCTACTCAAGCTATCTCAAGCGCTGCGCTTCCCCATGAATCTTGGCTAAATATTGCTCGATCTCTTCCTGATCACTCCACAATTTGGATCTGCTGCGAAGAACATCCGCTTGCCCAAGAGCATTTATCACATTTGGTCACACTGCCCTGCCTTGCTCATCTTGATGAAGTGCACCTTTTAATAATGGCGCATTACAACATTAAGCTTATCCTTCTGCATAACAGCTGTGAGTCGTGTGCAAAAGCTCAAGCAAAAACCCTCATAGACAAAACTCTACAATCGGCTCAAAGGTTTGCAGACACCTGGAATATTTCTCTCGACATTAAGCAGAAAGAAGAAACCTCAAAGGAAGAAAGCTGTTATCCCTTACAGCACGACAAAGGCGGCTATTCGCGCCGCGGCTTCTTCGGATCGCTAGGCGAATCGATTAAACACCTCGGCTATAGCATTGCAGAATCTGCCTTTGAGTCAGCTTTCCCCGACCAAGTCCCGCACCAACGCTTGCCCATGAACTCACGCAGCACCTGGAAAGTTAATAGTTTTCATGCCTCTAAGAAACACACTCCTGCTTAACATCCTCTTCGAAGAACAGCAAGCTAATCCACCACAAAAACAAACCATTATCGAAACGCGATTCTGGGGACAAGTGACCATAGATAACTCCTGTACAAACTGTGGTATGTGCGCGCGGTTTTGCCCCACACAAGCTTTGATTCATCTAGGAGAAGAGCCTACTTCTTTGTTTTTGGCAAACACAATCCACCTGGCCCTGATCATGGATTTCGCTGCTCTGATTGTATACAGTGTCGACTGTGTGAAGATATCTGCCCCACAAAAGCACTGCACGTTCACGGACGTATTTCCAGTACCGACCTGTTTGATCTTGAGCCCGTTGTACTTAAACGTCATGATGAATAATAACTAATTGCTCTGCAGGTATCAGATTAGCTTACCCTTTAACCAAGGGCTTCAGTTTTACTCTTATCAGCGCAGATACCTATCGCAATCGCCACTAAGGAGCTTCCATGAAAGATATACACCCTCAGTACCAAGAATTATCATACCAACCTGAACCAGATATTGCTGCTTGGCTTATTGAGGCAAAGCAAGACCCGAAAGCCCCTTATGTTGGGATGTATTTAACACACAATGGCATCGTGAGAGCTACCCCTAAAAAGATAGTCCGCAGCAATGAATTTGAAACGCCTCTGTCTGAGGAAGAAAAAACTCAGAGGGTTATTGCTGTCGATTTTTCCTACGATAAAAAAGGTCTTGAAGAAGCACTTAGCGAAGCACGGACCTGGGAAGGCGTTTATTATGTTCGTGCATGGTTGAATTCTGGTAGCGTTCCTGTTGGTTCCTCGCTCATGTATGTACTAATCGGTGCTGATATTCGCCCACACGCAATAGATGCACTCAACAAGCTTGTAGGACATATTAAGAATAATCTTGTTACCGAAACCGAGGTATATGCCTGATGAACGCACCTTCGACACCAAGTCCAGCCATAAGCTTTATTGGTCGAAAGAATTCGGGAAAAACAACCCTTCTTGAAAAATTAATCGCCAATCTCTCCGATAAAGGTTTACGAATTGCCACGATAAAACATCACGGTCACCCCGACTTTGACATTGATATTTCAGGCCGCGATTCTTATCGTCATCGCGCAGCGGGTGCCCAAAGTACCACGATTCTTTCCGATGTACGTTTTGCGCAAATAACTGAGCTGTCTACACCTCGTTCCTGCGAATCTGTAATATCCCAACTTCTGGATACGACTTAGTTCTTGTGGAAGGTTTCAAACAAGCCTCTATTGCCCATATCGAATTATTTAGGGCAGAAAACCCGCGCGATATTGAAGCAGCATCAATACTTCCTGATGTTTGGAAAGAGCGGGTCAAAAACAAATCCTCAGATACGGCAAGCGCAACGGATAATCAAAATACCTTACCTATCGCAGTAATAACCGACATTCCTTCAGTGCAAGCCAATGCGAACCAGTTTCAAATTCCTTGCTTTACTTTTGACGATATAGAACCCCTTGCTTCATTTCTTCAAGACAGGTTTGCTCGTCCAAAAATGAGCGTCGTAATTCAAGCTGGTGGCGAATCCAAACGCATGGGTGTACCCAAAGAAACTGTTTCTTTTTGGGCAAACCAATGATCTGCCATGTAATTGAGCGCGTCTCTTCTCTTGCCGATGAATTAATTGTTACTACCAACAATCCTGATCGGCTGCAATTTCTCAAAAAGACGTATCCAACTATACAGCTCGTTCCCGATCGGCTAAAAACACGGGGATCTATTTCGGGATTGTATACGGCACTGCTCTGCGCCCACCACGATCTTGTTAGCGTTGTTGCCTGCGATATGCTTGATTTCCCTGTTGCCCTGCTTGCACAGGAAGCGCTTTTACTAAGACCGTGCGCTTACCCTAACCTTGCTGTCGTACTTCCAAAAAGCGAACACGGCATTGAACCTTTTGCGGGAGTTTATCGAAAAGAACCCTGTCTCTCTAAACTTGAACAGTTTATCTCCGAGAAAGGAAACAACACATCTTTGCGCGATTATCTTGATCTTCTACTGCGGTTATATCGATTGTACAAGTCCCTCTAAATGCGCGCGTTTGGAGGAAGCTTTCTTAATGCCAATACCCCCGAAGAACTTATTGCTGCAAAAAATATGCTAACCACTTCATCAGAATATCTTTATTGATGTCTATCAATAGTGGCACCCACAATGTCACACGAACGTATTCTGTTTGCTCTTGAGCGCCCTTAGACGGTTCCGAGATCCTATTTTACTCTACTAAAAAAAGCACTGAGCTGAGTGCCTCTTCTCCTGCTTCCTTTAGAACTTTTTCAGTTTCACGAAATGCTTGAAGAAGCATCTTCGCCTCTTGAGTGAGCACAGAGCACGTGCGCCCTGCCTTTCCAGCAAAGCAAAACCCAGTGATTCTTCGGTGTTGTGCATTATTTTCCAGCTTTGCTGTACGCCATGCCCATTTCTTTGCAGGCTTTATTAAGGGATCCTGTTCTTTCTACCCTTCACAAAGACGCGCAATACCGCGACCAAACGCAGGAGCATGAGCCTGCGTTTCTTTATTTCGAATTATTAAATGAACCTCAACCTCAAGAGTATCTAAACTCATTAGTCTCTCCCCTACTCAATACTCCTCTTAATTCTAGACACTTTCTTTATCCAATAAATAATTAATTGCACCATATACCGACGCTTTTCCCTGTTTTTATAACCTCTTTACTCACCCGCAGAATACGGACTATATTATTCTCAAGCAAGGATAATACTCGATCGAGAATAATTCGCAGTGTAGACACCATTTTAGGGAGATACCATGACACATCGACTTTCCTTAAAACCCATTTTCGCGCTGGTTGCATGCTTTGCCATCGCCTTGGCCTTGGTAGGCTGCAGCTCAGACAATTCAACGCAAGAAGAAAATACTTCAGAGAGTACTTCAAGCGAAAACGTAACCTTAGAAATTTATGCTGCCAATTCGCTTGAAAAAGCACTCGATGAAGTTCAGGAACTTACACTTCTCAAAATCCTTCAGTTACCTTTGCCGATACCCAATATGAAGCATCAGGCACCTTAGTAGAGAAGATGAAAGCAGGAGGCGAACCTGATATCTTTATCTCCGCTTCCAAAAGCAACATGGACAATGCAATCGAAAATGAAAACGTTGCAGATGGCTCTCAGTTCGACATGTTTAAAAACGACCTAGTTATCGTTACCGCCGAAAGCAACGACATCGATACTATCACCCTAGAAGATGCAGTCTCTGGCGACTACAGCATTGCCATTGGAGACGCTAATGTTCCCGCAGGCAACTATGCACGCCAGTCTCTTGCCTCAGTTGGTTGTTACACCGACGAAAATGGCACCGATGGAGAGATCACGGGTGCCATTATTGATCAAGTACAAGAAGCAGATAAAGTAGGATCGGTTTGCAAGCTTGCCGAATCGGGAGAAGTAGATCTGGCCTTTGTGTATAGTTCCGATGTTGAACGCTATGGTGGTGTAAAGGTTGTATGCACCGTACCTACAGATGCCCACAAGGATATCATCTATCCAGCTGCCGTAACTACCATGGATGACTCCAGTGGCGCTGCACAAGCATTCCTTGATTGGTGCACAACCGATCCTGATGCTCAGGAAATTTGGGGCAAATGGGGCTTTGAATTAATCTAGTTTCTCTTTACGGAAAGGTGTGAACCTCCAGCACGTTCGCACCTTTCTTATCTTTTCACCTTGCTACCGTTTACATCTTTTCCTCAGTAGTCTCACATCGTGGTTTTATACAATCATTTCACACCAAAGCAGGAAATGTGAAGCATTCAAAAAGTACGACATACTATTCAATGATCTTGAGCAGATTGTTCTGTCTCATTGTTTTTATGCTTTCCTTAGGTCTTTTCGGATTATCGGGAAGCATTTCTTGTGCTTGGGCAGACTCGAACCAAAACAACACCACAGAATCCAGCACGGTTTCCGTTTCTTCCGAAGGTGAGCGTGCGGTTATTGAAAATACGCCCTATGCAGCAGATGAGTTTTCCCGAGCAAACAAAGGTACTAACCGCGCTGTTGATAAGGTGTATCGAGGATATACCTACATTCAACCACATGAAAATATGGCCGCATTGGTAGATGTTGGCTCTTTTGTTATAGTTTATGTTCCTCAAAGCCAAACAGAAGCATTGAATCTTTCGCTTGATAACGAACAAGACTGCCAGGTGATAAAAGATCTTTTATACGCGTTGGACAATAACGCTGCAGGAGGAAATGTCAAAATTGATCCTGACACCCCTTGGTATTTCACCCAAGAAGAAATACACACGCAAAATGGTGTGGTTTTCTCCTTTAATCAACCAGTTGATGGTCGCTTCTACACCTTCGTCATAGGAGATGACGGTACAGATCTTTCCGAAAACACCTCGACTGATGAAGTTTATTTAAACCACGCTTCGTTTGCTCAACTCACTTCAAGCGAGGCTACCACTATCACTGAAGCAGCAACAGGACTTGGTGCTTTGGCAGAATTCTCCCAAAGCCTAGATTTGTCTCCCCTATGGGTCACCCTTAAAACTACCCTTACCGCTATCATGATTATTTTCATACTGGGCATTATTGCTGCCTGGTGGTCACTTCGCTTGCCAGACCATTGGCAAAATGCAGTAGATGCAATTTTCACTATTCCAATGGTGTTACCCCCTACTGTTTGTGGCTTTTTACTGCTCCTGGCTTTAGGAAGCAATAGTCCTGTTGGGCAATGGTTTAACGCTATCGGATTTCCTCTTATCTTTAGTTGGCCAGCAACAGTTATCGCCGCCGTTGTTGTAGCATTTCCCCTTATGTATCGTAGTGCGCGCGGTGCGTTCGAAAGCTTAAATCCCGACATGCTTGATGCCGCCCGTACCTTGGGATGGAATGAGGGCCGCATATTCTTTAAACTCATGCTCCTCTTGCCTGGTCTTCTATTGCTGCAGGCACCATGCTGGCATTTGCGCGTGCTCTTGGTGAATTTGGCGCAACGCTTTTCTTGGCGGGAAATTATGTAGGCATCACGCGCACCATTCCTATAGCGATTTACTTCGAATGGATGGGCGGCAACACTGATGTTGCTCTGTTCTGGACTATTGTCGTAATTGTTTTGAGCTTTGGCGTTATTTTTGTTCTTAACATATGGAGTAAACACACTACCCGTTATCGTCGCAAAGAGGTAAACAATGAGTCTGAGCGTTGACATAGCAAAGCATTTTGGTGATTTTAGCCTAGAAGTAGCCTTTGATGCTGGTGCTGAAACACTGGGTTTTCTTGGTGCATCAGGGTGCGGAAAATCGCTTACTTTACGTTGCATTGCGGGAATAGAAACGCCTGATGAAGGAAAAATTATCGTTAATGATACAGTGTTTTTCGATAAAGCTCACGGTAAAAAAGCGCGCGTTAATCTAGCGCCACAACAGCGCAAAACTGCACTGCTTTTTCAAAATTACCAGCTGTTCCCCAATTAACCGTAGAGCAAA
>ENA-OQDF01001049-OQDF01001049.1-human-gut-metagenome-genome-assembly--contig:-NODE-1049-length-11442-cov-1.886169_pt1 | contig 11442 bp, 15 predicted proteins | sample MGYA00242769_ERZ504597 | MGnify/ENA primary metagenome ERZ504597 (study PRJEB26092, sample SAMD00036305) | human gut metagenome | host: Homo sapiens | study: EMG produced TPA metagenomics assembly of...
CTCTTCTCGAGGATGGCAGACGGGCTCGGGTAATGTCGCATTGCCTATATCTGCATGGGGTAATTGTGTTGCTGGTAGCGCTGGTCTTCAAGAATCAAGTTGCCCGAGATTGAACATAGTGTGGAGGTGGACGAAGCTGGTAATAAGGTCGGATTGTGGTCACACCGGCTTTTCATTTCGGCTGATAGCCTTGTTTGCCTATGAGGTCGGCGAGATTTCCATCAACAGCTTCTTCATCAATTACGTGGTGGAGCAGAATTGGATGAATGCCCGCGAAGCTTCCGTAGTGCTTTCTTTCGGTGGACTGGGATTATTTATGTTGGGACGTTTTGCCGGTAGCTGGATTATGGGACGTGTGCGTGCCGAGAAAATGTTGCTGGTGTGTGCTACGGGGACAGTAGTGACTACTTCGTTGGTACTGCTGGATGTAGGGATGATATCGCTTGCAGCTCTGTTGTGCGGATATGCGTTTGAGGCTATTATGTTTCCCACGATTTTTGCCCTTTCCTTGCGCGGGCTGGGCAACCATACCAAGAGGGCTTCCTCTTTCCTGATGATGTCTCCCGTGGGAGGCGTGGTAGGTCCGCTGTTGATGGGACTGGTGGCAGACCATACGACGATGGTGTGGGCGTTCATTGTACGCTGGTTGCCTATTGCGTGGTATGGGCATATGCTCGCAAGATGGTGTCCGTCTCTACCGCTTCCTCAATATAGAAGGAATCCTGCGATTCCGGCAAGGATTATCAGTAAGATAGGGTGGAGGTGCCACTTCCACGTCACGCCGAAAGCGGCTGCAAAGATAAGTATGCTTTTGTAATCTATGAAATTTTCCTTGTTCATCAGCAATAGGGCAGCAGCAGCTATCAATGATACGGACATGGGCAGTAGTCCAGACATTGCCGCCTTGATGTATTTGTTGTCTTTGCATTTCACGAAGAAGTAAGAGATGAGCAATACCAGGATGAACGAGGGAAGGCATACTGCAACGGTGGCCACGACAGCTCCCCACACGCTTTGAGTAACTGCATAGCCCACATAGGTGGCACTGTTGATGCCTATCGGACCGGGCGTCATCTGCGAGATGGCCACACGTCCGTGAATTGTTGCAGGGTGAGCCAGTGATGGTGGTCCACCACCTCGTATTGGATGAGGGACAACATGGCGTAACCGCCTCCAAAACCGAACATTCCGATTTTCAGATATACCAATATCAGCTGCCAATAAATCATATCTGTATTTTTCTCAGTTTATCTTTTAACCATAATGTATAGAGCATTCCTCCTGCAATTCCTTGCAAGGACAATGTATACGGGGGATAGCCCGAATTGCCAGATGAGTATGGTGGCGATGGCTGGAAGCACCAGTTGCCAATACTTCAGCTTCAGCGCCCGTGCAGCCGAAATGCAGGTATCACAATCAGTGCGACTACTGCCGGACGGATGCCATTAAAGATGCGTATCATTACCTGGTTGTCCTGAAAATGAGCGAAGGACATGGCTATCAGCATCATGATGACAAAAAGAGGGGAGGATTGTGGCAAGTGCACACACCAGGCTGCCTTTTACTTTATGCAGCTTGTAGCCGACGAATATGGATATATTGACAGCAAAACACCGGGAAGTGACTGGTCAGTGCAAATATTTCCATGAATCTTCTTTACTCATCCATCTCTTTTTTACGATTTCCCGTTCAATGAGAGGTATCATAGCATATCCACCACCGATAGTGAACATTCCTATCTTGGCAAAGGTCATAAAAAGCAGTAAATATTTCATTATTTCTTTTCGGGTGACGTTCTTTTGCAAAGAAACCCAAATTAATCAACATATACAAATTAGGGGTATAATATTTATTTATTGATATTTTATATTGTAGGGCTATATTCTTAAATCTATTTAAAAGGAGGATATTCCGTCGTAAATAAGCTTTATCTTTAACACGTAATTACAAATAATATAAAATGTAGGTATGATACAGATAGTGCAATTACATGGTACGGATAAGAAGCTGTATGAGCTTGTAGCCCCTTTGGTTATGAGTCCGGAAGTACTGAAACAGAACTACAATTATCCTTTCAGGACAGCGGAAGAGTACGAGTGGTTTGTTGCTTTGGATAATAAACATGTTGTAGGTTTTGTGCCAGTGGAGCACAAGAAGTATGAATGTGTCATCAACAACTATTATATTAAGGAAAGGAATGTTGACACTCTGAAATTGCTTCTGGAAAAGGTACTTGAGAAGCAGGGCAAGGAGAGTAGCCTGACGGCTGTTAGCTTTGTCGAAGATAGGGATGTCTTCAGCGAGCTGGGCTTTTTGGAAGACAAGGTATGGACCCGTTATGTGAAAATGAAGAAAAACAAATAATTATGGCTGCACCCAAAAATGTGTATGAACTGGCGCAAGAACGTCTTGATGTGATTTTTAGGGAGTTTGGACACGATATGCGGTCTCTTTTTCGGGAGGGAAAGATAGTGGAGTGTTGCTGAATTTATGCATAGACTATATCCGCCGGAACCGGTTGAACCGTAAACTGTGTGTATTCCATATGGACTATGAAATACAGTACAGCATGACCATTGATTATGTGGACCGGGTATTGGAGGCGAATAAGGATATATTGGAGGTGTACCGTGTTTGCGTGCCTTTCCGTGTAACGACTTGTACGTCGATGTACCAGAGCTACTGGCGTCCGTGGCAGGAGGATTTGGAGGACATTTGGGTGAGGAAAATGCCGAAAGGCTGCCTCACTAAAGAGACGTTTCCTTTCTACACTCCCGAAATGTGGGATTATGAGTTCCAGATGCACTTTGCCAAATGGCTGCATGAGAAGAAGGACGGAGTGCGTGCCTGCTTTCTCATAGGCATCCGTACGCAAGAGAGTTTTAACCGCTGGCGCAGCATTCATCTGAACCGGAAGTATCAGATGTACCACAATTACCGCTGGACCTCGAAGATAGGCAATGACATTTTCAATGCTTATCCCATTTATGATTGGAAGACGACGGATATCTGGACAGCCAATGGTAAATTCGGCTTTGACTATAACCATTTGTATGACCTATATTATAAAGCCGGGGTCAATATCGAACGCCAGCGTGTGGCAAGCCCTTTCTCTGTGAGGCACAAGAGAGCTTGAAGCTGTATCGCGTCATCGACCCGAATACTTGGGGAAGAATGATAGGGCGGGTCAACGGGGTGAACTTTACCGGTATTTATGGAGGGACGCGTGCTATGGGGTGGCAAACGGTCCGACTGCCCGAAGGGTATACGTGGAAGGGCTTTATGCAGTTCCTGCTTTCCACCTTGCCGGAAGAGACCCGGAGGAACTACTTGAAAAAGCTTACCGTTAGCATTGAATTTTGGCGTACAAAGGGGGGGGCTGGCTGACGAGACCATCCAGAAGCTGAGGGATGCAGGAGTGTCCATCGAAGTGATAAATACCACGAATTACAAGACGAACAAGAAACCGGTGCGCATGGACTATCTGGATGATATTGACATCGCGGAATTCCGGGAAATCCCCACTTATAAGCGGATGTGCATATGCATCCTGAAGAACGACCATGCCTGCAAGTACATGGGGTTTGCCTTGAACAAGGAAGAGGCATACAAAAGAGACAAGATAATGGAACAATTCAAAAATATGATGTTATGAGCGTAGATAAAAGTCCGGTATATAATGTAAAGGCAATTCCAATAGAGAAGATACAAGCAAACGATTACAATCCGAATGTAGTGGCACCGCCCGAAATGAAGCTTTTGGAGCTTTCCATTTGGGAAGATGGTTTCACCATGCCTTGTGTCTGTTACTATGATGAGGAAGCGGATAATTACATCCTGGTGGACGGCTACCACCGTTATCAGGTGTTGAAGACATCCAAGAGGATTTATCAGCGCGAAAACGGGTTGCTTCCCGTGGTAGTGATTGACAAGGAACTTTCCAACCGTATGGCATCCACTATCCGTCACAATCGTGCCCGTGGCACGCACAACATCGAGTTGATGTGCCATATTGTTGCGGAATTGGACAGAGCCGGCATGTCGGATGAATGGATAATGAAGAATATCGGAATGGATCGCGACGAAGTATTGCGTTTAAAGCAATTTCGGGTTTGGCAGACTTATTTGCGAACAAGGACTTCAGCATTCCGGATAAGAAAGAAGAGTATATGTTGGATAAATAAATGAATGTTTCAGGGGTGGATTTTTTAATCTGCCTCTTTATATTCATTAATAAGTGAAATATTTCGTTGCAAACTTGCATAATTTAGTCAAATCGCCTACATTTGTCAGCATCAAAACAAACAGAATAGGTCTTATGTGCTTTAAGGCACTATAAAAAACATTACATGAAGAAAATTTTGGTTAGTGGTGGTGCTGGTTTTATAGGTTCTCACCTTTGTACCCGATTGATAAACGATGGGCATCAGGTGATTTGTCTGGATAATCTTTTCACCGGTTCGGAAGGAAATATCACTCATCTGAAGAGCAATCCCCGCTTTGAGTTTGTACTGCATGATGTGGAAACCCCTTATGATGCAGATGTGGACGAAATCTATAATCTTGCTTGTCCCGCTTCTCCCATCCACTACCAATATGACGCCATTAAAACTATCAAGACTTCTGTATTGGGCGCCATCAATATGCTGGAACTGGCCAAAAAGACGAATGCCAAGATATTGCAGGCCTCTACCAGCGAAGTGTACGGTGACCCCGTTATTCATCCCCAAGTGGAAAGTTATTGGGGAAATGTAAATCCAATCGGCCTCCGTTCTTGTTATGATGAAGGGAAGCGTTGTGCCGAGACATTGTTTATGGACTATCACCGCCAGAATGGAGTGCGGATCAAGATTATCCGTATATTCAATACGTACGGTCCTCGGATGCTGCCGAATGACGGACGGGTGGTTTCCAATTTCGTGGTTCAGGCATTGCAGAACCAGGATATTACGATATACGGTTCGGGCAATCAGACACGGAGTTTCCAGTATGTAGATGACTGTATAGAAGGTATGGTACGGATGATGAATACGGAGGACGATTTTATCGGTCCGGTAAACTTGGGAAATCCGAATGAATTCTCCATATTGGAACTGGAGGAAAAGGTCATCAGGTTGACGAATTCCAAATCGAAACTGATTTTCAAACCATTGCCTCATGATGATCCCAAACAGCGTCAGCCGGACATCACTCTGGCAAAGGAAAAGTTGGGCTGGGAACCGACTATAGAGTTGGAAGAGGGTTTACAGTATATAATAGAGTATTTTAAGGAATATCGTTCCTAACTAAATAGTGATTTTGATAACGGGAAAAACAATATAGAAAGATGAACATGGAAATAAATCCTTCCGAATACAAGATCCTCATCGTTGACGATGTGATGTCAAATGTTTTATTGTTGAAAGTGCTTTTGACAAACGAGAAATTCGCAATTGCTACTGCGAGTAACGGGCGGCAGGCATTGGAGCAGGTGGAAAAGGAAAATCCTGACTTGGTTTTGCTTGATGTAATGATGCCGGACATGAGTGGTTTTGAAGTAGCCCAACATTTAAAGTCAAATCCGCAGACTGCTGAAATTCCGATCATCTTTCTGACCGCACTGAATAGTACGGCAGATATTGTGAAAGGCTTTCAGGTAGGAGCGAATGACTTCATCTCTAAACCTTTCAATAAGGAGGAACTGATTATCCGTGTTACCCACCAAATATCTTTGGTAGCTGCCAAGCGGCTGATTTTGAGTAAGACGGAAGAACTGCAACGTACCATTGCCGGGCGTGACAAGCTCTATTCGGTGATTGCCCATGACCTGCGTTCTCCGATGGGATCCATCAAGATGGTGCTGAATATGCTGATATTGAACTTGCCATTTGAGAAAATAGGTGCTGAAATGTACGAGCTTCTGACGATGGCTAATCAGACAACGGAGGATGTGTTCTCATTGCTGGATAACTTGCTGAAATGGACAAAGAGTCAAATCGGTAAGTTGAATGTGGTTTATCAGGATGTGGATCTCGTCGAAGTGACAGACGGTGTCATTGAGATTTTTAGTATGGTGGCAAGTCTGAAAAAGATAAGAATCCGCGAGATGAAACCGGAGAGAATGATGGTTAACGCTGATATTGACATGCTGAAGACGGTAGTCCGCAACTTGTTGAGCAATGCCATCAAGTTCAGCAAGGAGAATTCCGAAATATTGGTGAAGATGGAGGAAGTGAATGGTATGGCAGTTGTTAGTGTTCAAGATCATGGCTGTGGCATCAGCGAGGAAGGGCAGAAGAAATTGTTGCATGCTGATACGCATTTCAGCACGTTCGGTACGAACAACGAAGAAGGCTCGGGACTGGGCTTGTTGCTGTGCAAGGATTTTGTCGTGAAGAATGGCGGTAAACTGTGGTTTACTTCCAAGGAGGGCGAAGGCTCCATATTCAGCTTCTCTATTCCGGTGAAGTAATGATAACGAAGAAAATAGAACGGATGGTCCGTTGAAGTAAAACAGACCATCCGTCAGACTCAAATAGACCGTCTGTTTCTTATGAACGGATGGTCTGTTTTTATCTCTTACACAGACTGCGGAAATCGCAATATTCACATTTCCGGGTATCCTCTGTTTGGCTGAATGTTTCTTCTTGGCTGAATATCTCCTGCAGGAGTCCGTGCAGCCGTTTGCGGAACTCGTCTTCGAAGAAAGCGAAGTTGTTGACCGGTACCTTGGGTTGTCGTGGCGCTCCCATTTCGATGATCGGGGAGTAGCTTTCGGAAGCTGCCCGGTGGATGTAGAGCAGGGAAGGGGCTACCTTCAGCGATTGCTTGCGGCAGAGGATGGCGGCGTACAAAAACGTCTGGAAAATATAGTTGGGACGGTTGTCGGCGGGAGTAAACAGTTGTTCTATATTTTCTGGAGTCTTGGGAGTACCGCCTGTCTTGTAGTCCACAATACGTAGCGTGTCTCCTTTGCTGTCCAGGCGGTCGATGGTACCGCCTATCTGTAAGGCAAGCTTTCCTTGCGGAGTATCTATTTCCATCGTTTCTCTGACGTCCTGTTCCATGCCCTCCATACGGAACGGGGCATATTGCAGGTCATTGCGCAGGAGCTGGCGCAGGTAAGAGGCGATGACTTTGGAATGGATGAGCTGCGTACCGTTATACTCTGGTTGCTCCGTAAGGGGCACATGGAAGAACTTTTCTTTGAAAGCATTGTCCACATAGGCTTGCAGGCGAACATCGTCTTTCAGTAATTGTTCCAGGTCATCTTTACGTATCTCCCGTCTGTTGGCTATCAGTTCGTTGTACACCAGTTCGGCAGAACGGTGGAAGATGGTGCCGAAGAGGGCGGAGTCTATCTCGGCGCTTACTTCATCGGGAGCTTTCAGGCCAGCTACGTATCGGTAGTAGAATTTCAGCCGGCAGTCCAGATAGGCATTGAGGCAGAGGGGGAGAAGAACGCTTGGGACGTCGGTGGATGTCGTAGGCATCGAACATCTGTTGCAACATCTCCGGTGTCTTGTGAATCTCAATTTCCCGGGCTTGCTGGGGGATTGTCCGGCTTCAAGGTACTCAAGGGAGATGTTGTGTGGCGATTCTACCAGGAATTGCAGCATGAAGCGGGACATTTCCCCGCGGTTCAGTCCGTCCGAAGAGGTGTTATATAATAAGGTGACGTTTTCTGCCCGCTGGATGAGGCGGTAGAAGTAGTAGGCATAGACGGCATTTTTGTGCTCTATGGTGGTCATGCCGAAGGCTTTCCTTAGGTTGTAGGGGATGAAGGAGGACTCGCCTCCGGCTTTGGGCAATTGCCTTCGTTGAGGGAGAGCATGATGAGATTGCGGAAGTCGAGGTTACGCGTTTCCAGCACACCCATTACTTGCATGCCGATGGCGGGCTCTCCGTGGAAGGGGATGTTGGCAGAGGTAAGCAGCCGGTTCAGCAGTCGCTTCAGCGTGTCTGTGCGCAGGCTACTCAGTTCCCCGGTCTCTATCAGATTGAGCAGGCGATTGACGAGAGTGTAACTTTTGAACAGAGACTCACGGTACAGCTGGTTGAAGATGTCTTCCACGTCTTTTTCCTGGCGGTAGAGGACGGCTACTTCGCGAAGCAGTTCGGTGAGGTAGCTGCATAGGGCGGCGATGCCGTTCTGTGGTGTAAAGACTTGTTCAAGGAATGCGTCCTGCTTCAGCTCCGAGGGAAGAGGATAGAAGCGATTGTCCTGCGTAAGCCGTCTTTCCAGTACTTCGGCATGGGAGGAAAGCTGCCGGGTATAAGGATGTTTCAGCAGGGTGAGTACGGTCTCGTAAGTATATCGTCCGGTACCTGTGTGGTAGCCGGTAGTCTGTAGTTCTACAAGGGCGTTGATGAAGCTGTATACCGGAGTTTGGGCAAGGGGGAATCCCATTGTGATGTTGACGTTCTTTACCTCTGCCGGAATGGAGTGGAGGACGGGAAGCAGTAGGGATTCGTTGCAGAGGATGACGGCAGTATCCTTTAATGAAGATTCTTCATTTCTCTGTTTTTCGTTCTCCCTAATCCATTGAGGCAAGTAACGGGCTTGTGCATTTTCCGTAGAAGCGGAGATAAAGCGTACATTCTTGGGTTTCCGCAGTACATCAAAGGATTTTTCGGGGAGCTGGTTGGGGAACAGCTTTAGGTTGCGGAGGATGAATTCGCCTGCTTCGTGGGTATAGGGTGGTTTTTGTTCGCGTGGGAGGCGGGTGTAGAATACGTCATAGTCCCAATAGAACATCGCTTTTCCGGCATTCTGCAAGAGCTGAAAGAAACGGGTTTCTACTCTATTCAGCACGTTGAAGCCGACAAATACATAGCGGTCGTAGCGTAGTCGGTCGGTGTTGAGTTGCTCCATGACATTGCGGTACATCATGCCTTCGTAGCGATGCCAAGTTCCGTGAGGTTTCGGCGGTAGTGGCGGTAGATGTCGCCCAACTTATCCCAGAGGGAGATGAATTTTGCTTTCAGCTCCGTGCGCTTTTCTATGGAGAAATTTTGGAAGAATTGGCGGATGGCTTCTTCCTGCTCTTGGTCAAGGAAGTCGTAGCCGTCCATGATGTTCTTCAGTTCCTGCAGATTGCTGAAGAGCTTGTCGGCATCTACGAGGTTTTTGTCCACGTCGTCGAAGTCGCTGATGAGCAGTTCTCCCCAGAAGTAGAAGTCATCCAGAGTCTCTTCACTGTGGGTCTCTTCGCGGAACACCTTATACAGTTCGCATACCAGGCGGATGGGGTCACCGGACTTAGTGGCGAGAGTTGCCGGAATAGTTCGCTGATGCTGACGTAGGCGGGCGACCACAAGGGGCGGTCCGTTTCGGCTGCCAGGTATTCGTTGAAGAACAGACTGGCACGTTTGTTGGGGAAAACGATGGGCGGTGCGCGAGAGGTCGTTTCCTATTTTGGCGTAAAGGTCGTGGGCGACCAGTTGGAGAAATGTTTTCATAATTCAGTTGATAATTGATAGTTGATAGTGGATGGAGAGTGAGTTTATACCGGTTCTATGTTGTTCTCCTCTACATACCACAAGTAGCCCCGTATATTTTCTGCGGCATACCCCATGCGGACCAGCAGTTGCATGTATCTCTGTACTTGCTTGTTGTACTTCTTATTCGGCTTTCCGAACTTGAAGTCTACCACTACGATTTCTTCACCACGCATCATCACACGGTCCGGGCGGCGTGTCCGCAGTTCGCCGTTTTCCTGCCAGATGATGTCGCATTCATTGAACAGCCGCCACGTCCCCGAATACCAGTCCTTGACTTGGGGCAGGGAGAAGGCGCGTTCGGTGAGGTCGCGTATTTCTTCTTCCGTCTCACTTCGTCCAATTACTCCTTCAAAGACGAGCTGGCTGATGGCATTGTCAATATCTTCTTCGGTTTCGATAGCAGAGAATAAGGTATGCAGCAAACGTCCCCGGTTGATGAAACGCTGGCTGGATTCTGCTTCGTCCACTCCTGCTATGAAGTCTGCCGAACGGTTGGATTGCCGGAACTCGATGTCGTGGAGCATACTCTCCATGTGGACGGGCAGTTTGACCGGCTTTTGCGAAAGTCTGTTGACCGGTTGCTGTTCATAAACCTCAGGTTTACGTTCGCAGTATAGAGGTTTCTGTTCGTAGCATAGAGGTTTGGCTTCGTCATCAGTAGGGTTGTCTGCGTCGTGCTGTGAGACGGGGATGGAGGAGAGACAAATCTTGCCGTTCTCGTATATGGCAGCTTCTTCGTCCAACTGCCTGCTCCGTCTTTGGCTATGCGGGGCAAGGTGTTGGCAAGGAGTTCGGACATGGTTCCCTTCTGTTCCTTCCGGCTCCAGAGGATGAGGTTCTTGCCGGCACGGGTAAAGGCCACGTACAGCAGATTCAGATTGTCCACCCATAGCTGAAGCCGTTCGTGCAGATAGTCCTGCCGGTATATGGATTCCGCCATGGTGGTGGAATAGTTCACCGGCACTAAGCTGATGGCATTATAGGGCTCTTCCGGTGGGATGCACCACACCAGCTGGTTGTTGGTTTCGTTCTCCAGCTTCCAGTCGCAGAAGGGAATCAGTACGGAATGGAATTCCAGTCCTTTGGACTTGTGGATGGAGAGGATACGTATACCGTCCATCTCACCGCTGGGGATGGTCTTGCTGCAAAGGGTTTCGTCCCAGTAGCGGATGAAGCTGTCCAGCTCGGAAGAATTGCTTTGCAGATACTCCGTCACAGCATCGAAAAAGGAGAAGAGGTAGGCATCCTGCTTTTCAATGCAGCTCATGGTGAAGATGCTGAACAGTTCTTCCAGTAACTCATACAAAGGCATCAGGCGCAGCGTTTCCCGTCGGGAGGTAAAGGCTTCGGGAAGGGGAGTGGCTGTTGTGAATTCCGGTTGCTCGTCATTTGTCATTTGTAATTTGTAATTCTCCATCAGTGCAGCCTCCGCAATCTTGTTCTCCGGATTCGACAGGCAGCGCAGGGCATCCATCAGCATGCAGATGGCAAGGGAGGCATCCAGACGGAAAGCTTCGTCGGACACGACAGAGAGATGCAGCTCTTTGTCGAAATAGTCGGCTATCGGTGGGATATTCTTGTTCTTGCGGACAAGGATAGTGATGTCATTCAGTGTTACGCCCTCTTCCAGCAGCCGCTGTACTTCTTCTCCTAAGGCGAGAAGGGTCTGCTCTGTATAGTTGTGTTCATCGTCCGGTTCAAGGAAGGCAGCTTTTACGTAGCCGTACTCCGTGTTCTTGGGCGATTCCTGCACTACGTCGGCATAAGCGCGTTTCAGGGTAGGCAATCCTCTTTCAGTTCGTTCAGGTGTAGCGCATTGAGGTAGTCTATGGCAGCGGTAAATACTTGGTTGTTGAAACGGATAATGTTGGTTTCGCTACGTCGGTTTGTTTTTAGGGTTTCCACACGGACGGGGAAGTTGTTTAATGGAGAACTTGATTCTCTATTCTCCATTTTCAA
>ENA-OQDF01001050-OQDF01001050.1-human-gut-metagenome-genome-assembly--contig:-NODE-1050-length-11434-cov-1.597948_pt1 | contig 11434 bp, 25 predicted proteins | sample MGYA00242769_ERZ504597 | MGnify/ENA primary metagenome ERZ504597 (study PRJEB26092, sample SAMD00036305) | human gut metagenome | host: Homo sapiens | study: EMG produced TPA metagenomics assembly of...
TACCCTCGGCGTCAAGCCGGAGAACCTGGCGCCACTACGAGCACCCGAAGGGAGAAGCTCTCCCAACTTACTCCCAAGCGCACCGTGGACATCGAATACAAGTTCGGCTTCCAGGGCTCCGATTGGGGCGAGCTCGAAGGCATCGCCAACCGTACCGATTACGATTTGAGCGCGCACTCCAAGCACTCCGGCGAAGACTGAGCTACTTCAACCAGGCCACCGGCGAGAAGTACGTGCCGTACGTCATCGAACCGGCCGCCGGCCTGACCCGCTCCCTGATGTGCTTCCTCGTGGACGCCTACGATGTGGACGAGGCCCCGAACACCAAGGCGGCGTTGACAAGCGCACCGTGCTGCGTCTCGACCCGCGTCTGGCCCCGGTCAAGGCCGCCGTGCTGCCGCTGAGCAAGAAGCCTGAGCTGCAGACCGTGGCCCAGAACCTGGCCGACGACCTGCGCTTCAACGAGTGGATGATCGACTACGACGAGTCCGGTGCCATCGGTCGTCGTTACCGTCGTCAGGACGAGATCGGCACCCCGCTGTGCATCACCGTGGACTTCGACACCCTCGAGGACCACGCTGTGACCATCCGTGAGCGTGACACCATGGCCCAGGAGCGCGTCGCTCTTGACAAGGTGGCCGATACGTGGCCGCCCGCATCGGCGAGAAGCGCACCCGCGTGCCCCTGAAGCCTGTGGAAATGGGCGGTGAGCCTTGGCCTGAGTCCGGCGTTCAGGAAGCCGGCGGCCTGTACTAAGCCGGAGTCGCACAACTTGGGCTCCCCTCTGTGGCTGAGCCGTAAGGAAGACATCCCAGTGGGCTGTTTGTAGGCGAAGTGGCGGCGATAGACGCCGGGGCTCCTCTCTCAGGGGAGCCCCTACTTATTTTCTTAGGAATCACATGGCACAATCCGAATCCGAAACAGTGCTCACCGAGCATCACGAGACCGACAACCTCGACCCACGTACGGACGCGCCGGCGCGCCCCGGGACCCCGGTGCATATCGCCCCGGTCCAACTCGGCAACATCACCGTGCCGACCCCGGTGGTGCTCTCGCCGATGGCGGGAGTGACCAACTGGCCCTTCCGCGTGATTTGCGAGGAATATGGTCCCGATGGACTCTACGTGGCCGAGATGATCACCGCTCGAGCCCTCGTGGCGCATAACCCGAAAGCACTGCGCCTCTGTCATTCGCCAAAAGCGAAAAAATCCGTTCACTGCAGTTGTACGGCGTGAACCCCTCCATCACCGAACAGGCGGCGAAAATCGTGGTCGACGGCAACATGGCCGACCATGTGGATCTGAACTTCGGTTGCCCGGTGCCCAAGGTCACTCGTCGAGGCGGTGGTTCGGCCTTGCCTTGGAAAACCGACATTTTCACTGAGCTATTACAGCGCGTGGTCGCCGTATGCGAGCCGGCGGGCATCCCCGTCACCGCGAAGATCCGCGTCGGCATCGACCATAACCATGAGACCTTCCTCGAAGCCGGACACATCGCGCAGGAGGAGGGCTGCAAGGCCGTAACCCTGCATGCCCGTACCACCGCCGAATACTATGGCGGTCATTCCGACTGGTCCCGCATCGGCGAGCTCAAGGAACACCTCAACATTCCGGTATTCGGCAATGGCGATATCTGGGGTGCCGAGGATGCGCTCGAAATGGTGCGCGAGACCGGCTGCGACGGTGTGGCCATCGGCGCGGATGCCAGGGCCGGCCGTGGCTGTTCGCCAACATCAAAAACGCCTTCGAGGGCAATCCCGAACGGCTCAACCGAATCTGGGCGAGGTCTGCCGCGTGATTCACCGTCATGCCGAGCTGCTTACCGAGTTTTATGAGGGCGATGAGATGATGGCCGTCCACGATCTGCGCAAGCACATCGCCTGGTATCTGAAAGGATTCCCGGTGGGCGGCTCCACCCGCAAGGCCTTTATGGAATGCGAGAGCCTGGCCGATGTGGACCGCGAGATCGGCAAGCTCGACCCGACTATCGAATACCCGCCACGCGTGTCGACAAACCGCGCGGCCGCGTGCGTTTCGCCAAGAAGGTGCACTTGCCGTATGGCTGGTTGGAATCGCGTACCACCACCCACGAAGAGCGTGAGGCGCTCTTCGGTGACGACCCAATGGACGCCAGTTACTGAGAAAATACTGAAAATACACGCAACACGCGCCATTCTGCGCGTGAATTTCCCTCCAAGAGTAGCCTGTTTGCGCTACTCTTGGGTGTAACCGTGAAGTGACAGGAGCCAAACGTGAGCGAGATCGCGCAGAATGAGTTCAACGACAAGACCAACATCAAGGTTGTTGGCGTCGGCGGTGCCGGCGGTAATGCCGTCAATCGCATGATTGCCGAGGGATTACAGAATGTTGAATTTGTGGCGGTAAATACCGATGCGAAGGATCTTCTGCGCTCTGATGCGGATGTCAAGATTTCCCTTTCCGATAAGTCCAGTCGTGGTCTCGGTGCTGGTGCCGACCGGAGCGTGGAGCCAAGGCGGCCCAGGACCACCAGTCGGATATCGAAGAGGCGCTTAGGGGTGCCGACATGGTGTTCGTCACCTGCGGCGAGGGCGGTGGCACCGGTACTGGCGCCAGCCCGATCGTCGCTCGTGCGGCTCATCAACAGGGTGCTCTCACCATCGCGGTTGTTACTCGTCCGTTCAGCTTCGAAGGCCCTCAGCGTTCCGCTTCCGCCGAATACGGCATCGACAACCTGCGCAAGGAAGTCGACGCGCTGATCGTCATTCCGAACGATCGCCTGCTCGAGCTTTCCGACCGTTCCATCGGCATCATTGAGGCCTTCAAGACCGCTGATACCGCACTGCTTGCCGGTGTTCAGGGCATCACTGACCTGATTTCGATGAACTCCTATATTCACGTCGACTTCAACGATGTGAACTCCATTCTTCGTGGTGCTGGTACTGCGCTGTTTGGTATCGGTTCCGCACGGGGAGAGGATCGTGCCACGCAGGCCGCCGAAATCGCCATCAGCTCTCCGCTGCTTGAGGAAAGCATCGAAGGCGCACACGGTGCGCTGATCAACATCGCCGGTCCGACCGACCTGAAGTTGCAGGAGGCTCTGCTGCCACCGAACTGGTGCGCAAGGCGATTCACCCTGAAGCCAGATTATTTGGGGTCTTGCTCTGGACGATGCTTATGGCGATGAAGTGCGTGTCACTGTTATTGCTGCTGGTTTTGACCCCGTCGCCGCTCAAGATGACGACACTCAGAGCACGGTGACGCCGGTTGTGCCAACCGCCGCCGATCCTGCGACTCCCGTGGCACAGCCAGCTCCAGCACCGGCACCGGCTGCACAGCCCGCTGCCACTGCCCAACCGGCATTCACACCGGCTACCGGTGACTCCGCATCGTTGCCTTTTGATGATCCGACTTCCGCTCATCCGAATATCGCCGTGAACGATCCGGCTGGCGATCTCGACATCCCTGACTTCCTGCGCTGAAAGGATTGATCCATGGCTGGGTTCATGAAAACGCGATGTCCTATCTGGCATGAGTGACGTTGTGGACGATGAGGACGACTACATCGAGGAGGACGAGGAGCAGAAGCCGGCTTCGAAGTCCGCATTTGATTCCGACCATACGGTCACGCCGCTGGCGTCAACCACCGCGCTGCCGCATCGTCGACTACCAAGCCGTTCCCCGGTGGCCGTGTGAACAGAATCACCACCATCCATCCGAAGTCATATGAGGATGCTCAACTGGTCGGCCGTGCATTGCGTGACGGTGTTCCGGTCGTACTGAATCTCACCGGTGTGGCCGAAGCCGTGGCATATCGCATCGTGGACTTCTCCGCCGGCGTGGTGTTCGGCGTGCGTGGTTCCCTCGAGCGTGTCACTCCGCGCGTGTTCCTGTTGAGCCCGGCGCAGGTGAACATCAAGGTCGAAGAGCCGACAAAACCAGCCTCGGCACACGATTTGTTCGCTGACTGACCGGTTCAGTAGTTTTCGCATTCGACGTTATATCGGTATTCGGCACTCCCAGCAAGGAGTCGGCCGATTCTTATTGTGCTCCGAGCAAACTTTTCATGCGCGGTTGTTAGTCTGTCAGCATGCTTTCCTTAGTGTTCTCTTTGATCGGCCGCATTCTTGCATGGCTCATCAACGCGTATATCACGGTTCTGTTCGTGCGCATGATTCTGGACTGGGTCTCCGTTCTCGCACGAAACTGGTATCCACGTGGTGTGGTGGCCCAGCTGATCAATATTGTGTATTCCATTACCGAACCCCCTCTGCGCTGGCTACGTCGCTATATTCGCCCATTGCCGCTCGGTTCGATTTATCTTGATGTCAGCTTCATTGTGCTGTATTTTGCGCTGGTGGTACTGGAAAGTGTTGTTCTGATAGTGTTCTGAGGCCGTTTTTGACCCGCCGGAGGCATATATCTGGCATAAAAACCCACGTCGAATGTTCTGAAACGATGGGGTCGTGATAGCATTCTGACTTGAGACCAACGTAAGTGCGGGCGATGCCCCAAAGCGAGGTGCAAGATTTATGCTCTGTTGACGCCGAAGGATATTAGGGAGCATACCTTCCAGACTGTTCGATTCAAGGAAGGTTATGATGTCGACGAGGTCGATGACTTCCTTGATCAGGTCACGGAAACCGTCGAGGCTCTTGGACGTCAGGCGGTAGCCGGCGGTCAGGCCACCCAGACTCTGGTCCTGACGTGACCAACCTTAATGCGAAGATCTCCGATCTTACCGGTCAGGTGCAGCAACTCGAGTCGGAGAATGCTGGTTTGAAGAACGCTGTGGCTCAGGCCCAGCAGGCCGCTCAGGCTGGCAATGATCAGGCAGCACAGCTTGTCTCTGCCAAGCTCAGCGAAGCCGAGGAATCCAACCGCGCGCTGTCCTCCCAGAATGAGCAGCTCAAGGGTCAGGTCGATCAGCTGAACGCTCAAATCGATCAGCTCACCGCTCAGGCTGCTCAGGCCTCCGGTGACCAGGAGCTGTCGGTCAGCAGATCGCCGCCATTCAGCAGGAACGTGATCAGTTCCGCGCGGCCAACGAGGAGCTGTCCCGTCAGCTCGCCGCCGCTCAGCAGCAGGGTTCCGCCGCTCAGCAGCAGTCCGCTCAGATCGCTGAGCTGTCCCGTCAGCTCGAAGAAGCCAAGCAGCGTGAAAACCAGCTTCGTGCTCAGGTCTCTAAGGTCGAGCCGAGCACCGAGACCGGTTCTCTGCAGAAGATCGCTGGCGCCGCTTCCATGCCGGGCACCGAGCCCGAGCGCGCCACCGCCATGCTGACCCTGGCTATGCAGCTGCACGATCAGTACGTGGAGAAGGGCAAGAACAAGGCCAAGGAAATCATCGAGGCCAGCCAGAACAAGTACAACGATCTGGTCACCAAGGCCAACAACTACTCCGAGCGTACCCGTTCCGAGGCCGACGACTACTCCACTCGTACTCGTTCCGACGCCGACACCTATTCGGATCGTACCCGCTCCGAGGCCGACGCTTACCGTGACCAGACTCACGCGGATGCCGAGACCTACTCCCAGAACACCCGTTCTGAGGCCGACGCATACTCCGTCAAGACTCGTCAGGATGCGGACAACTACTCCAAGTCTCAGCACGATGACGCTGACAACTACGAGAAGGAAGTGCAGCAGCGTGCCGCCGAGTATGACAAGAACACTCGTTCCGCGGCTGATGCGTACGACAAGAACACCCGCTCTGCAGCCGATACGTATGCCGAGCAGGTGCGCGACAACCTTCAGGCTCAGTCCAAGGTCGTCGAGGGCAACATCCAGAGCCTCAAGCAGTTCGAAACTGAATACCGCGCCCGCCTCACCGAGTACCTCGGCCAGCTGGCATCGCAGGTTTCCGAGTCGAACAACTACGTCGACCAGACCTCGTCCAAGACCAACTGAGCGTAGGCAGGTACAGGTCGTATGACGAACCAACAGGGACGGCTGCGCACCCGCGTGGCCGTCTTTGCATGTGTGGCCGCGGCTGCGCTGATTGTCGATCAGCTCACCAAGGCTTGGGCGATGGCCGCGTTATCCAACGGTCAGACCATTCGCGTGATTCCCGGACTGCTGTCCTTCACCTTGGTGCGTAATCCGGGCGCGTCCTTGGGCATGGGATCAGGCGCTACTTGGGTAATCAGTCTGTTGGCCGTTGTGGCTTGCGTGGCCCTTGCTGTGGCTGGGGTGCGCACTGTCTCCATGAATGTCGGTGGCGATTTCTTTCGCGTTTGCAGGCGCTCTGGGCAACCTGATTGACCGTGTTATGTACGCTGACGGCTTCCTCGACGGCAAAGTGGTGGATTTCCTTAACTATGGCTGGTCCGTTGGCAATGTGGCGGATATCTATCTGGTAGTCGCCGGTGTGGTCCTGGTGATTCTGATTCTTATGGGGGAGCCGTTCTCACACAAGGATCTCATCGAGCAATCCGACGAATCCCTACAGTCTGAGCCGGAGGCGGACGCCAAGTAATGAGTCGAATAGTCCCTGCTCCCGATGCATTGGTGGGTAAGCGTTTCGACGTAGCCGTGGCCAAAATGCTGGGTATTTCACGATCTAAAGCCGCCGATCTGGTTGACTCCGGGCAGGCGCGCGTTTAGGACGTGAAGTTGCGCGGTCCAGCACATTGCAGGCGGGGGAGACCGTCGAATTTGATTTGGCGGAGGAACAGGCCGAGCCTGAGCCTATCGCAACTGATATGGCCGTTGTCTACGAAGACGATGATGTCGTTGTAGTCGATAAGCCTGTAGGCGTGGCGGCGCATGCCTCGGTTGGCTGGACCGGTCCAACCGTGCTCGGATCACTGCGTGACCGCGGCGTGCATATCACTTCCTATGGTGCGGCCGGGCGTGAGGGCATTGTTTCTCGCCTTGATGTAGCACTTCCGGCTTGATGTTGGTGTGCAAGTCCGACCTTGCGTATACCGAGATGCGTCGGCAGTTCGCCGAGCATGAGGTAAAGAAAACCTATCATGCGCTCGTGCAGGGTGGTCTTAAAGAGAACAAAGCAACCATTGAGGCACCGATCGGGCGCGCCAAAGTGTCCGATTTCCGCTTCTGCGTGACTCCGGCCGGCAAACCGGCCGTTACGCACTGGGATGTGCTGGAGCGTTTCGGCCATGAGGCCACTCTGGTATCCGTGAATCTGGAGACCGGACGTACTCATCAGATTCGCGTGCATTTCTCCTCGATTGGGCATCCCCTGTGCGGCGACCCCATGTATGGTGCCAATCCGGTGCTGTCTGAGGCCTTGGGACTTGACCGGCAGTGGCTGCACGCCATGAAGCTCGAATTCCGTCATCCCCGCACCCGCGTCTGGACCACGGTCCGGTCCCAGTACCCGGCCGACTTGGCTGCCGCACTCGATGCCATGCGTGCCCGACACATCGAACCCGCTGAACCTGCCGAATATGCCGAAGTTCTGGTGGACTAATTCCGCGACGTGTGCATCATGCGTTTTAATATTTAGATTCAGTTCCGGCTTCGCCGGATTCATCCCAGAATAACGAGAGATCGGTCATGATGGCTCTCCGTCATGACCATACCCCAAGTGACTGCGGATGCTGAGTACCATTCAGTCCAATGGTCGGTAACCGTACGTGAATTACCGGTATTTCCGCTCAACGTGTCTCGGTACTCCAGCGTGAAGTGAACAGAAATGAGCCAAAGCAGTAATGAAGCCGGGCGGTATATGCCATCCGGATTGCAGAATCTCCTGCTGATAAAACCGTTTCCTAGTCGTTGACCGTGCCCGTTCCGACGACGATCGCGGCCTACGACGCGTTCATCCTCTACCCGGCCCACCGATACGACATCAAGGGCAAGAGGATTCTCAAGCAGGAGAAGAAGTACTATGCCGTGGACTTGGGGATGCGACGTATCCTGTGCTCCAACAACGTGCGGGACACCGGACGCCTCCTCGAGAACGTGGTGTTCCTCGAACTGATGCGCCGCGAGGGCGACGTGTATGTCGGACAGAGCTCCGGCGGCGAGATCGACTTCGTCACGAACGGGCCAGGCGGGCGTCGGTACTACCAGGTCAGCGAATCGGTGCACGACTCGGCGACGCTGGATCGGGAGCTGTCCTCGCTGCGCGCCGTGCGTGACAACTATCCCAAGACACTGATTACGCTGGATGACGAACGGCCCTACTCCCACGAAGGCATCCGACAGGTATACGCGCTTGACTGGCTGTTGAACGAAGACCACAAGAAACAGTAGATACTAGGGCGGCCAGCGGGTTAGCAAGACATCAGTTGGTGAGGACTGCTGACATTGCACTCCGACGGATGAATTGAATACTCATATGGTATCCGATTCTGAACAATTGAGTGGGGGCGTTGATGGTTGCCATCGTTTGAGCTGGCTAAATGCGATTTCGCGCATGCTGTTTCAACAACGGTGACAACGGCTACAGTTGAACTATGCATGGGTTGAAGAGTGCGATTGACAGGGGAGCGGACGCGTGGGCACGTTCGCTGCCTGGGCGCGTGCTCGACCGGTATGTGTCGCGGAGCGGCCCCCTGCTGGCGAATGGTCTGGCATATGGTCTGCTGTTCGCCTTTTTGCCGGCGTCTGGATTGCGGTTGAGCGTGTTCGGCCTTATCATGGTCGGCAACATTGATTGGCAGCAGATGCTGATTGACGCGGTGCGTGAAGTCATTCCCGGTGTGGCCGACTCGTTTCTGACGTCTTCCGCGCTAGGCGCCATGTCAAGCGCATTGACGTGGACCGGTCTGGCCACGTTGGCCATATTCTGGTGGACAGTGACCGGCTGGATGAACTCGCTGCGCCACGCCGTACGGGCCATGTTCGACGACTGCGGCGACGAGCTCAATATCGTCGTCGCAAGGTTACGCGATACGCTTGCCGCCATCGCCATCGCAATACTGTTCATTCTTTCGACCGCGCCGGTACGGTGTCCGGCGGCATCGTACGCCGACTGCTGCAATGGGGCGGCATCCCCAGCAGTTCGTTGCCCGGCACCGTGCTTTTGGAGATGACCGGTTTCGGTACCGGCGTCGCGCTGAATTTTGCGTTGTTCATGTTGCTGCTGCGCGTGGTCTCCCACATCAAAGCCGGACGATTCACGATACTCGGCGCGTTACTGGGATCTCTGACGGTTTCCGCAATGCAGCTTCTCGGTGCGCGACTATTAGCCGGAGCCTCCCGGAATCCGATGCTTGCCCCGTTCGCCGCGTTGATCGGCGTGCTCATTTGGTTCAACCTCGTCGCCCAGGTCATTTTGCTCTGTGCCGCCCTCATTGCCGAGTGTCGACAAAAGAGCTGACGTCTGAACTGACTAATATGACAATTAGCGATGAAGCCTCTCTCGCCGAGATGATTCGCGAACTCAGCTGGCACTACAGTTATTGCCGTGGTCTTTCCATCTTGGCATATCGCAAACGAGTAGCTTCACCCGTGATACCGAGCTTGCGACCAATTGTTTCCCATGATTGGCCACGCTCATGCATGAGCAGTACCATCTGCGCAATGCGGGCATCAATGTATTCCAGTTCGGCTTTGCGTCGATTGATTAGACGGCTGAGCTCCAGTTCGGGAGAGAAGTTTGGGCTGTCCTCGGGAATGCCTTCTGCTGGTGCTTCCTGAGACTCCACGGCATCTGCCGCAGCGTTGCCGATTTCCATGAGTTTGGCCTGTATCTCGGGAGAGTAGTCTTCAAATTTCATCGTTATCACTGCCTTAGTGTCGCTGTTGCTGATACTCCACTTTATAGGCATGTGGCCTCACCGGTAAATATTTACCGCCGCCCAGACCACACGGTATGGTAGAGCGCATGGCTGATTACGGGAACAACTTTGTGCAACTGCATAACCACACGCACTATTCGCTGCTCGATGGTGCGTCGAAGATTCCTGATTTGGCCAAGCGTGCGGCCGAACTTGGCATGCCTGCGGTCGGCATCACCGACCATGGCAACATGCATGGCGCTACGAGATGTACACCAACTGCGTGGCCAATGGCGTCAAGCCATCATCGGCATCGAAGCTTACGTGACCCCGGAAACCGCGCGTCAGGACAAGTCCCGCGTGCATTGGGGTACCGAAGCCCAGCGCCGCGACGACGTCTCCGGTGGTGGTCTTATCACCCACTTGACCATGTGGGCCGAAAACGACGAAGGCCTGGTCAACCTCATCAAAGCCTCGTCCGTGGCCAACCTCGAGGTCGCGTCATGCGCTACCCGCGTATGGATAAGGAGGTGCTCGCCACCTATTCCAAAGGTGTGATCGCCTCCTCCGGATGCCCTTCGGGCATCATCCAGACTCGTCTGCGCCTCGGTCAATTCGAGGAGGCCCTGCGCGCCGCCGGCGAATTCCAGGACATCTTCGGCAAAGACAACTTCTTCATCGACTCATGGATCACGGTCTGACAATCGAGACCCAGGTCACCAACGACCTGCTGACCATTGCCAAGAAGCTGGACGCCCCGCTGCTGGCCACCAACGATTCCCACTACGTACACGCCGAAGATGCACAGGCGCAGGACGCCATGCTCTGCATCAACTCCGGTTCCCGTCTTGACGATCCGGACCGATTCAAGTTCGACGGCACCGGCTACTACATCAAACCGCCGAAGAGATGCGCGAACTGTTCAAGGACCACCCGGACGCCTGCGACAATACGCTCGTTATCGCCGAACGCTGCAACGTGATGTTCGACGACCACGAAGACGGCGCGTTCATGCCGAAATTCCCTTGCCCCGAAGGCTGGGATGAGACCTCCCTGTTCCTCAAAAAGTCGAGGAAGGTCTGGAGAAGCGTTACGACGCAACCCGCCGCTCGACGTATTGAAGCAGGCCGACTACGAATGCGGCGTGATCTGCCAGATGCAGTTCTGCGGATACTTCCTCGTGGTCGCCGACTACATTCAGTGGGCCAAGGACCACGGCATTATGGTGGGTCCGGGCGTGGTTCGGCCGCAGGCGCCATGGTCGCCTATTCCATGGGCATTACCGAGCTCGATCCGCTCAAGCATGGCCTGATTTTCGAGAGGTTCCTGAACCCTGAGCGAGTGAGCCTTCCTGATATCGATGTCGACTTCGACCCTGAGGTCGTGCGCGAGTCATCGAATACTGCGGCGAAAAATACGGCACCGATAAGGTCGCCCAGTGCGTGATCTATGGCACCATCAAAACCAAGCAGGCCCTGAAAGACTCCGCCCGCATCATGGGTTATGAATTCTCAGTCGGTGAAAAAATCACCAAGCGCTGCCTCCGGCGGCCACCGGCGGCAAAGACATCAGCCTGCATGACATCTTCGACCGGCCGCCAAACGTTATGCCGAGGCCAGGGAATTCCGAGAACTCTACGATTCCGACCCGGACACCAAGCGCATCACCGAGGAAGCCAAGGGTATCGAAGGCCTGATTCGACAGACCGGTGTACATGCCTGCGCCACCATCATGGGTAGCGCACCCATCACCGACACCCTGC
>ENA-OQDF01001051-OQDF01001051.1-human-gut-metagenome-genome-assembly--contig:-NODE-1051-length-11423-cov-1.811261_pt1 | contig 11423 bp, 16 predicted proteins | sample MGYA00242769_ERZ504597 | MGnify/ENA primary metagenome ERZ504597 (study PRJEB26092, sample SAMD00036305) | human gut metagenome | host: Homo sapiens | study: EMG produced TPA metagenomics assembly of...
AGACAATAAATGTAAGTCCAAATTAAAAAAATACCATATCTTTTTATCATGTAAATTTTCCTTTCTTGTATTATATTATTAACTTAACTAATTTAATTATTTTAAAACTAAACAAAAAATTTTTCAATAGTTTATAATAATTAAAATCTATATATTTATAGTTTAAATTTATTAACTATATTATTATTTAATCATATAAGTTTAATAATAATTTTCTTATTAAATTGAAGATAGATAAAAAAATATAAAAAAACAGCACTATTAAAATTTAGTGCTGCTTTCTTATTTCTAACTTAAATTTTAACTAATTCATATTCACAAGTGCCAAGTCCAATTTTTTCAGCATGTTCAAGACATACATGCCAATTTGTATTTGGATGAGTATTATGGAAATGGTCATGTCTTGCTGCTTCAATACTATCTTTTAAGATATTATCAGCTAGTTCAGAGCCAGCGATTACTGGTGCTTCATTTACAATATCTGCACTAGCTTGGTCAACTGCTACTGGGTCAAAAGAAGCTACCATACCAAGATTTGGTACAATTGGCATATCATTTTCACCATGGCAATCACAGTTTGGAGAAACATCTGTAATGATATTGATATGGAAATGTGGTCTACCATTAAAATAGCATAAGCATATTCTGCCATACGTCTATTTAATAAATCTTCAGCATTCCAATTTGTAGGTTTAATAGCATCAAAATGACAAGCACCGATACAACGACCGCAACCTAAACATTTATCTGGGTCAATATAACATTTTCTATCTGTGATAATTGGTGCACCATGAGCACAAATTCTACTACAAGCGCCACAGCCTACACATTTATCTGTATCTACGCTTGGTTTTCCATCACAATGCATTTCCATTTTACCAGCACGAGAGCCACCGCCCATGCCAATATTTTTAATTGCTCCACCAAAACCAGTCATTTCGTGACCTTTAAAATGAGATAAATCAATAATGATATCTGCATCCATTAAAGCTTGACCGACTTTAGCTTCTTTTACATATTCACCATTTGGTACTGGAACATAAGCTTCATCTGTACCTTTTAAACCATCTGCAATAATTACCTGACAACCTGTAGTGAATGGATTATATCCGTTTTCATAAGCTGCGTCCATATGTTCTATAGCGTTTTTTCTACGACCTACATATAAAGTATTGCAATCTGTTAAAAACGGTTTACCACCGCGAGCTTTTACTACATCAGCTACAACTTTAGCATAATTTGGACGAAGATATGCTAGATTTCCTGGTTCACCAAAATGAATTTTAATGGCTACAAATTTATTTTTAAAATCAATTTTATCAATACCAGCTTTAACCATTAAACGTTCAAGTTTTTGTAATAGATTTTCTTTACCTGGATATGCGCGCATATCAGTAAAATAAACTTTAGCTTTTTCCATGACTACCTCTCCTATGTATATTATTTATACCATATAATACCATAATATAAATATAGTTTTCTACATACATAGTCATTTTACAACTTAAAGTACACTTCAAGTCAATAAAAATCCCTAGCTTTCGCTAAGGATTAATTAAAACATATTTATTTACTTACAGCAAAACGTTTGCCAAAATCTTCACAAGTATTTAAGCCATCTTCATCTGGTGTTTCATTGATGATTAAGCCATTTTCAAATAAATCAGCACCAGCTTCTTTAACTTGCTCTTCCCAAGTCGTCATCCATTCGCCACTGCCCCAACCATAAGAGCCAAATAAAGCTACAGCTTTACCATTTAAAGAATTTATCATTTCATCAAAAACTGGCTGAAATTCACATTCTTCCAAAACTTCTGCACCCATAGCAGGACAGCCTAAAATAAGCCCATCATAATCATTTATTGAAGCTACATCAAAATCACTTACAAAATATAAATCGCAAGATACTCCTGCACCATCTACACCTGTTTTAATTGCATTTGCCATTGCTTCTGTATTACCAGAACCACTCCAATAAATAATCGCTATTTTATTCATCAAAAAACCTCCTAAAGTTCAACTTAAACAGCTTTTACTAAATCTTCTATTGATTGCCCTTGTGATAAACAAGCACAAAAACGGTCTGAGCATTCTGCGTATTTTGCAAATAATCTTTCAGCTCGTTTTGTATCTGAATATACTTTCCATTGACCACAGATTTTGAAATGACGTCCGCTATTTTCAATAAAACCTTTTACATCTTCTAGCGGATAGCCTAAAAATATGCCAATCTCATGAGGAAAGCCTTTTTGCAAGCTCATGCGAGTCTTTAAATAATTTAAGCATTGATTTAGATTTTTAAAATTCACATAACCATAAAAACTCAAAAACTCTTGAACTTTATCCTCTTGAATTACCTGATTTAAAGCATTTTGGCGATAAATGAAGAGTAACAACCAATTATCTGTTTCTGATATTATAAAAAATCTTATGCCTTTACATTCCATGCATTTCTTATATCGCTTTAATATCAAATGACAATTTTTATACGTTGTTTATTAAATGAAATCAAACTACCTGGCTTTATACCTTCTAATGTTGGAGCGCCATGAAAAGCAACATAGTTTCTACATTATCACATACTCTCATTTTTTCACCTCTTTAAATTGATAATCATTATCATAAATGTATTATATAATAATTGATAATAGTTTTCAATAATAATTTTAATCAAAATAACTACTTTTTCAAATAAAAATAGATATAATAAAAATAAATAGTTCTTCGCTTAAATTTAATATGCTAAGAACAAATAACACTACGGATGTGATTTTATGTATACGAAACTATTTATCAATAAAAGCTTACAAAACAATGAATTCAAGCAAATAATTTCCCTTTTAAAACAGAAAAATATCTCGATATCATTTGTAGAAACTAAAACAGATTTTACAGATAAAGATAATGCTTTATTCATTGGTATCAATGCCCAAGATAGCGATTTAGCCCAAGAATTAAATATAGATTTTGCCCTTGCTACATGGTCTTGCCATGATTTTAAACATATTCAAGCAAATATTATTTCCGTCAACCCTATGATATTTTAAATACATTAACTATGATTGAAAAACCATATATCAATCATAAATGGCTTACAACTGCTATGGAAATGCAATTTATCGCTCAAGCTGGTCTTGCTTATACTAAAGATGATTTTGATTATGAACGCTTCACTAGACTTAGCGAAATGGCTGCTGAAATCATGAGCGAATATGTAGATCTACCTGTAGAAAAAGTAAAAACTCTATTTTGCAATGAGACTGGTTATCAAACACCAAAATTAGATACACGTTCTGTTATCTTCAAAGATGATAAAATCCTGCTTGTCAAAGAACGTGATGGCCGTTGGTCACTTCCTGGTGGCTGGGTAGATGTCAACCAATCCATCTGCGATAATCTCATCAAAGAAGCCAAAGAGGAGGCTGGTCTTGATGTCGTTCCTACTAGATTAATTGCAATACATGATAGAAATCGCCACAATGTGCCATTATACGCTTATGGCATAACTAAAATCTTCATGCTCTGTGAAGTCATCTCCGGCAAATTCAATCAAAATATAGAAACAAGTGATAGTGCTTATTTCACGCTAGATAATCTTCCTAATCTATCTCTAGGTAAAAATACAAAAGAACAAATTGAGCTTTGTTTTGCTGCTTATAAAGATAAAAATTGGGTACCAGTCATTGATTAATAAAATGATTAAAATTCACATGATTATTTTTTGATTATTTTTTTGTTAAATTGATTATGTTTATATACAAAATAAATATATTTTTATTTGCATTTTTATTTTATCTAAATGATATTAAAGTTTTAAGTTTTCTGACAAAAGCAAGATTTTATAGTTTTTAAATTCATTTTTTATATAACAATCGCATATATATTAATAATTAAGTATCTATAATATATTGCTAATATTATAAAAAACAATATATTATAGATATTTTTTATAAAAAACAGTTAAAATTATATACATAAGATACACATAAATAACTCAAAAGTTAAACATAAATTATTCAAAGGTGGTTTTTTTAATGATTAATATTGGTATTATTGGTGCTGGACGTATCGGTCGTGTTCATGGTGAAGTATTTCTAATTTGTTCCTAACGCAAAGTAAAAGCAATAGCTGACCCATTCTTAAATGATAACACTATAGCATGGGCAAACGCTCTTGGCATTACTGAAACTTATACAGATTATAAAAAAATATTGGCTGATAAAGATATTCAAGCTGTTCTCATTTGTGCTTCTACTGATATGCATTCTCCTCTTTCTATAGAAGCTATTCAAGCTGGTAAACATGTTTTCTGTGAAAAACCTATTGACCATGATGTTAATAAAATCAAAGAAGTTCTTGATGTTGTTAATGCATCTGGTCTTAAATATCAAGTTGGTTTCAATCGTCGTTTTGACCATAATTTCCGTGCAATTAAAGAAGCTGTAGCTTCTGGCAAAATTGGTAAACAACAAATTATAAAAGTAACATCTCGTGACCCAGAAGCTCCACCTATTGAATACGTTAAGTTTCTGGTGGTATTTTCCTCGATATGACTATTCATGATTTTGATATGGTTCGTTATCTTTCCGGAAGTGAAGTTACTGAAGTATTTGCTGTAGGTTCTGTTACAGTTGATCCTGCAATTGGCGAAGCTGGTGATATTGATACTGCTGTTATCACTTTAAAACTAGCAAATGGTGCTACTGCTGTTATTGATAATTGTCGTAAAGCAGTTTATGGTTATGACCAACGTGCTGAAGTTTTTGGAACTAAAGGTGCTATTGCAATCTCCAACGACTCTAATTCTAATGCAGTATTTAGTGGCGAAGAAGGTGTTGTAGCTGAAAAACCTATGTATTTCTTCTTAGAACGTTATATGATGGCATATGCTCATGAAGTTAAATCTTTTGTTGATGCTATTGAAAATGACACTGAAACAGAAGTTAATGCTAATGATGGCTTACAACCAGTTTTAATTGGTCTTGCTGCTAAAAATCTGTACAAGAAGGTCGTCCTGTAACTATTAAAGAAATTGCTGATGAATATAATCTATAAGTCTTTAATATAAAATAATTAGCAATGATAATTTATCTTGCTAATTATATATGCTTATAGTAAACATTATTATATAGAATTTATTTTATATTTTAATTTTTAGCAATTTTCTTATTTTATTGAGAGGAGTATATTTATGAATAATGCACAGGCTTCTAGTGGAAAATTATCTTGGACAACCCGTGTAGCATATGGTTTAGGTGATACAGCTCAAAACGTCGTTTGGGGTGCAATGAGTATCCTCACTTTTTTCTATACTGACTATGCTGGTATTGATGCTAGCGTTGTTGGATTAGTAATGCTTCTATCCAGATGTTTTGATGGTGTATCTGATGTTATCATGGGTTTTTTAGTAGAAAAAACTAATTCTAAATGGGGTAAATCTAGACCTTGGATTTTATGGACTAGCTTACCATTTGCAATCTCCATTGTATTAATTTATACAGTACCTCAAACTACATCTGCACTTCAATTTGCATATATTTTTGTAACATATAATTTATGTACTACAGTTTGTTATACAGCTTTAAATTTACCTTATGGTAGTTTATCTGCAATGATGACTCGTATCTCTAAAGAACGTGATATGCTCAGTATCTTTAGAATGGCTTTATCTCCTCTTGGTAAAATTTTAGCAGTATCTGCTACTTTACCACTTATTAAAGTATTCGGTGATAACCAGCTTGCTTGGGTAAAAGTTATGTCTATCTGGGCTGTTTTAGCTCTTTTATTATTACTTATTTGCTTCTATAAATGTAAAGAAACAGTTGTTCTTGAAAAAACACAAAAAACTGAAAAAATTCCAGCTAGACAAGCATTACGCTTCTTAGCTCTAAATAAATATTTCTGGATTGCAATGACTATTTGGACAATGCAAATGTTATTGCTTGTATCACTGGTATCATTTTACCTTATTATTGTAAATATATCTTTTTGATGATTCCTTATATGGCTTACTTTATTTAGTAGAAACTATTGTTATGATCGCTGTCATTCTCTTAGTTTGTCCTACATTACTAAGAAAATATGGCAAACGCAATATGTCTTTAGTTGGTATCATTTTAGCCTTAATTGGTCATTTAATATATCTAATCAATCCAATGGATTTCAACTGGGTAGTAGCTAGTTGTGTCATTCGTGGTATTTTCTTTGCTCCACTTTGCTCTGTTATTTTTGGTTTCTTTGGTGATTGTATTGAATATAGTCAATGGAAATTCCATGTTCGCCAAGAAGGTCTTATTTTCTCTGGTGGCTCTGTAGGTACAAAAATCGGTTCTGGTGTTACTAGTGCAGCTTTAACTGGCTTATTATCTTATGCTGGATATGTTTCTTCTGCTAGTGGCCTCATCACTCAACCTCAAAGTGCTATTGATATGATTGTTAGTCTTTATATGTATGGACCAATCTTAGTATGGATTGTTCTTATAATTGTTTTATTAGCTTACAACTTAGATAAAATATATCCTCAAATTATGAAAGATTTAGCTAAACGCGAAGCTGAAGGCAAATTATAATCATTCATTTGAAAGGATTGATTTTACAATGCTAAAAGATAATACGTATATTACAATAACTAGACAATATGGTAGTGGTGGCAAAGAAGTAGCTAATATTGTAGCTAAAAAATTAGGTATTAACTGTTATGATCGTAAAATCGTACATTTAGCTGCTGAAAGATTCCATAATTCCACAGAACCTATATCAAATGAAGTTATGGAAGACTTAATTACTACTTCCTATTCAATGCCTGGTTCTTTAGGAGATTATTCTTTTGAAAGTATTCCCTTTTACAACAAAATGTTTAAAGAGCAATCTATTGCCATTTTAAAATTAGCACAAAAAGGAAGTGCTGTATTCTTAGGTAGATGTTCTGATTATATTTTAAAAGATTATCCAAATACTTTTTCCTTCTTTAATTCTATGCTGATGATGATTTTAGACAAAATAGAGCTAAAGATCATTATGGAAATAATACATTAGAACAATTAGATAAAGAAGACAAAAATCGTAAAAGATATTATGCTTACTATACTGGTCAAACTTGGGGAGAAGCACAAAACTATGATTTAATGATAAATGTTAGTAACATTCCTTTAGAAAAAGCTCTGACTTAATCATTGAATACATTAAACTTCAACAAAAATAATATAAGATTTAAGAGATAAAGTTTTTACTTTATCTCTTTTTTAATTAAATGTATTATTGATATCCAAAAATATAAATATTATAATGAATTATCATTAAGATATTTTAAAGGATGAATGTAAATGGCTATTACTCTACAACAAATTGCAGATTTGGCTGGTGTTTCACGTGGAACAGTAGATAGAGCTCTTAATAATCGTGGTCGTATAAAACCCGAAGTAGAACAACGTATTAAAAAAATAGCTAAAGATGTAGGTTATAAACCTAGTAGAGCTGGTAGAGCTCTTGCTATGGCTAAAAAAAATATTAAAAATTGGAGTTATTTTACAATTAGCTCAAACTCCATTTATGAAAGATGTTTTAATAGGTTTAAAAGCTGCAAAATTAGAAGCTGAAAGTTTTGGAGCTAGTGTAAAAATCCATAAAATTAATGGAGTAAATCCAACAGAGGTCATTCAAATAATGGAAAAAATGAAATCTGAAAAATTTAATGGTATCGCTCTTTCTCCATCTCAAGATAATTTGTTAATAAAGCTAATAGATAAATTTTCACAAGAATATAATATCCCTATTATTACTTTTAATTCTGATTTAGAAAATACAGCTCGTCTTTGTTTTATTGGACAAAACGCTGTAAAAAGTGGTCAAACAGCTGCTGGTTTGATGGGAGAAATCACCAACGGACAAGGTCAAATTATTATTATCTCTGGACATGAAGAAAATCCCTCTCTACAACAGCGTGCCGATGGCTTTAACAGAGAAATTTCTATTTCTTATCCTCAAATCAATAATCTTGGTATTCGATATGCTTATGATGATGACTGGGTTGCAGAAAAAATTACCGATGAAATCTTAGATAAGTATCCTAATTTAAAAGGCATATATATTACAGGATCTGGTGTTTTGGGGGTTTGTAAATCACTACAAAAAGCAAATAAAATCAAAGATATTAAAATTATTGCTAATGATTTTATTAATGATAATATTCAATTACTGTCAATGGTACAATCAATTTTTTAATTGGACAAGATGCTTATACTCAAGGATATCAATCTATTATGTTATTATTTCATAAATTATTTGATAATAAAAATCCTGACAGTAAATTTGCTTATACTGATATTGTGATTAAAAATCGCTTCAACATCTAACAGAAAGGGAATGTATCTTTATTATTATTATCAAGATATTTCCCTTCTATTTTTATTTAATCATCAGAAAATTTATAATAAAAAAAGTTTATTTTATTTGCAAAAATATCTTGCGTTCACGTGAACATTATTATATAATAAATTCAACGAAAGAAATTATAAACAACTAATAAATAATCATAAATTTATAATTGGAGGAATTTATAATGTTAAATGTAGGTGTTATTGGCTGTGGCGGAATGGGTAGAGACCATATCTCCAGATTGACAAATAAAATTCAAGGTGCTCAAGTTGTTGCTGTTTGTGATGTATTTGAAGAAAGCGCAAAAAAAGCTGCTAGTATTTGTAACGCTAAAGTTATACTGATGAAAAACTTTTAATTAATGATCCAGATGTTGATGCTGTATTCATTGTAAGTCCTGGTTTTGCTCATGTTGAAGCTCTTTTAGAAACTATCCAAGCTGGCAAACGTATTTTCTGCGAAAAACCACTTTGCACAACAGCTGAAGATTGCCTAAAAGTTGTACAAGCTGAAGTTGCTTCTGGCAAACATTTAATTCAATTAGGCTTTATGCGTCGTTATGATGTTGGTTATGCTAAAGTAAAAGAAGCTCTCTTATCTGGTGAATATGGTGAACCATTAATGCTTCACTGCACACATAGAAACCCAGAAGTAGGTACTAATTATAATACTCCAATGGCTGTTCATGATACTGCAATTCATGAAATTGACGTATTACATTGGCTTGTTGATGATGAATATGAATCCGCACAAGTAATCATGCCAAGAGTTACTAAATATTCTCATAGCGAATTAAAAGATCCTCAAATCATGTTACTCCGTACAAAAAAAGGTGTCTGCATTGATGTAGAAGTATTTGTTAACTGCAAATTTGGTTACGATATCAATTGCGAAGTAGTTTGTGAAGATGGTGCTATCAAAATGCCTATGGCTACTGTTTATCCAACAATTCGTAAAAATGCTAGTGTATCCACAACAATTGATACTGATTGCTTCGTTCGTTTTAAAGACGCTTATGATGCTGAAGTTCAAGCTTGGTTGATGATGCTGCTAAAGGCGAAATCAATGGTCCAAATGCTTGGGATGGCTATCTTGCTGCTATCACTGCTGACGCTCTTGTAAAAGCTCAACAACTGGTGCTATTGAAAAAATTAACGCAGCTGTAGAAAAACCTGATTTCTACAATAAATAATTTTGCCTATTGCGTTCACGTGTACAAATTGGAGGAATATAAACATGAAAATCGGATTTAATGAAGCTACAGCTTTAGAATGTAAAGGTCAGTCTTTAATGGCAGACCTCGAAATGTGTGAAAAATACGGTTTCGATATATTGAAATTCGTTTTGACTGCGTAAAAGACTATTTAAAAGAACATACTTTAGATGAACTCGCTACTTGGTTTAAAAATCATCATTTAAAACCTTGGGCTTACAATACTTTAATTTTCTTCAACCAAAGAGATGAAGCTGGAGAAAAAGAAATCGATGATGAAGTAGATTTCATTTTAAAAGTTTCTAAAGCCATCGGTATGAAAATGCTTATTACTGTACCATCTTTTGATGTAAAAGATAAAACTATCTCTGAAATTAAAGAAGAAGCTGTCGCTCGTCTACGTTATTTATCTGATAAAGTTGGAGAAGATATGAAAATCTCTCTTGAATTCTGCGGTGCTCCAAATTGCTCCATCAATCAATTTGGTACAGCTTATGATGTTGTAAAAGCTGTTGATCGTCCAAATGTTGGCATCACTGTAGATACATTCCATTTCCATGAAATGTGTTCTAAACTTGAAGACCTCAAAAAAGCAGATGGTAATAAAATTTTTGCTTATCATTTAAATGATTGCGAAGATTTACCACTTGGCTCTTGCGGTGATGATAAACGTTTATGGCCAGGAGAAGGTGTTGTAGATCACGAAGGTATTGCTACAGCATTAAAAGAAATTGGCTTTGATGGAGTTTGCACTATCGAAGAATTTCGTCCAGAATATTATGCTATGAGTCATGAAGAAAATATTAAAAAAGCAGCCGAAGTAACTAAAGCATTTGTAAATAAATATTTTGGTTAAAATATAACAAAAGACGGCTGTCTATAGATAAGCCGTCTTTTATACATACTAAAATTTTAGTTATTAATTTACTTAAAATATACTATATCTTTTACTTATAAATTCATGGAGGTTTTATTATGAAAATAGCATTTGATGTTGATGTGCTCGCTAAACAAATGGATATTAACACTATGGTTCACCAAGTAGCTGATTGGGGTTATAAATATATTGAACAATCCCCACATCCTCGCATTAATCCATTTTATAAACATCCACTTTTCTCTGAAGATTGTGAACGCGAATATAGAAAAGCTCTTAAAGAAACTGGTGTAGAAATTTCTTCATTTATTGTTGTATATCGTTGGTCTGGTCCTACTGAAGAAGAACGTCAATTCGCTGTACGTAATTGGAAACGCATGATTGAAATAGCTGTAGATATGGGTGTTCCTGTCATCAATACTGAATTTTCTGGAGATCCAAATCAACAAGAAATTTGCAACGGCATGTGGTTTAAATCTATGGAAGAATTGCTTCCAATTATCGAACGTGAAGGTTTACGTGTAGAAATACAGTCTCATCCTTATGATTTTTGTGAATTAAATAATGAAACTTGTGATTTAGTAAAATCATTCCGTTCTAAAAACTTAGGTGTAGTATATTCAGCAGCTCATACATTCTTCTATGACCAAGGAAAAGGTGACGTTCGTTCTATGTTAAAATACGCAGGAGACGAATTAACACATGTATTATTTGCTGATACATTTAATCAAACATTAGATTGTAGATATATAGCAAATCCACCATCTTTAAATGCAAGAGGTAGAGCAGATGTAACTATCCATCAACATTTAGCAATGGGAGAAGGCGATGTTGATTTCGATGGAATATTTGAAACACTACGCGGAATGGATTTTGCAAATAAACAATTAAAGAAAGATGCTCCAAAAGTAGGTGGAGATAATATTGCTTGCGTATCTTATTTTGGCTTCCCTGAAAAAT